>Ga0302326_10002094_pt1 | contig 49137 bp, 27 predicted proteins | sample Palsa_T0_3_FD_202264 | JGI IMG/M metagenome (GOLD analysis project Ga0302326, IMG submission 202264) | Peat permafrost microbial communities from Stordalen Mire near Abisko, Sweden - Palsa_T0_3 | ecosystem: Environmental > Terrestrial > Soil > Palsa > Peat permafrost | place: Sweden: Abisko... | reverse complement strand
TCACGAGTCGCTGGAACAGTTTGAGATCGACGACGATCGGAGTCCCGCGGCCATTGCGGAAATGATCCGGCGGCAAGGGTATGAGCCGGTATGGAAGGATTGGGACCCGGTGTTGCAGGGTTAAGGGTTAAACCTGGGGAGGTCATCCTAAAACATTCTATAAGGGTGGCGGTGATCGGGGGTTTTATTAACTTACAGTCGCTATGCCTGTTTCCAAAACTATACCGCCTTTGGACATGTTGCGGGAAATTTCCACCGCACAGCGGGATGAGTTCCGTGATAACGGGCATTTATTGGTGCGGGGCTTACTGAATGCGGCAGAGATTACGATCTATCATCAACTTATTGTAGATGCGGTGAAAAGACAAAGCCGGGAGCGGCGAAAGATCCCGGCGAGGGGCATTTACGGCCGGGCTTTTGGTCAGATGGTGAATTTGTGGCGCGGAGACGAAGGGGTAAGGCAATTCGTGTTGTCGAGGAGGTTGGGTAAAGTGGCGGCGGACCTGTTGGGGGTGGCCAATGTGCGGATCTACCATGATCATGGTCTTTTCAAAGATGCGGGCGGCCGGGCGACGTACTGGCACCAGGATCAATATTACTGGCCCCTGGATACGGCCGATACGATTACGCTGGCGATGCCGCTGACGGATCAGAGCATCGAGATGGGCATGTTCGTATTTGCAACGGGTTCCCATAAGAATGGCACGATCACGGACCCCAAGCTCTCTTCGGAGCCGGATAGCCTTTACCGGAAATACATCCGTGAAAATCATTTCCCGCTGAGCCGGGCTGCGGGTATGCGTGCCGGTGACTCCAGCTGGCATTATGGTAATACCGTTCACCATACTTCCGCCAATGAGTCCGACCGGAGGCGGGAGATGATGACCATTACTTATATGGCGGATGGGGCGAGGGTAGCGCAACCTGTCCATGAGGCGCAGGTTTTTGAATTGAACAATTGGCTGTCCGGGCTGCCGCCGGGAAGGCTGGCTGCATCGGAGCTCAATCCGCTGGTGTTGTAGACGGGGGTGGTCCGGGTTTTGCAGTGGTGAATGTTGTTTTCCAGGTATCAAGTCTGAATATGAATTATAAGTTACTGGGGCGTTCGACACTTCGGATCAGCGTTACGGGGTTTGGCTGTATGTCCCTGGGAGAGGGGGAATTGGAATCAGCGCGGTTGATCCATCGTGCCATAGAGTCGGGGGTTAATTTTTTTGATACGGCCGATCTTTATGAGAAAGGATTGAATGAAGAGCGGGTGGGGAGGATCCTGAAGGGAAAGAGGGAGCAGGTTGTGCTGGCCACCAAGGTTGGAAATCAGTGGCGTGCGGATGGCAGCGGATGGGATTGGAATCCACGGAAGGAATATATCCTGAAGGCGGCGGAGGCGAGCCTGAGGCGGCTGGGGACGGACCGGATCGATTTGTATCAACTGCATGGCGGAACGATTGATGATCCGATAGGGGAGACGATCGAAGCGTTCGAGTTGCTGCAGCAACAGGGCAAAATACTTTTCTATGGAATTTCTTCTATCCGGCCCGATGTGATCAGGGAGTATATCCGGCGCAGTGGTATCGGCGGTGGTGGCGGTGGTATCGTGAGTGTAATGATGCAATACAGTCTGGCGGACCGGAGGCCGGAGGAGAGTTGTTTGGCGGCGTTAGCCGGGGCGGGGATCGGGGTATTAGCCCGTGGGACGGTGATGAAGGGGATGCTGGCGGGGAAAAAGGCGGCGCCTTATCTGGGGCATTCGGCTGCGGAGATGGAGGCAGCGGCGGCGGTGGTGCGGGAGGTTGCGGGCGGGGGGGGCGCCCAGTTGGCTATCCGGTGGGTGCTGGATAATCCGGCTATTACGAGTGCGGTGGTAGGGATAAGGACGATGGAGCAGCTGGATGATGCGGTGACGGCAGGTAAGGGTAACCGATTGATGAGAGAGGAAGTGAGACTGCTTGGGGCTGCGTTGAAGCAGCAGCGTTATGAGCAACATCGTTGAGGGAAGAGGGTGGGAAATGGGTTAGAATAGTGAGGAAGAAGGAAAAGAGAAAGCAGAAATTAATTTATTTATTCATATATAATCATAAGTGTATGATTGGTTTTTTTCCCAAATTGAGAAAGAACCCATAAAGGAGAACATGAAAGTCGAAAAAAATACCATTTTTAGGGTATTGGCGGAGATGGGAAAAACTCCCAATTTAGCAACTCGAACTAAAAATAAATCTCAAATAATTTGAAAAATAGAAAAACTACTTGTATTTTTACGCTACTATTAATGCCTGCCATATTCGAAATCCTCTGAATATCGGGATACACGGCTCAAAGCTTGCAGCCTTTCGATTGACTACCAATCCTAGAAATTCCTTCATGTTCCTGTCGAGAGTTTGACAATCCAATCCACGCTATTTAACAAGCCTACTTTTGAACCAGAAGTAATTTTGATCCCAATACCTTGTTAGCCACATTTCCATTTATCATCCTAGAAAGATTAAGTTTCTACTTAAACCCTTAAAAAGAACATTGGTAAATGAAAAAGCAAATTCTGGCCGTTGACGATAGTAAGGCTATTCGTTTTTTGTTGCAGACTGTTTTGGGAAGAGATTACCAGGTGATTACAGTTCCTGATGGTTACTCCGCAATGTATTATTTATCTCACAGGGCACAACCTGATCTGATTATAGCCGATCCCCAGTTACCCGATATGGAGAATTGGGAGTTGATACAGCAGTTGTCTACCAGCGGTATGTATGGCGATATTCCGATGCTGGTATTATCGGGTCTTTCTGAAAAGGAGACCGAGGCGAAGTGCAGAGAATATGGAGTGATGAAGTATTATCTCAAGCCTTTTAATCCGGTTGAAGTGATGGATTCGATCGACAGGCTTGTGACGAGCGGGGAGTTGAACAGAGATATTTCTTTTGCCAGTTAGTGAATGCCGGTGATGTGGCCGGCAAAATCTGAACAGGCTGAATAAACGTATAAAATTGTTGCCATGTGATAATGTGAACTCTTTGGACCACCGTATATATGAAACCGTAAACCTGAAGTAATGGATTTATTATTTTTACCCCAAACCGTAGAGAAGAACAAAAGGGTTGGTTCCCGTTTCGCCTTTCGTTCTTATTATTTGCCACAAGCGGGAACTTTTCAATATAGCGGCTTTTACTATATTGGGAAGAACAGCGTTCACATCGATAAGCTCGTACAGATGTACAAGAGAGGGTATGCTTCTGAGGGGATGGACAATATGAAGGCTGAGCTGCTGCGAAGCCTGGAGCAGGAGAAGAATATCCTTCCCGAGGTCATCTTTTGCGAAGCGAAGTTCGATCTGGCTGAAATCAGGAAGCTGAAGCAATTTCTCCGTCAGCATCCGGTACTCAATTCGATTCCGTTGATCCTTGACGGCTCAGGGCTGTCGGAAAAGGAATTGGAAATGTACAGGGCTTATGCGCGACCGGACGAGATCCTGTTCCTTCAGCATTGTGATGAGGCGACGCTTAATGACAAGATTCTTTTTCTCCGGAAGGTGAAGAAGGCGCAACAGGGTGCAACGCCCCGGATCGAGGAGAATGTGCCTACCCGCAGTCTGCAGATGGGTCTGTTGTCCAAGAGGGCATTTGACATCCTGGCTGCCTCCGTCGCCTTGTTATTGTTAAGCCCGTTGTTGCTGCTGATCGCGCTGGCGATCAAGTTGGAGTCCAGCGGCCCGGTTTTTTACATTTCGAAGCGGGCCGGGCGTGGGTACAAGATTTTCAACTTTCTGAAATTCCGGACGATGTACCAGGGCGCCGATAAAAGAATGGGCGAACTGACCCATCTGAACCAGTATGATGCGGCCGGGCGCGGGCCGGTTTTCTTTAAGATCCATAACGACCCGCGGATTACAAAGGTGGGAAGTTTTTTGAGGAATACCAGTCTGGATGAATTGCCGCAACTGTTCAATGTGTTCATGGGCGATATGTCCCTTGTGGGCAACCGTCCTCTGCCGTTGTATGAGGCAGCGAGGCTGACAACGGACGACTATGCAGCCCGGTTTATGGCTCCGGCGGGAATTACCGGTCTATGGCAGGTAAAAAAGCGGGGTAATAAGGACATGTCGGTGGAAGAGAGGATCAATATGGACATTGATTATGCATCTAAATGCAATTTTGCCACTGATCTCTGGATAATAGCGAATACCCCTTCGGCGTTACTACAAAAGGAAAACGTATAAGCGACGATGATGGCCGGACACCGGAAGGCCGGATGCCGGGATATGTGCCCCTCTGTAAAAGAAAATCGATTATGTTGATCGACACCCCTTTGATATCTATTATTACCCTTAATTGGAACACGACCGATATAACGTGTGATTTTCTTTATTCGATCGGAGAGCGGAATTCCTATAAAAATATCGAAGTCATTGTCGTCGACAATGCTTCCCGGGAGGATCCCACGGCCGCTTTTCTGGCTGCTTACCCTGATGTAAAAGTGATACGAAACTCCCGGAACCTTGGGTTTTCGGCCGGTAATAATGTCGGCATCCGGGCAGCGAAAGGGGAATATCTGTTAATCGTCAACAATGATACGGAATTTACGGCGGGCCTGCTGGAAGGCCTGCTAAAGACGTTTGAGACCTATCCGGATGCCGGGATGGTGAGTCCGAAATTCCATTATTTTTTTTCCAAGGGGACTATCGAATATGCCGGTTATGAAGCGGTGAACCCTTTTACGGGCAGGAACGGGATGATTGGATGCCGGGAAGAAGACAGGGGCCAGTATAACGAGGTGCGGGAAACGCATTATGTTCATGGGGGCGCTATGATGGTGCCCCGGCGGGTTATAGAGGAAGTGGGGGCCATGCCGGAGCAATATTTTCTGTACTACGAGGAATTCGACTGGTCCGAGCAGGTCAAGCGCAAGGGATATAAGATCTACTATCAACCCGAAGCGCTGATCTATCATAAAGAGTCTATGACGACGGGCAAGTCAAGTCCGCTGAAGACGTTTTACCTTACCAGGAACAGGATCCTGTTTATGCGGCGGAATGCGTCCTGGTCGGCTTTTCTTGTGTTCGTCTCGTATTTTGTATGCTTCACCATACCCAAGAACAGCGTTGGTTACCTGGTGAAGGGACAGAGGGATCATTTGCGGTCTTTCTGGAAGGGTATTTTATGGCAATTCAATCGTGCAATCACCTTTAATTGATTTGTTTATGTGTGGCATTGCCGGATTTGTGGACTATAAAAAAAGCTCAGGCACCGACCTGTTGAGATCGATGACCGATGCCTTGCTTCATCGCGGACCGGATGATGGGGGGCATGAGGTCTATGAGACTTCCCAGGCTTCCATCGGATTCGGGCAGCGGCGGTTATCGATCCTGGACCTTTCTCCGCTGGGGCATCAGCCGATGCATTTCGGGGATCTGATCGTGAACTTTAACGGGGAGATCTATAATTTTAAGGAGATCCGCCAGGAACTGGTGGAAAAGGGGTATTCCTTTACCTCCTGGTCGGATACCGAGGTGATCCTGAAAGGGTGGCACTGCTGGGGTCCGGACGTCATACAGAAATTCATCGGCATGTTCGCCTTCGCCCTTTATGACAAGCAGAAGGAGCAGGTGATCCTTATCCGGGACAGGGCCGGCATCAAGCCGTTGTATTATTACCAGGGTCAGGATATCCTGCTGTTTGGCAGTGAGCTCAAGGCGCTTTTCCCGCATCCGGCGTTTGAGAAGAAGATCGATGTGAACAGCCTGGCGCTCTTCCTGCAATTCAGCTATATCCCTGCGCCGCACAGCATTTTTGTCAATACATACAAATTATTGCCCGGCCATATCCTGACGATCGATCTTCGGACGCGCGGGCAGGAGCTGAGCCAATATTGGGATGTCTTCGATTATTACAATAAGCCCAAGCTGAACCTTACGGACCAGGAAGTGATCGAACATACGGATAAGCTTTTAAAGAACGCGTACGAATACCGGATGGTAGCCGATGTGCCGGTGGGTATTTTTCTAAGCGGGGGATATGATAGTTCCAGTGTGGCGGCCTTGTTGCAGACGGGACGTACGGAGAAGCTGAAGACCTTTACCATTGGATTTCATGAAAACGAGTTCAACGAGGCGCCGGAGGCCAAGAAAATTGCAGAATTCCTTGGCACCGATCATACCGAATGGTACCTGACGGCCCGCGAGGCGGGAGATGTGCTGGGCCAGTTACCGGAGATCTATGATGAGCCATTTGCGGATAACTCCACGGTGCCGACCGTGCTGGTGAGCAAACTGGCCCGGAAGCAGGTGAAGGTAGCGCTAAGCGCGGATGGGGGAGACGAGATTTTTGGCGGATATAATAAATTCAACCAGGCGGAAAAATACACGAGCCAGTTTCCGCTGTTCTTCCAGAGTCTGTTGAGCGGGGCCATGTCCCTGATCAATCCCGAGCATATTCCTTATTTCAACCGTCAGTACAATTTTTCCACGCGATATGAGAAGATGAAACTGATCTGGAAGAGCCATGATCCGGTGAGTGCGGTGAAGTATATCAGTCAGTATATAACGGAAAAAGAAGCCGAGTCCTTTCTGGGCGGCCCGTTTGAGCGTTATCCCACCTATTTCGAAGCCGGGGGAAAGCTCGAGCATAATGACGGCGTGGTCAACCGGCTGCTGGCGATCGACTACAAGACCTTTCTGGTGGATAATAACCTGGTAAAGATGGACAGGGCTACGATGTCGGTGAGCCTGGAGGGCCGGGAGCCGATGCTGGATCACCGGGTGATCGAATTTTTATCCCGGCTGCCTTCTTCCTTTAAAATCCGTAACGGGGTGAATAAGTGGTTGTTGAAAGAAGTCGTTCACCGTTACATTCCAAAAACGTTGATGGAAAGGCCGAAGCGTCCTTTTATTGCGCCGCTGATGGTATGGTTCCGCGAGGATCTGAAAGAGCAGCTTCGTTATTATCTGAGCGAGGAATCGCTTGCCGCTTCCGGCTTTTTTGCCGCGGGTCCCGTCATTCGGTTGCGGGATGAATTTCTGGCGGGTAAAAAAGTGAATTATCAGAAGTTGTGGCAATTATTGATGTTCCAGCTATGGTATGATCGGTGGATTAAAAAATTATAACCGGGCAAAATGAATTCGTCGGGCGATAAAAAAATAAAGGTACTGGAATGCATCCGTCAGGGGCAGATCGGGGGTGGTGAATCCCATTTGCTGAGTCTGGTGGAGAACCTGGATCGAAGTCATTTTGAGCCTGTAGTTCTTTCTTTTACGGAGGGCCCGATGGTCGAACGGCTTCGCGGCATGGGTATCCGCACGCATGTGCTCTATACGGAAAAGCCCTTTGATGTGACGAAATGGGCCAAGGTAAAAGAGCTGATCCGATCGGAGGGTGTGGATCTTGTCCATGCGCACGGCACCAGGGCCAGTTCTAACACGCTATGGGCAGCGCGGCATCTGAAGATCCCCCTGGTCTATACCATTCATGGCTGGTCCTTTCATAATGATCAGCATCCGATGGTCCGCATGCTCCGGATATGGGGTGAGCGGTGGATCACTACCCGGTCTTCCGTTAATATAGCGGTTTCGGCCTCCAATCGCGCCTCCGGACTTCAGCAAATACCCGGATTGCAGGCGCTGGTCATCAACAACGGCATTGACCAGCAGAAGTTCTCGCCGGGTAGAAGGTTTAAAGATGTCCGCGGAGAGCTGGGGATTCCCGAGGGTGCGGTGCTGGTGCTCTTTATTGCGCGATTTACGGCTCACAAGCAGCCTCTTACGCTGATCCGCGCCTTTCGTGCCGCACTGTCTTCGATACCCGGGATGCATCTATTGATGGTGGGGGATGGAGATCAGCGGGCGGAGGGATTGCAATTGGTAAAGGAGCTGGGTCTGGAAGAGGCTGTAAGTTTTCAGGCATTCCGGCAGGATGTGCCGGATATCCTGGCTGCGGCCGATATTTTTGTTTTGCCTTCTTTATGGGAGGGGTTGCCGATCGGGCTGCTGGAAGCGATGGCGATGGGAAAGGCGGTGATCGCTACGGAAGTGGATGGCACCAAAGAAGTGGTGCAGCCGGGTGAAAACGGGCTGCTGGTAGAGCCCGGTAATATTTCTGCGCTGGCAGCGGCCCTTGTAAAATTGGGGGGTGATCCGGAGTTAAGAAATGTGTTAAGGCAAAAAGCGCAGGATACGATAAGGCGACAATTTAATGCCGCCGACATGACAAGAGAAATTGAAAATGTGTATTCCCGTGTGATTGAATAAAAAAATAATTTATATTTTTTTTTAATAAACTGTTCCATATGGAATTTGAAAGAATTGCGGATATTAAACGGTTGAATTTCATCATCGAAATCCTGCAAAAGCGACTCCCATCCGGAGCCGAAGTCCTGGATGTGGGTTGTGGTAATGGCGTTATTTCGAGAAGCCTTGGTGAAAAGGGATTTACCGTTAAAGGTATCGATGTCAGTGAAAAGGCGATTGCCAGGGCGAGGGAGCTAAACAAGTCTCCAAATGTGCGGTTTGAGGTAGTCAGTGCGGAGGAATTGGTAGCGGACGGCCATCGTTTCCATGCCGTCATTTGCAGTGAGGTATTGGAGCATTTGAATGACCCGGGAAAGCTGCTGAATGTGTTGCATCAGTTGCTGGACGTGGGCGGGGCATTGATCGTTACGGTGCCAAATGGGAATGGTCCCCGGGAATTGCTGGTGACCCGACCGGTCATTGCCTTGCAGAAAAAGAACAACTGGATGTGGAAGGGAGTGCAGAAAATGAAAACGGCTTTTGGTTACCGGGGGACTACGGTACAGAGTAGTGCCGATGACCTTACTCATATTCAATTCTTTACAAAGTCGTCTTTGCAAAAGTTGGCAAATTCAACTCGTTTCAGCATTATCCGTTTTGGTAAAACGAATTTTATTGAAGACGTATTTCCGTTCTCTTTTTTGGCCAAAAAGATCAAGGTGTTGCAGAAGTTCGATTGTGCCGTTGCCGAGCTGTTACCCTATCGTATGACCGGTGGCTTTATGACGGTATGGGAGAAAAACGGTTAAGGTTTATGACGCCATGGGAGAAAACCGGTCAACGAATGTTATTTGCCGGTTAATTATAATAATTGTTTTTGTCCCCGCTTGTGTAATCGAAAAATTGGATGTATTTTGCGGGGTCTTTTGGACGACCTTTTCCGTTTTGTTAATACCTCCTTGATTTAACCACACAGTAATTCTTTTCCCATTCCTACGATCGACCCGGTTACAACTTAATTTCTTCGTCTCTACTATTTCTTATTTCCAGTCTATCCTAAGTTAAATACGTCGACCGCGACGTTGCAATCATTTTATTATAGTAATTCTATATATAAGTTGGTTAACATATAATTTTAACGCAAGTCATGAAAACTTCTACCCGAATTTTCACTTTATTGTTGATTGCCTTCATTACGCTGACCGGACAAATGGTCCGTGGTCAAAATGTATTAAACCCTAACGACACCCTCGTTACTTTTAACCCGGCGGATACACCGGCTATACCTGCTTATGGCAAGATCGCCAAGTGGGTGAGGACGGTGAGGATGACCTGGAATACCAGCCAGTACAAGGCCTATATCTATAATGGCTGTCAGTTCCGGCTTTGTTATCCGTTGAGCTATAACCCGACGGCCAATGATGGCAAGAAATACCCGATGATGATTTTCGATCACGGGGATGGGGAGGGTGGAACGGTGTACGACAACGAGCAGTCACTTTATCATGGCGGCCAGATCTTTTCCAATGCGGTAGCTGCGGGCACGTACGATGGTTATATCCTTGTTATGCAAACGACCGGGAGCTGGGGTCCTGTGCAATTTGCGGCGCAGCAATATATCATTGATTATATGGTGGCCAATAACAAACTGGATCCCTTCCACGTGACGGGGAACGGGCTTTCTGCCGGTGGATATGGCACCTGGGGGTTTTTCCTGGCCAACCCAACTTATGAGGCCGGTATCATACCGATGTCAGCGGTGAGTATATTGTTTACTGCCGACAGCACTGTAAATGAGGTGAAGTATACGCCCATCTGGAATATCCATGGTGGCCTGGACGGAGCGCCGGCTCCTTATACTGCAACGCAGGTTGCGAATGCCATGACTGCCGCGGGGGCGAATTATGTGGACCTCGATATGACTACGCAGGGTCACGACACCTGGGACAGCACCTGGTCGATGCCGGCCTTCTGGCCTTTCCTGCTGAATGCCTATTGCTCCAATCCCTGGACCCTATATGGTCAGACGCAGTTCTGTCCGGGGGTTCCGGTCAACCTGACGTTGGGATTGGCGGCCGGATTCCAGGCTTACCAGTGGGCGATGAATGGGACGGTGATCCCGACGGCGACTACCAATACGCTCCATGTGACGACTTACGGGACTTATACCGCGCGGGTGGAACGCAACGGCAACTGGTCGAACTGGTCTCCCATACCGGCGGTGATTTCCGTAAAAACGCCCACGGTCACGCCGCCCATTTCCGTTTCCGGGCTGATGAGCGATGTGCTTCCGGGGGCCGACGGCAAAACTTCTGTAACGTTGCAGGTGCCGGACAGCAATTATACCAGCTTTACCTGGGAACAGGTGGGAAGCAGCACGGTGCTTGGTACGCAACAGACATTCACGGCGAAGGCGCCCGGACAATATATCGTCTCGGTGACGCAGCAATTTGGCTGTTCGAGCAATTTTTCTCCGCCCTTTACGGTGATCAATGCCAATGGCCCCAATCCACCCAGCCCCGCTGCCAATCTTGTAGCGAGTGCGTTATCCTTTACGAAGGTCCAGCTGGAGTGGGCCAGGAATCCCCATCCGACGAATACAGAAACGGGCTTTGAGATCTACAGATCCACTACTTCGGGAGGCCCCTGGACGTTTGCCGGACAGGTACCAACAGATACGGTTGACTTTGTCGATCAGGGATTGACTCCCAATACAAAATATTATTATGTGGTAAGAACGATTGACAGTACGGCTGCTGCCGCGCTGTCCAATCAGACCAGCGTGACCACTACCTCCGACAAGACTCCGCCGACTTCGCCGTCCAATCTGAAGGTGGTGACGACTTCCTCGACGTCCGTCAGCCTCATCTGGAACAGTTCGACGGACAATGTAGCGGTAACCGGATATTATATATATGTCAACGGAGCAAAGAGCTATGCCAATGGTGTGGGCGATACTACGTTCCTTGTCAGCGACCTTGTTTCCAACCAGGAATATTCCTTTTATGTGGTGGCGGTTGACGGAAGCGGGAATGTTTCGGCCAGGAGCAACCAGGTATCGGCTCCCACGATCAATACCGGGCTGAATTACACCTATTACAACCTGGCCTCCCAACCGAGCGTCATGCCCGATTTCCCCACGCTGACGCCTACTTTTTCGGGCAATATGCCGAATGTGAGCATAGCAAATGCGACAGCGACAGTGGATTTCTCGTATGAATGGAACGGTTATATCAATATACCGGTGACCGGTAAATATGTCTTCCAGACCGTTTCAGACGATGGCAGCCAAGTATGGCTGGGCGGTCTCAACCAGACGGCTTTCCCGTATAGCTTTTCGGGTACCCCGATTGTGAACGCCAACCAGCCGCAGGGCGCCACGGCGACCAACAGCGCCACTCTGACGCTGCAGGCGGGGACATATCCCATTAGTATAGCCTACTTCCAGGCAGCCGGCGGGTATTCCATGGTACTGAACTGGTCTACGCCATCGACAGGTGGCGCTTTTGTGGCCATCCCGAACAGCGCCTTTGTACAGAGCTTCACACCGGCCGGAACGCCTCCCGCCAAGCCAACGCTGGTGACCGCGAGCGCTACCGCCTACAATAAGATCAATGTCAGCTGGACGGCCAATGGCACCGGTCAGACGGGTTTTGAGGTCTATCGCGCCACCTTCGATGGCGGACCTTATTCAATCGTGACCACGACGGCGGCCAATGCGACGAGTTTCGTCGACTCTACCGTACAGGGATCCACGAAGTATTTTTACCGGGTGCAGGCGGTCAACGTGTATGGCGGATCGGGGTATGATTCGGCTTCTGTCAGCGGGGTCAACTACTACTATTACCAGGGCGCCTGGAGCCAGATGCCCAATTTCAGCACCCTGACACCTGTATCAACCGGAGTCCTGAATAATATTTCCTTGTCGCCCAGCCCGACCACGACTGATTTCGGCTTCCTGTTCTCGGGCTATATCAATATACCCACTACGGGCAACTATACTTTCTATACGAATTCCGACGATGGGAGCAATTTATATATCGGGGGAGTGGACAGTGCCCACCTGGTTGTCGAGAATGACTTCCCGCATGGAGCTACTCAAAAATCGGGTACGAAGACGCTGACGGCGGGAAGGTATCCGCTCTATGTCACTTATTTCCAGGCTGGCGGCGGTTACGAACTGGTCACCAGCTACCAGGGACCGGGCATAGCTATGCAGGCAATACCGGATTCCGCTTTCTATAATAAGCAATCGGAGACGACTACCCCGGCCACGCCGGCTATTCCTTCGGTTCCATATAGTGCGGCAGCTACCGCCTTGTCTTCTACGAAGATCGGGTTTAGCTGGAGGGATTCGTCGGCCACGGTTACCGGCTACCAGGTATACCGGTCCATCGGCGATTCGGTGCATTTTATCTCGTTCGCCACTGTGGCCGCGGGCAGCACTTCTTTTACGGATTCCGGTTTGTTCTCCAACCAGGCTTATTATTATAAGGTCGTAGCGGTGGGAGTTGGCGGCAATTCCGCCTATACTGCCGCGGTGACGGCCACTACGCCGGATGTCCTGCCGGTCATCACGATGTTGCCGAACGAGCAGGCGCGTTACGGGACGACGACGACCTTGAATGTTAGCGCTACTTCGGTGAATTCGGGTGCGTTGGCCTTCAAGGCGGGTAACCTGCCTTCGTTTGCCAGCTTGACGGATAACGGCAACGGGACGGCGGTGTTAACGCTCAACCCGGTTATTTCGAATGCGGGCAGCTATCCCGGATTGTATATCCTGGTAACGGACGCCTATGGCGGGACGGATACGACGAAGTTCAACCTGACGGTGAATAATAACTATGCGCCGGTGATGGACAGTGTGGCGAACTATACGATCAATGAAGGCGATACGCTGACTATTCCGTTGGTCGCGACGAATCAGAATGTCTCCGATACGCTGAACCTGTCGGCTACGGGTCTCCCGGCCGGTTATACGGTGACGGCGGTATCCAACGGGGTTGCCAACCTGTTTGTACATCCGGGCTATGCGGCCGCGGGTGTGTATACGGGACAGGTGACGGTCAATGACAACAATGGGTTGTCGGCGACACGGACCTTTGTGCTGACGGTGAAATACAAGAATCCGAATACGAAGATATTCACGCGGGTCTCCAATAATGACGCGAGTGCGCTGGGATTACCCTGGAACCCGCTGCAGGGAACGACGACGAATAACCTGCTGGATTCCGCCGGCAATACGACGACGGTAGGCCTGTCCTTCTCGCCGTCAACCTGGTGGAATACTTCCAACGACGGATCTTCGACGGGGAATAACTCCGGTGTGTATCCCGATGTGGTGTTGCTGGATTATATGTGGTTCGGCGCCTACTATGGCGGTCCGAATGTGATTGGTGGCACGGTGACGGGCGTAGACACTTCGCAGACCTACTCTCTTACTTTCTTCTCTAACAGTACTTATAATGGGGTGGGGAATAATGGTACGACGACCTATACGGTAGGTTCGCAGACGGTATCGCTGGCTGTGCAGAACAACCAGACGAACACGGCAACGATCACCGGCATCAAGCCGGCATCGAATGGTACGATCCCATTCTCGCTGGGTCTTGGCGCCAATACGGTGCTGGGTTATATCAATGCGATCGTCATCACCAAGCAATATGATGACGGGACGGCGCCGGCGGGTGTCAGCGGATTGACGGCGCAGAATGTGCCGGGCCAGGTATTGCTGAGCTGGACGGACTCGGCCTACAATGCTACGGGATATGAAGTATGGCGGTCATTGGCGTCGACGGGGACCTATACGTTGCTGGGCACGGCCGCGGGGAACGGGGCGAACAGCTATGTGGACAGCAATATTACGGGCAATACGTCTTACACCTATAAAGTAGAGGCGGTGAATACGCATGGCACTTCGGGCTTTGACAGTGTGTCGACGACGACGTTGAACCGGTTGCCGAAGATCGGTGCGTTAGCGAATGTGACGATGAAAGATACGCAGACGGTGACGGTGAATGTGACGACGACGGACGATTCAACGGCTCATTTGATTTTGACCGCATCGAACCTGCCGCCTTTTGCGATGTTCACGGATAATGGGAACGGCACGGGTGTGCTGACGATTGCGCCGACGGCCGGAACGGTAGGGGTTTACCCGAATGTGACGGTAACGGTGGCCGACCAATTTGATTCGACGGCCTCGACGAGCTTCTCGATAGCGGTAACGGAGCCGAATGTAGCATCGGTATATGTGAACTTTACGGGTGGGCCGACGAGTCCGCAGCCGTGGAACACGTTGCTGACGCCTCCCTTTGCCGGGACGGTGATGTCGAACCTGCTGGACGACGGAAACAATCCAACGGGTATCTCGCTGACCATGCCTACCGGGTTCTATTGGTTTACCAATACGGGTTGGTACACCGGTAACTCAGACGGTATTTATCCGGCCTCGGTCATACAGAACGGGGTTTATGAACCGACTACTACTACCCGCCAGCTGGTGATATCGGGATTGAGTGCGGCCAAGCAGTATAACTTTGTGTTCTTCAACAGCCAGTGGGACGGGACGAATGGCCTGACCGATTTCACGATCAACGGTCAGATGGTATCGCTGCAAGCCGATTGGAACATCAATAAGACGGTGCAGATCAACGGGGTTCTTGCGAACGCGAGCGGTCAGGTAACGATTAGTGTGGCCAAGGCCTCGGGTGCGGCGAATGCCTATATCAGTTCGCTGGTGATACAGGGCTATGATACGACTACCGGGCTGGTATTGAACCCGACGAATCTGCTATCGACAGGTGTGACCCAGACTACGGTCCGCCTGCAATGGCAGGACCGGTCGGCGATCGAGACGGGGTATGAAGTATGGAGGGCCAGCGATAGTACGGGAGCGTACTCGCTGATCGCCAGCCTGCCGGCCAATACGGTCACTTACTATGATACGAAGCTGAGCAGGAACGCCAACTATTACTATATCGTGCGGGCTGTCAGCAATGGGACTTATTCGAACTACAGTAATGTGTTGGCTGTGACGACCTATTCCGATGCGATCTATATAGCCGTCAACAATACTCCTGCCGCTTCAAGTCCATGGAATAACCTTAACGCCTCCGGTGGACTAGGTACGACCTGGAATAATTTCACAGACAGTACGGGTGCGCCGACCAGTTTGAGCATGGTGCAGACGGGATTATTTGCAGGGCCCAATTCCCTGGGCGACGTTACAGGTAATAATTCCGGCGTATACCCGGATGCGGTGTTGAAGTACGAGTATGTACTCTTCCCTGGTAACCTCGGGTCCTTCCAGCTATCAGGCTTAGATCTCGCGCAGAAATACGATATCACCTTCATGGGAAGTGAAAACTTCCAGACGGGCAACAACAATACAGCCTATATAGTGAACGGGGATACGGTATTCCTGAATGCGCTGGACAATACCAATGCAACGGTCACCATGCGCGGTTTGGTACCGAACGGTTTGGGACAGCTAAACATTTCCATGCTGTCTTACGGTACATCCATCACCGGTTGGTTCACCGCGATGGTCATCGACGGGTACACCCCTGTGACGCGGAATGCGCCGGCTCCGCCCCAGGTAACCGGAGGAGCCAATACGGCGATACTCTGGGATAACCCGGCAGCGTTGGCTGCGCAGGCTCAGGTCGTGAATACCGATACGGTGGTCAGTGCGTATCCGAATCCTTTCCATCAATCCTTTACGTTATCGGTGCCTGCGGATTACAACAACGAGCGGGTCACGGTAGGTATCTATGATATCAGGGGTAACCTGGTATACCGGAAAGAGTTCGACAACCTGGTACAGGGAGAGAATTATGTGCTGATTAACGCGGACCATAATTTTAATGCGACAGGGGTCTATTTGGCCAAGCTGATATATGACGGTGGCAAGGTCAGGACCTTTAAGCTCCTTAAGCAATAATTGGTTTATTATCAACGGGTTACAGGTAGAAAACCTTGAAACCCCCAACAGCGAATAGCCGGTGATTTTTCACCGGCTATTTTTTTTATACCCTTTTCGTAGTATATGCAAAAAAAGGCTAATAAAATCTTGCTGGGGAGGGAAATAAAAAGTAATTTACATTCGATTAACATCTTTGTAATCTAATTTCCATTGATCTGACCAGTTCACTTCTTCTGCCATCCTTCTGAACTGCCATAATTTTCCAATTTCCTGCTACCTGTTACCACTGGCCGAAGTTAGTAATCCAATCTCTTTTCTATCGTAGTATCTTCTTTATCCTTTTTTCTTTTTATCCTTCCATCCTTTTATCCTACTGCAAAGACATGGGATGCCGGCAGCCTTCATCTGATGCTTGAAGCATTTGTGATGTGCGTGGTGTTTTTGATGTGCGTGGTGTATGATGTGTACGGTGTTTATGTCAGGAATATAAAAGTTTTTTACCCCTTAACCAATGTATAAATCATGAAAACTTCTACTCGAATTTTCAGCTTGCTGTTGATCTTCTTTGGCGCCATGACCGGACAGGTCGTCCGTGGGCAAAGCATTTTGAATCCGGCTGACACCCTGGTGACATACAACCCCGCCAAACCGCCTGCCATACCTGCTTATGGCGCGATCGCCAAATGGGTAAGGACGGTGAGGCTGCCCTGGAATACGACTCCATACAAGGCCTATATTTATAACGGCTGTCAATTCAGGTTGTGTTTCCCCAAGAGCTACAATCCGACGGCCAATGATGGCAAGAAATACCCGATGATGGTCTTCGATCACGGGGATGGCGAAGGTGGAACAGTTTACGATAATGAGTATTCATTGTACCATGGTGGCCAGATCTTTTCCAATGCGGTGGCTGCCGGTACTTATGATGGATATATATTGGTGATGCAAACGACCGGTAGCTGGGGTCCTGTGCAATTTGCAGCGCAGACGGCGATCATCGATTATATGATAACCAACAACAAGCTGGATCCCTTCCGTGTAACGGGAAATGGATTATCGGCCGGCGGGTATGGAACCTGGGGTTTTTACCTGGCTAATCCGACCTATGACGCCGGTATCATACCCATGTCCGCGGTGAGTATACAATTTACTGCCAGCAGTACGGTGAATGAAGTGAAGTATACGCCTATCTGGAATATCCATGGCGGCCTGGATGGAGCGCCGGCCCCATATACGGCGACGCAGGTGGCGAATGCCATGGCGGCTGCGGGGGCGAATTATGTGGATCTGGATATGACCACGCAGGGACATGATACCTGGGACAGTACCTGGTCGATGCCTGCGTTTTGGCCATTCCTGCTGAATGCTTATTGCTCCAATCCCTGGACGCTCTTCGGGCAGACGCAGTTCTGCGCCGGGGTCCCGATCAACCTGACGTTGGGCTTAGCGCCGGGATTCCAGGCATACCAGTGGCGGATGAACGGGACGGTGATTCCCACTGCGACGACAAATTCGATCAATGTAACGCAATATGGAACCTACGATGCGCGGGTGGAACGCAACGGCAACTGGTCTAACTGGTCGCCTATCCCGGCGGTGGTTGGCCTCATGCCGCCGACAGTGACGCCGCCTATCACGGTTACCCCTAATTCGAGCCAGGTGATCCCGGATCTGAACGGTAACGGAACGACCCTGCAGGTGCCGGCCAGCTATACCAGCTATACTTGGGAGAAACCAGGGAGCAGTACGATCATCGGGACCAACAATACATTGACTGTCACGACACCGGGACAATATATCGTGGAAGTGACGCAGTTGCACGGCTGTTCCAGCAATTTCTCACCTCCTTTCACCGTGATCAATGCCAATGGCCCAAATAAGCCAGATCCTGCCTCCGACCTGATCGCCACGACGCTGTCCACAACGTCCCTGGTACTGAATTGGAGCCAGAACCCGAATCCTGTGAATAATAATACCGGATTTGAAGTTTGGCAGGGCACCAAGTCCGGCGGACCCTATAACCTGATTGGGGTTACGGCTGCGGATGCCAGCAATGACACTGTCAGAAACCTAACACCGGGAGTTACTTATTATTACAAAGTAAGGGCCATCGACGCCACGGCTGCATCCGCCGGATCGAATGAAGCCAGCGCACAAACTACTGCCGACACGCAGCCTCCGACTGCGCCTGCCAACCTGGCCATTACAGGCACCACCAACACCTCCATCTCCCTGAGTTGGAGCGCTTCCACGGATAATATAGGTGTTGTGGGATATTATATTTATATCAACGGTGCAAAATCGTATGCCGCTACGGCGACGACCTTCACCGTCGATGGTCTGACCTACCCGCAATCTTATACTATTGTCGTGAAAGCATTCGACGCGGCAGGGAATCTGTCCGCGGCCAGTGACCAGGTGACCGGGGAAGCCTTACAGACCACGCTACCTTACCAATATTACACCTTTACGACGCCGCCGGCAAAACTGCCCAATTTCAATACGCTTGCTGTGGTATCCCGCGGCACAAGTTCGGGTGTTGCTTTTCCCAAACTCGGCGAAAGCACCGAGTTTGGAGTACTCTGGCAGGGATACATTCAGATCCCTACCGCAGGTGTCTATACCTTCCGCACTACTTCGGTAGACGGCAGCGCCATTTATCTTGGTACGCTGAATGGGTCCGGATCTCCATATAATTATGGCGGCGCCACGATCGTGAATAATGACGGCACCCATAAGAGTGCAGTGGTTACCGGCGCCCCGATGACATTAGCGGCTGGTGAGTATCCCATTGCTGTTGTTTATTTCATAGGGACCAGCGCCAATGGGGGTGCTGCGCTTACAGTAGCCTGGCAGACGCCTGCATCGGGAACGAATTTCGTCACTATACCGAGCAGCGCCTTTGTAGAGACGACGGTGGTGAATGGGCTGGCTCCGACGGCTCCTTCCAACGCGGTCGCTACGGCTATTTCTTATAATAAGATCGGTCTGACCTGGACCGACACCGCCACGAATGTGACGGGCTACGAAATATGGAGATCTACCAGCTCCACCTCCGGGTTTGCTATTGTCACTACCACGGTTGGCGGTGCTACGGCCTATACGGATTCAAGTGCCGCGGCCAGTACCAAGTACTATTACGAGGTAAGGGCGGTCGGTCTATACGGTCAGTCAGCGTACAGTAAGGTGTCCAATTCCGCTACTACGCTGCCCCTGCCGGCTGTGCCGTCAACGCCTTACAATTTCTTGGTTGCCGCAGCCAGTTCCACTACGGTGAATATTAGTTGGACGGACAGCACGGCCTCGGTGACGGGGTACAATTTGTACCGCTCGAACAATAATGACCAGAACTATGTGATGATCGCCAGTTTCACCAATGCCACCACCACGTATACTGATGCCAACCTGTTCTCCAATGCAGTCTACTATTATAAAGTGACGGCCTCCAATCCCGGCGGAAAGTCAGCCTATACTGCAGAGGTCAAAGTCACTACCCAGGACAACCTGCCGGTGATCACGATGCTGGGCAACCAGTTTGCACGCTACGGCACGACGACGACGGTGAACCTGAGCGCTACGTCGGTCAATTCCGGCACCCTGGCCTTTACGGGTAACCTGTCGTCACTGCCTTTTGCCACGCTAACAGATAACGGCAACCGCACGGCCACGCTGACCTTTAGTCCGGTGGCTTCCCAGGCGGGTGTGTATCCGGGATTATATGTGTTGGTAACGGATGCATTCGGTGGCACCGATACGACCAAATTCAGTCTTTCTGTTAACAACAATTATGCGCCGGTGGTCGACAGCATAGCGAACTATACGCTGAATGAAGGCGATACGGTGACTATTCCATTGATCGCCACCGAGCAGAATCCATCGGATGTACTGACTTTTGCGGCGACCGGCCTGCCCGGCGGATCGACGCTGACGCCTGTGTCCAATGGGGTAGCGAATTTGTTCCTGCATCCCGGCTATGCAGCGGCAGGTGTCTATAACGTCCAGGTGACGTCTAATGACAACAACGGAACGTCGACGGTGCGGACCTTTGTGGTGATGGTAAATTATAAGAACCCGAATACGAAGATATTCACGCGGGTGTCCAACGGTGACGCGAGTGCGCTGGGATTACCCTGGAACCCGCTGCAGGGAACGACGACGAATAACCTGCTGGATTCCGCGGGCAATACGACGACGGTAGGCCTGTCCTTCTCACCGTCAACCTGGTGGAATACTTCCAACGATGGATCTTCGACGGGGAATAACTCCGGTGTGTATCCCGATGTGGTGTTGCTGGATTATATGTGGTTCGGCGCCTACTATGGCGGTCCGAATACGATCAACGGGACAGTCACAGGTCTTGATACCACTCAAACATATACGTTGACCTTCTTCTCTAACAGTACGTACAACGGGGTGGGGAACAATGGTACGACTACCTATACGGTAGGTTCGCAGACGGTGTCGCTGGCGGTGCAGAACAACCAGCACAATACGGTGAGCATCAGCAGTATCAAGCCGGCATCGGGCGGAGTTATTCCATTCTCGCTTGGTCTTGGCGCCAATACGGTGCTGGGTTATATCAATGCGATCGTCATCACCAAACAATTCGACGACGGTACGCCTCCTGCGGGCGCCAGTAACCTGACGGGCCAGGCGGCAACGGGCGCGGTGTTGTTGAGCTGGACGGACTCAGCGTATAATGCGACGGGTTACCAGGTTTGGCGGGCACCGGCCGGTACAGGGGTATTCAGCCTGTTAGGCACGGCAGCGGGCAATGGCACGACGAGCTATGTGGACAGCAGTATTACGGGCCACACGCAATATTTGTATACCGTTCGGGCGTATAACGCACATGGCTATTCAAATTATACGGATACGGTGAATATCACGTCGCTCAACCGGTTACCGAAGATCACTGCGATTGCCAATATGAATATCGTCGATACGCAGACGGTATCGGTGAATGTGACGACGACTGATGATCCTACGGCCCAGTTGAAGCTGACGGCAACGAATCTTCCGCCATTCGTCAGCTTTACGGATAACGGCAATGGAACGGGTACATTGAATATTGCGCCGACGGCAGGTACGGTAGGTGTATACCCGAATGTGACGGTAACGGTGGCAGACCAGTACGATTCAACGGCCTCTACGAGCTTTGTGCTGGCGGTAACCGAGCCGAATGTACAATCGGTGTATGTGAACTTCACGGGAGGGCCCGTATGTCCGCAACCCTGGAATACGCTGCTCACGCCGCCCTTTGCCGGCACGGTGATGCCCAACCTGGTGGATGCGGGAAATAATGTGACGGGCATTTCTGCGACGCTGCTGGATGGGTTCAACTGGTTCAGCAATACGGGATGGGTGACAGGTAATTCGGACGGGATTTATCCTGTATCTGTGATACAAAATTTTGTGTATGAGCCTACGACGGCTACGCGCAGGATACAGTTCAGCGGATTGAACAATGCCAGGCAGTATAACTTTGTATTCTTCAACAGCCAGTGGGATGGCACGAATGGCATGACCTATTTCACGATCAACGGGCAGACGGATTCGCTGCAAGCCGATTGGAACATTAATAAGACGGTGCAGATCAATGGTATCCTGCCGGTGAATGGGGTGATAACGATCGGCGTGGCTAAGGGACCATTGGCAGCCAATGCCTATATCAATGCCGTTGTGATGCAAGGGTATGATACGACGACGGGATTAGTATTGAGCCCGGCGGGTCTGATCGCCACGGGCGTCACGCAGACGACGGTGAGCCTGCGTTGGCAGGATCGTTCGGCGATCGAGACGGGCTATGAAGTATGGAGGGCCAGCGACGCTACGGGGAGCTATTCCCTGGTTGCTGCCTTGCCAGCGGGTACGGTCGCCTACACGGACACGAAGCTGGCCAAGGGCGCTAACTATTATTATATCGTGCGTGCGGTATCGAGCGGCAATTATTCCAACTACAGCAATGTACTGGCGGTCACTACCTATTCCGATGCCGTTTATGTAGCGGTGAACAACACGCCTGCGGCTCCAAGCCCATGGAACAACCTGAATTCACCGGGCGGACAGGGCTATACCTTTGGTAACTTCATAGACAGCAGCGGCACGGCGAGCAGTATGAGCCTGTTGCAGACGGGTGTGTTTGCGGGGGCCAATGATCTTGGGGACGTAACGGGTAATAACTCCGGCGTATACCCTGATGCGGTGCTGAAGTATCAGTATGTATTGTTCGCAGGCAATGTAGGCGGCTTCCAGTTGTCGGGACTCGATCTGGCCAAGGTATACGACATCACGTTTATGGGCAGTGAGAGCTATGAGACGGGGAACAATAATACGGCCTATATAGTGGGTAATGATACGGTGTGGCTGAATGCGCTTTACAATACCAACACGACGGTGACCATGCGTGGCCTGATACCGAATGCGAGCGGTGATATCAACATGACCTTTATCTCCCCCGGTGCATCGATAGCGGGCTGGGTCAATTCGATCGTGATCGACGGGTACGCTCCGATCGCACGGAATGCACCGGCGCCGCCGGAGGTGGCGGGAGGTGCGAATACGACGATCGACCAGGCTAATCCATCGTTGATGGTGGCGCAGGCCCAGTCGATGAATATCGATACGGTGGTCAGCGCGTATCCGAATCCATTCCGTCAATCGTTCACCTTGTCGGTGCCTGCGGATTTCAATAATGAGAAGGTGATGGTAGGGATTTATGATATGAGAGGAAACCTGGTATACCGGAAGGAGTTCGACAACCTGGTGCAGGGAGAGAATTATGTGCTGATCAACGCGGACCACAATTTTAACGCGACAGGGGTCTATGTCGTCAGGCTGATGTATGCCGACAAGATCAGGACCTTCAAACTGCTGAAACAATAGCGCTCCGGCGTAAGTTTTAACGATAGAAAGGTAAACAGGCCGCCCTGTTTGCCTTTCTTTATTTGGCGGCCTGCCGGGATTTGAAATCTGACAATTAAGGTTTAACTTTGAGCTATCTATGCAGGAAGATAAATCTATGCAGGAAAATAAGGTTTCCTCTCATGAAAAATTTGTCACCGTGGTCATTGCCGGGATCATGATCGGCCTATTCCTTAAGGTATTATTTTTTTGATCCGAAAAGCCGTGAATAAAGAAATTACAAATCAAAAGCGAAAATCTTCGTCCCGGGTCATTAGAAGCATGGAAAGGACGTTTCTGGAGAGAAAGCTCAATAATTGGCCTGGCGTCTTATTATTCACTTTTATTTCCGTAGCAATGGGAATCCTGCTGGCCCGGAATGTGACGCTGGGTATCGGGGTATTCGGCGTTATATTGGGACTGGCCGTGATCGTTGCCTGCCTTTTGAGTACAGAAGCCGGATTTTACATCAATCTTGTCTATTGTTTTTTCGTTTACCAGGTCTCCCGGATGTTCTTTGGGGATGAGCTGCAGGCGGGTGTGATCACCGATGTATTGACCTTGTCTATGCTATTCAGCCTTTTTATCAAAGGAGTCTCGTTGAGGAAAAGCTTCAATCAATTTACCCACTCCACGATCGTTGTGCTGATCATTCTCAATTTTTCTTATGGGGCCCTGGAACTGTTCAATCCGGAAGGGCATTCTTTCGGAGCCTGGCTGCAGGCGATAAGAAGATCATTCGAGACCTTGATTTTCCTGTTCATTGCTTTCCAGATCATGCATAACAAGGCAAGCATAAGGAGGTATATCGGGTGGCTGTTCGTTCTTTGTACCCTGGTGGCATTCTATGGTTGCATACAGCAATGGCATGGACTTTTCGATTATGAAAGGACCTGGGTGATGGCGGATGAGGTGAGGTTCGGGTTGGTCTTTATTAACGGTGAATTCAGGAAGTTCTCCACCTTCAACGATCCTACGTCTTTTGGCAGCATGATGGCTGCCTGCAGCGTATTCTTTACGGTCCTTGCACTAGGCCTGCGGGATAAGGGGATCAGACGAACGCTGCTTGGGGGGGTGGTCCTTATGTTATTGGCTATGGCCTATTCCGGGACCCGTACGGCGAATGTCATGTTATTGGCCGGGTTCGGCATGTTCACGCTGCTCAGCATCCATAAAAGGAACACGAGGATATTTGCCTGGATAGCTGCTGTGGCTTTTTTGGCGGTGCTCTATGTTCCCATCTATGATAATAATACCATTAACCGGTTCCGTTCCAGTTTTGTCGGTAGCCAGGATGAGTCCTATAAGGTCCGGGAGCTGAGCAGGGCTTATGTGCGGCCTTATATGCAATCTCATCCTTTCGGTGGGGGGTTGGCGACGACCGGTTCACTGGGGACTGCCCTGAATCCCGGTCATTTCCTGGCGGGTTTTCAGACGGACAGCGGGTATCTTCAAATGGCCCTGGAGATCGGGTGGATCGGGCTGATCATTATTTGTGTCCTTTTCTTTTTCGTCCTCAAAGGAGGGGCCCAGGCGTATTTTCACTGCCCGGATGAGGAGATGAAAGCGGTATATGCGGCGGCTACTTCCGCTATTTTCTGTTATTATATCGGGATGTTTGCGCAGAACACGCTCGGTAACATAACGGATATGGCTTTCTATTATCCTTTGATCGCTATTATTTTACGTTTTAAAAAATATGACGTCCGGGATAATGGCTAAGAATTTATTTTCTCCGAAGATAGTTTTAATCCTGGCCCTGGCAGCCGTGGCCGTACCCGTGGCCGCTATCGAATACCAGGTGATCCGGCACACGAACGGGGCATTTGTCTATCCCCTGGACGATACCTTTATTCATATGGCGCTGGCTAAGAACCTGGCTTATTACGGCAACTGGGGAATGGACCGGTACGCCTTCGCCTCGGCCTCCTCTTCGGTGCTGTATACCTTGTTGCTGGCCGGTCTCTTCAAGCTTTTTTCCGTACAGGTTATCATCCCTTTTCTTGTCAACTGCGTAACGGTGGTCGTTCTCCTCTTTTCGCTCCGGCGCTGGCTGATAAGGGAGAATATCAATAACGGCCCGCAGCTGGTTATTCTTCTTTGTGCGGTGGTCTTCACTCCGTTGCCTATCCTCGTTATTTGCGGGATGGAGCATACCTTACAGTGTCTGTTCTCCTTTCTTTTTGTTTTTGGCGTATCCGACTGGCTCGGGAGAGCATCCGGGGGAGAAAAGGCAAGGTGGAAATTACCATGGCCGGTGATCGTTTACGGGATGATGGTCTGTTTTATCCGATATGAAGGACTATTCCTGGTTGGGATTGTATGTCTGATCCTGTTTTATCACCGCAAACCGATGCTGGCCTTTCGGCTCGGTTTCATCAGCGTATTGCCTTTGGTGGTTTTCGGTATTTATTCCGTTGCAAAGGGCAGTTATTTCCTGCCCAATTCCGTGTTGTTGAAATCGAACGATGCTTCTTTTTCCATTAGCGGAATCCTCCGGTTCCTCGACAATGTGCTCGTACAGAAGCTGACGATTGTCAAAACGGACGATATCCCTGCGGGAACTCCCCGGCCGGGGATCAGTTTACTGGCTACCCAGCGTCTGCTGATCATCCTGCCCCTTACTTACTTTGTCTTCCTGAAGCATATCCGGCAGCGACCGGCGTATGGGTATGTCCTGGCGATCCTGACAGCCTGTACGTTGTTGCAGCTGACTTTTGCTTCAACGGGATGGCTTTACCGGTACGAAGCTTATTTGGTTTTCTGTTCTGTCATCATCGTCGGCGTGCTCCTCTACCGATATGGAAGGCTGGTTTTTTTAGAACGGACCGCGGGGGTCTGCCTGCTGATGGCGGTCATTGTATTTGCACTATTTTTCCCCTTTGTGCTGAGAAGTACTGCTGCTTTTACGAAGACCGGTACGGCCTGTATAAATATTTATGAACAGCAATACCAGATGGGTTCATTTTTAAAGAGGTATTATGACAAGGATGTTGTTGCCGCCAACGATATCGGGGCTATCTCCTATTTTACCAGCGGGTCTACTATCGATCTGTGGGGATTGGGAAATATCCAGGTGGCCAGGAGTAAGAAAAAAAAATATTGGACGCCTGGCTTCCTGGATAGTCTCTGCCGGCGGGATAATGCGAAGACGGCGGTGTTATACGATAAGTGGTTCAGCGATTCGTTGTTGCAGCGGTGGACAAAAGTGGCTGTCTGGCAAATCGGGAATAATGTGATTTGCGGGGATGATACGGTTTCTTTTTATTCTATCGATAAGAGCAATGGTCCCGATCTGAAGCGAAATTTAATGCAATACGAGAAGAGCCTGCCGTCAGGGGTGACGGTTAGATATTATTAGAGGGACTCTAAAGGTCAGAGATTCCCTTTTTTCAATTCATTTACTGCGAAATCGCAGGCCCGGGCGGTCAGCGCCATGTAGGTCAGCGAGGGGTTTTGCCAGGCGGCGGAGGTCATGCAACTGCCATCTGTGACAAATACGTTCTTTACGTCATGTAATTGATTGAATTCATTCAGGACGGAGGTTTTGGGATCCCTGCCCATCCTGGCCGTTCCCATTTCATGAACGGCCGATCCTCCCGGGAGTGCGTGGCTGTAGGGGTGTATATTCTTATACCCGGCCTTATCCAGCATTTCTTCCGCTGATAACCTGATATCTTTCCGCATAGCCTCTTCATTGTAATGATATTCAAAAAACACCTTTACGAGAGGAAGTCCCCATTGATCCTTTTTTTCCTTATCGAGCGTAATTCTGTTATCATAGTAGGGGAGTGTTTCGCCCCAGGCTCCGATCCATAAAGACCAGGGCCCCGGGACGAGCAATTGTTTCTTGAAGGAGGCGCCGAAACTGCTGCCGGCTGTCTGCTCCTGCCATTCGTGTCTGCCGCCGGCGCCCTGGAAGCCAAAGCCCCTGATATAATCTTTTCGTTGTTGATCCGGGCCGAGATTGCGGAACCGTGGAATATAGATCCCTATGGGTCGCCGGCCGGAATAATATTGGTCAGGGAAGCCTTCAAATTCTGCTGTGGCTCCCGTGCCGGTGAAATGGTCCATCAGGTTGTGACCGACCTGTCCGCTGGAGTTCCCCAATCCTTCGGGGAACCTTTTCGAGACAGAATTCAGCAGGATAGCGGCTGTGGCGATCGTAGAGGCGTTCAGGAAGATAATCCGGGCAAAATATTCGGTCACCTGGCGGGAATGTGTGTGCATGACCCGTACGCCTATCGCTTTGTTCTTTTGTTCGTCGAACAGCACTTCCAGAACAATGGAATCGGGCAGGAGAGTCATATTGCCGGTGGCAGCGGCTGCGGGCAGGGTGGCGGCATTGCTGCTGAAATATCCGCTGAAGGGGCAACCGCGGTCGCAGAGGTTGCGATACTGGCAGGGCCCTCTTCCCTTCCATCCTTTGCTCAGGTTGGCCACCCGGCCGATGGTTACGATCCTGTCCTTGTAAAGTTCCCGGATCTTCCCGGAAAAATGTTCTTCTATGCAGTTCATTTCCATGGGGGGGAGGAATTGTCCATCGGGCAATTGCGCGAGGCCTTCCTGTTTTCCGCTGATGCCGACAAAGTTTTCGACGTAATCATACCAGGGCGCCAGGTCTTTATACCGGATGGGCCAATCCACGGCGATGCCTTCTTTTGCGTTGGCTTCGAAGTCCAGGTCGCTCAGCCGGTAACATTGTCTTCCCCAGGTCAGTGACCGGCCGCCTACCTGGTAGCCCCGTATCCAGAGGAACGGTTTTTCCTGGATATAGGGGTGTTCTTTATCGCTTACAAAGAATTGTTTGGTGGCTTCATTATAAAACGGACTCTGGATCGGATTTTCTTCTTTGTCTTTCTCTGTATTCTGCAGACGGTGGGGGAATTGCCAGGGATGCAGGAAGGCGGTCGTATAGTCCCTGATGTGCTCCACATTCCTCCCTCTTTCCAGTACCAGCGTCTTCAGGCCTTTTTCGCACAATTCCTTGGCGGCCCAGCCTCCACTGATGCCCGATCCTACGACAATGGCGTCGTAACTGTTATTTTGTCCTTTTGTATCCGGGAAGACTTGTCTTGGATCGCCCATCGCCATTGATTTAGCACCTGCACCTGCAACCGGTGGTCCGTGTTCAAAAAAATAAAAGGTTTGCGCATAAATATAGTGAATTCACGTTATTTTTACGAATACAAATACGGCAAATGCACTCCTTTCAGGGAATAGCCAAAAAGCGTGAAAATGAAAGTTTATTTTAAGAACCTGGATGGGATTCGTTTTTTTGCTGCGCTGCTGGTATTGATACATCATTCCTTCTTTTTTAAAAGGGGCTACTCCGATACTTATTCTTTTCTCAACAATTGTTTTGAACATACGGGGAGGCTTGGCGTCAATTTATTTTTCATCCTCAGCGGATTCCTGATCAGCTATTTGCTCCTGCTCGAGAAGGATTCGACCGGGACCATCAGTTACCGGAGTTTCTATATGCGCCGGATATTACGCATCTGGCCCCTCTACCTGGGATATGGTTTGATTTTGACCTTCTTTTCGCCCTATGTATCCGAGAAATTGGGATTGGGGAGCGATACCGATTTTCCCACCATGCTGATGAACCTTGGGTTTCTCCTGTTATTTGCCGTAAATTTCCAGTTGTCTTTTGTGGGTGAGAACAGGGGGATCTTCGAGGTCAGTTGGTCCGTGTGCATCGAAGAGCAGTTTTACCTGATATGGCCTCCCCTGCTCAATACTTTCCGGAAAAAATTGCGTGTACTCCTGGCCGGGATGTTCATTACGAGTATTGCAGTGCGGGTAGTCTTATATTTTATCATGCCGCTGGTATTCCCGGCGTCGCCGGTCGACAAGTTCCTGAACATAAACTATGAAATGATCTTCGACAAGCTGGACCTGTTCGGCGCCGGATTATTTATTGCCATACTCCATTACCGCAGGAAAGAATATGCTTTTATCCTGGGAAAACTGTTCCGGCCGTGGGTTCAGGTGCTGATGACCCTGCTGGCTATTTCCTACACGATATCCGTCATTAAGCCGGCGAGCATGGTCTTTCTTCTGTTCGGTGATCACTATGTCTGCGGTATTCTGTATGGGTATGTTCTCCTGGCCGCGGTGGCGGAGAATTCGATCTACCGGCTGGAATATCCCTTATTGAAGACATTAGGTAAAATATCCTTCGGCATTTATCTTTTTCATACAGCCGTCTGTCAGCTGGTACTCGTTTTCTTCCGAAAGTTTATTGGGCATCCTGAGTCGCATATCATTTACGATATTATTTACCCGCTGATGAATTTGACGATCACTTGCGGGATCGCCTATCTTTCCTATAGGTACTATGAGACGTGGTTTTTAATCCGGAAGAAAAAATTCGAATTGGTGAAGACGAGGATCTAAAAGAACATTCATGAAGGTCTATTTTAAGAATTTAGATGGCATACGGTTCTTTGCGGCTTTGCTCGTATTGATGCAGCATTCTTATGGGTTTAAGAAAAGCTACTCGGACGCCGCCCCTTTTCTCAGCAGGTGTTTCGAGGATACCGGCAGGATGGGCGTCAATTTGTTTTTCATCCTCAGCGGCTTCCTGATCAGTTACTTATTGTTGATGGAAAAGGATTCCACGGGTACGATAAGCTACCGGAGCTTTTATATCCGGAGGATACTGCGTATCTGGCCTTTATACCTGGGGTATGGATTGATCCTGACTTTTTTTTCGCCTTATGTCGCGGATAAATTAGGGTGGGGGAATGACACGGACTTTCCAGCCATGATGATGAACCTCGTCTTCCTGGTATTCTTTTCCGTTAATTTCCAGTTAGCTTTTATCGGTTCCAACAGGGGTATGTTCGAGATCAGCTGGTCTGTCTGTATCGAAGAGCAGTTCTACCTGATCTGGCCCTTCCTGATCAATACGTTCAGGAAAAAACTGAAGGCATTGTTAGTCGTCATGTTCAGTCTCAGCATCCTGGTGAGGGTATTCATCGTATTCATCCTGCCGCTTTTTTTCCCGGGGTGGCCCACTGAAAAGGTGCTCCTTATGAACTATGTATTGATCTTTGACAAGCTGGATCTGTTCGGCGGCGGTCTGTTCGCGGCGCTGGTCTTTTATAACCGGGAAAAGTACAAGGCATTATTGAAGGTTCTGTTTCGTCCCGGGGTGCAGGTGTTGGTGACTATAATCGCCTTTTTGTATGCGATATCCATCATTAAGCCGATGAACATGATGTTCCAGCTGTTTGCCGACCATTATGTCTGTGATATTTTATTCGGGTATGTCCTGTTGGCGGCGATCGCGGAGAATTCGGTGTATAGGCTGGAGTATCCTTTGCTGAAGACACTCGGCAAGGTGTCTTTCGGCATTTACCTTTTCCATACGGCTATCTGCCAGTTCGTGCTGCTGTTCTTTAGAAAGTTTATAGGGCATCCGGAGTGGCGGGTGGTTTATGATCTGGGCTATCCGCTCGCTTGTTTGGCGGTTACCGGTACGGTAGCGTATATCTCTTATACCTACTATGAGATGTGGTTTCTGAAGAAGAAAAAGAAATTTGAGTTGGTGTTGACGAGGGTTTGATTTAGCGGGTGGCCCAGGCTTTTTGTCCGGGCTGCAGGGGGATGCAGCCATGGAAGCTGCCGGGTATATATAAATAGGACAGCCCTTTGGTGGCGCCGAGCTCGGAACTGCAATAGCCTTCGACGGTATATTTCTTCAGAGTGGCGAAAAATGACCGGCCCAGGAATGCCTCCTGCGCTTTGCCGACAATGCCTTTATAGGGAGCGTCTTTCTCTTCAAAATAGTGTAATACGGCTTGCTGGTCCGCTTCGGAACATTGTTGGTAGGGTTTGTCAAAATGATTTTGGCAGTAATGTCCGAGTTGTTTCAGCCCGTCGATGAATTTATTCGCGGACATCCGGTCGGTGCAATCCCGGATCATGACGACGATATAATCCCCGACTCCTGCTTCTTTGGCGCCCGGGGTGTCCGTCTCCGGGGCGCCCGGGGTGTCCGTGCCCGGGGCGCCCGGGGTTTTCGTTGTCGGGATAATGGTTTCGGCGAGGGCGGTGATCAATTCTTTATGTTGTTCGACGTAGGTTATGTCCGGGGTCCTGGTCCAGTCGTACCATTTGTAGCCGGCCAGGAGAAGTCCGCCTCCGATCCCGGTCAATGCTATTCTGCCAATGGCTTTTCGTCTGTTCATGTGAGGCTGATTTTTCCGGGGGTGGTAGGACGGGGTTGTCGTTTTTTAAAGGAAAAGAGGAACCACAGGGGACCGTCCAGCACCAGCAGGTTATAAAACATAATCGGGATCGTTACGCCGAAGAAAATGCCGGAGAGCAGCAGAATGAACGGGTTGTGGATGCCGAAGAATTTTGTCAGCGAAAGTCGCACGAGGCCGGCGACGAAGACGTGTGTGACATAGATATAGAGGGAGTGGTAGCCGATGATCCGTAGAAAGGACAGGACATTCCAGATCTGCATCCGGAAGGCCAGGATGAACATGCTCAGACAGCCGATGAGTGCGATGACGAGAAAATCGGCCTTTCCGGGTTCGGTCAGATGGGCCAGGTAATATAGCTGGGTAAGAAAGAATATTGGGGTGATCAGGAGTAAGGTATAGGGGTTTTTCAGGAAGCGCTGGGAGGATTCTTTAAAAAAGAAGACGGAGATGGTATCACCCAGGGCAAAGAACAGATAGAATTCCATCCAGTCGGATAGCATGCTGATGCTATGGACGTAGGGGGAGGAAAAATAAAGGATGAGACCGATCAGCAGCTGTCCCCATGCCGGGGGTTTCAGCCAGGTTTTTACCAGCAGGTAAATGACGGTGGTATTGAACAGGGCGGGCAGGTACCAGAACTGGTCGAGGGCGCGGGGCTGGTACAGGATATAGGTGTAATCGATGAGGGTCCGGTTGGAATTGGTATTACCGCCCAGCAGGATCTGGAGGGTGACCTGGAGAAAGACCCAGACGAAATAGGGATAGAGGAGGTTGTCGAATTTGATGCCGATCACCTGTTTGAGTGTTCTCTTGGCCAGGCTGCCGCTGATAAAGATGCCGGAGAGGATGAAGAAAAGGGGCATCCGGAAGCTAAAAAAGATCATATTGGCCTTTTCCAGCCAGAAGGGCACGTCGGGAATATTCGAGCCTTGCGCCTGTGCAGTGGCGACGCTGCGCTGGATCCCGATCAGTACGTGACGGTAGACGACCAGAACGATGGCTATTCCTTTCAGGTAGTCTACCCAGGCCAGCCTGCTTTTTTGCAGCAGGGTGAGGTTAAACGCTTTTGTGAATAATTTAGAAATACCGGTCGGTGGGGGAGTGCCGGTCCTGGGGGGAGTGTCGGATATGGGGGGAGTGCCGGTCCTGGGGGGAGCTTCCATTTTTATTTTGTTAGGTTTTCCAGGTTGGTCCCGATCAGTCTTTCTATGTCCAGTTTGATAAGGTCCTGGGATAACTGCAGGTTTAGTTTTTTTGTCAGTTCGTCGCTGTAGAGCTTGTTGGCCAGGTTATACTGTTCGATGGTGGCGGTACCGTCCTTGAATTTTTTTTCAAACAGGCTGAATGCGGTCTGCTGGTCGACGACGATGGTGTTCTCCAGTGAGATCAATTCGCCGTAGTTTTTGTATTCTTTGTATTTCGACAGGACTTCCGCTTTGAGGCTCCTGGCTGTTTCTTCGCGGAGGTTTTTGCTGACCTCGACGCTCTCCCTGGCGCCCTGGATCTGAGGGCCGAGGGTGAAAAACAGGCCGATCGGTATCGTGAGGCCGAAAAAATATTTGGGATAGACGTACTGGCCCGGCACCGGCGCTTCAAAACTCTGATCGTTCAGATTGGCGGATATGGCCAGCAGGTTGAGCCATGATCTTTTGGCCCTGGATAAATCGCTTTCCGCGATGTTGACCTTGTGATCTGTCGCCTGGTATTGGGGCCCCAACAGGGCGAATTGAACGAGTCTGGCTTGGATAACGGAGTCGGAGGGCGGCGGATTGACCCTATAGACCAGGGGCGGTATGCTATCGGTTTTGCGGCGGCCTCCCGTGACATGTTGCGCTTTTACAGTTGATGCGATCAGGGAAGTTAAAAACAGGGTTAGCATAAAAGAACCTGCGATGCGGGTGGGGTTTGACATGCGGGTAAAGTTTACTATTTTGGTCGTTATCATCGGTTAGCGGCAGGTTTATTAAATTGCGTTTACATCTTCCAGGTCTACCATATTAAGAACGGCGCCGCAGAATTTGCCGTTCAGCTCATGGAAAAAGGTCATGGATTGCCTGTCAATTTGTTTAATGATATGCGTGGCCGAAAATATGGCAATGACGCCGTCGACGTATTGTACCAATTCCTTACTGTCAGAGAAATCGTTGAGCGGCGGCCCTTCCAGGAAAATATAATCGTATTCGGCTGTCAGTTTGGACAGGTGATGGAGCAGGTTGTCCCGGGGTAATATTTCTGAGGGGGTATAGTCGCCTCCTTCGGATCCGATGATGAAGACGGTGCCACCACCGATATTTTTTGCGGCTTTCTTTACCTGTTCGACCAGGGTGGCGGCATTTGTATTGTCGGGGAATATCTTTTCCAGGATGGGGTCGGCCTTCAATTGGACGGTGAGATCATTGTTGCAGAAATTGGTATCGATGATCAGGATCTTCTTTTTACTCATGCTCATGGCGAAAGAGAGCGCCTGGATAAGGGTAGTTTTTCCTTCTCCTTTTTTGGTGCTGGCGAACAGGAAGGTCTTTTTGCCGCTGTTTTCGATCTCGAACCTGAGTTTTCGGAGGGCTTCCCTGAAACGGTTATGTCTTTTGTTATCTTCTGAATCGACGGTGGATTCCCGGGCGATAATGATATCGGCCAGGTCCTGCTGTTTCAGGTCCATGAAGTTGATCATGCTGATAAGCCTGAGGTTGACCATTTTTGAGAAAATGACCGGGGTTTTGATGGAGGAATCCAGGTAGGTAAGGAGGATAAAAATAAGAATGGAGATAACGAAGACGGAAGCTCCGGCCATGGCTACGACCAGCAGTCTTTTGGAAGGTTCCGGCTCAATGGCGGGTTGTCCTGCCAGGATCTCCCGGAAATTGTTGACGGAGGAGGTTGCGATATCGATGGCGTCGTTGTACTTCTGTTTTGCCGCCAGGTATTCGTTATTGGCGAGTGCTGCATCCTTCAGCAGGGTTTCTATCACCGCGCCTTTGGAAGCGTCTTTTATCAGGTTGCCTTTGAGATCACTGATCTTGGTCTCGAGTTGGCTGATGTTATCGGTTCCGGCCCTGATGTCTACCTGGATATCGCTCTTCTTTTCCAGCAGGGAGGTCTTGCTCTCCCCTTCGGTCCCGGCATCAATTGTTCCGGATGATGTTTCGGCGGGACGGAGGCTATCGATCTTGTTCTGATAGGCCAGTTCAAGCGCCTTGTATTTCCTTAGCAGCGTCGGGTCTGACGATCCGCCTTTGACATAGGCGTTATAAGCATCGTTCATGTTTCTTTTAATGATCAGCAGCTCATTGTTGGTGTTATCGACCTTGTTTGTGCCGGTGGCGGTGGGTGCTCCCGGCAGATTGGCCAGTTTCTGGTTGATCTTCTGCAGTTCGTAGGTGCGTTGAGTCTGCTGGGCCTGTTCCGCGGTGAGGGAGGTTTCCAGGTTCATGATCTGTTCGAGCTTGGCGGTGTTTTCTTCACCGACGTCTATTATTCCTTCTTTTTTCAGCAGATCGTTCTTCGCGTCCAGATCCTGCTTTTTCTTTTCCATGAGGCTTTGAAGGGTATCTATGGATTCTTCGGTTTTGCTGCTGCGGATGTTTTTATAATAGCGGAGGAATTGCGGGAAGACGGTATTGACGATGAAGGCGGATAGTTCGGGTTTTTCCGTTGTGCAGTCGATCTGGATATAATCGGTTCGCTCGAAGCGGTAGACGGCGAGGATCTCGTTCAGGGTTTTATAATCGTAGCCGTACAGGGCCAGGAATTCGAGCAGATTTTTCTCTTCGGGTTTGAAGGAATTCAGCACGCTCATGGTTTCCAATTTGTTCTGGAACAGGCTCACCGTCTGTTGCCAGTCCATCTTTGGGAGCGACTGTAATTGTTTCGATGACAAACGGCGAAAGGGGTTTGGGTTTTCCATGTCATGCAGGATCAGGTTGTAGGATAGAAGGCTGATGACGGCGGGGGACTTGAAGGTGACGATGACATTGTTGAATTTTGTGTCGGCGGCGAAGATATCGACGTTCTCATTGCTCATTCTTATTTCCTCGTTCACGGTAAATCCGGTGGAGATCTGTGCGACGGAGCGATATTTTTTTGGTTGGTTCATCGTGAGAAGCCACGCGATAGCGGCTGCTGCAATTGCGACTGAGAGGATCCACCATTTTCTTTTTAACAGGAGTCTTAGTAAATAGAGGAAATCCATTAAGTTATTTTTTTATAGAAGAGATTTAAGTTCAGACCGACATATGCAAAGAAATTACATCATGTTATTGATTTTCATCCAAATAGATAGTATTTTCTTAAGTAATCCTTTCCCGATCGGCGCTGTAAAGATAATATCATATCGGCTTTAATGCAAGTTTCCATTTGTTGACTTTGACTTAACATAAACGGGGCTGGCAAGTATTCGTTTTAGATATCCAGAATAGTTATATTTGTCCCCCATCCATTTTCCTCAGAAAATCTTCTATTTTTTCTTTCCTATCCAATCTCCTGGTAAGGCTATCCGGTTAATCGTTTTTGCACCTTATTGTTTATCTCAAAATGAAAAAATGAAGAAATTTTACTTTTTCCTGCTAACATTGCTTGCCATGCAATCGGGGCTGATGGCCCAAAGTCCGGGTGGCGTCAGCACCAATCTTTCCCTTTGGTTAAGGGCGGATGCTGCTTCCACGCTAAGTCCTACCACCGGAAGCCTAAACAGCTGGACTTATTTCAACAATGGTGGTAACTCCTTTACGGCTACGGCGGGCAGCCAGCCTACGGTAGCGGCTTCCACCTTTAATTTCCTGCCGTCCATTGCCTTTAACGGGACTCAGTTTATGAGTGGCCCTGCCGGGGTTGGCGCGCCCATTCCTGCCGGGCAACTGGCTTATTCCGTGTTTGCTGTATGGTCATCCACGACGGCGGTAGGCGGCGCCAATCAGCGGGTGTGGTGCCAACGTCCCGCATCGAATGCGTTTGACGGTAATTTTGACGGCGCAGCCCTCTGGGTGTATGCCGCCCAGCCCATGCCCAACGGTCCCCAGTATGGAGACCAGCCGGAAGTAAGTCCATTTACCACGGGTTTGGGCTTGACTTACGTGCCGAATACCCAGTATATCAGTCAGCTGAATTTACTGAATCAGAACACCAATGACCTGGAGCTGGTCGACCAGACGAATATCGGTACAGGCCCGGTGGTGGCGAGTACCGATCCTGCCGGCATGGCGACGATCGACCGGGTGTTAAGCAATGGGGCCAATCTGCTCGGCGCCAGAAGCACTGCGCTTGATGAGCCTTTTTTTGGCAACCTGGCGGAACTTGTCGTTTACTCGGGGCCGGTGAGCGGTGTAGCCCGTAACCAGATCTTTTCTTATCTGTCGTTGAAATATGGCATTCCCATCAATACCAGCTATGTTTCTTCCGCGGGGGCCACGATCTGGGATGCTGTTGCCAATGCCAGCTATGGGTTTAATAGTTCCAATTATAACAATTTCGTGTTTGGGATCGGCCAGGACAACGGTTCAGGTCTGTCCACCACCCAATCCAACAGCCTTGCTACCGGCAGCGGTACGGGCGCGGGACAGTCGGGGATGGGGAATATTGTCGTGTCCTCCACTGGTGCGGTGAGTGATCAGAATTTCCTGATCGTGGGGAGCAATAACGCCGGTCTTACCGAGACCACCACGAATCTGCCGGCTCTTGCCACCGCGGGCTCGGAAAGGCTGGCTACGCAGTGGGTGGTACAAAATACGGGAAATGTGGGGCTGGTGAATCTGAGTTTCGACTTCACAGGGCTTACTGTCACGGGGACGATCGGGACTACCTCGGATTTCCGCCTTGTGCTGGATAACGATGGGGATGGGGATTTTACCACCGGCACCACTAACCAGGTATATTATGCGCCGTCCAGTTTTACCGGCAACGTCGCTAATTTCACCGGGATCAATTTAAGTGCGGGCTTTACCAACAAGATTGTATTCGCCATTCTGTCCAATGCGGCTTCCGGTACTCCGCTGCCCGTGACCTGGACGTCTTTTACGGCCACGCCGGCCGGCGGTAATGTAAATCTGAACTGGTCGGTAGCGGCCAATCAGAATGCCAAAATCTATGAAGTGGATCATTCTCTGGATGGCGTTAATTTTGCGGCGATCGGTGAAGTGGCCAATGACCCTGCCATACAATCCTACAGTTTTACCCATACCAATGCAGGCGCGGGGATGCATTATTACCGGATCAAGGAAGTGGATCTTGATGGGGCGTCGATCTACAGTCAGATCGTTTCGGCCAGTCTGCTCAATCAGGGTGATTTTGCTGTTCGTGCATTGAATAATCCTGTTGTCGGCAATGTGCAGGCGGAGATAGAGATCAATGCGACGAAGGCGGGTAATGCATCGATCGAGATCTGGAACCTGGCGGGAGAAAGGCTGGCTTCGCAGATCCAGGCGGTCAATACGGGCACCACCAGGATTCCGTTGGCGATGATGAATGGCCTGGCTTCGACGAGCTATGTGGTCAAAGTAACGATCGGGAGTGCCACACAGACGGTGCAGATCGTAAAATTATAGAAGCTTTTTAGCTTGAGTAGCGGCCCGGCCGTCCCTTATGGTATGTAGGGGGCGGCCGGGTTTATTTTGGGGATGCGGTTGGCGCGATAAGGGGGAGGGGGCGGGCTTAGCTTTCGAGTGGGGTGGCTTGGGCTCGTCTGGCTTTCTCCCAGACGGCTTTCTGGTTACCCCGGAGGAACCTGAAAAAGCCCAGGATAGCGCAGACATTCATAAAAGTAAAATAATAGGCAAGTTTGGCGATTCTGGATCGTTGGCTGAGGGATGGGAGGAGGGAGACTGTGATGGCCATGCCATAAAAGCAAAGCTGGCCCAGGAAAAAGATCGTGAATGGGGGGCGGGACGGGAGGCCGAATGGGGGGCTGGCTGAACCCAGGACGAGGATCGCGTTGGAGATAAAGGCCAGGACAAGGCAAAAGGGGCTTAGCGCCCATCGGAATACGCGATGGGAGATATACAAAAAGGAAAGCCGGGGGTATTTAAAGGTCAGCAGGGGGGCCAGCAGACCGATCGCCTGGAATCCGCCCGCGGCAATCCGGATCTTGCGCTTTTTTTCGTCCTGCATAGAAAAGGAAGGAAGCTCCATGGCATACGCATCTGGCTCATATACAATTCGATATCCGCGTTGTGCTACTTTTAGCGAACTTACAAAATCATCCAGGATCACGTTGTCGGGGATTGGTTCGTATAAGGCGCTTCTGAAGGAGAATAGTTCGCCGGCGGCCCCGACCACGGAGTAAAAGGCTGAATCCGTTTTTTTCAAAAAGGATTCATATTTCCAGTACAGGCCTTCCCCGGTACCGACTTCGTTCGTCCCCGAAGGGTCGGGAAGGACTTTTTTCTCGCCGGCCACCCCGCCGGTTCCCGGATCTGCGTAATGGCGGGCGATATGGCGGATGGCCTCCTTGTTCAGCACGGTATTCGCATCGCTAAAGATAAGCACTTCATTCCTGGCCTGTTCCACCGCCCGGTTGAGTGCGGCGGACTTCCCCCGTCTTTCGGGTTGATGCAGGGACCTGACCAGGGGATGTTCCCGAACGAGGGCCGCCGTCCGGTCGTCGGAGCCGTCGCTGACGAACAGGAATTCGATCTTTTCCCGGGGATAATCCAGGTCAAGCGAATTAGTGATTTTTTGCTCAATACAGTCTTCTTCGTTATAGGCAGCCACAATGAAGGAAACGGAAGGGAAAAACCCGGTTCCGTCGTCCGGGGCCGCTGTCTTTTTCCCTGCGAACTTATTGACCAGCAGGACGATGAGTGCGTATCCCGCGTAATTATAAAACACCAGGAAACAACTTACCAGGAAAACATAGGACCAGAACTGCATGAGTGTAAATTAATGTTTAATTTAGGCCCGGGAACAACGGCCGGGCATATAGAACGGCGACCGGGCACAATAATAGAACTTCCAAATTGTTAAAGCAACATGCTTTTCAGTAAAATAATATACTTCTTTTTTGTTATTTGTTTTATTTATTCCGCATTTTCAGTTCTTTATCTTTTCATTCTTGCTTTTTCCGGTCGATTTTTTTTCCGGCGGAAAATGGACTCGCTTCCAGCGGACCCTATAAAGCGGAAGATTGCGATATTGGTGCCGGCTTACCGGGAGGACGGTATAATCTTGTCCACGGCGAACAATCTGCTGGGTCTGGATTATCCTTCGGACCGTTATACTGTTTATGTCATTGCGGATTCCTTTCAAAAAGAGACGTTGGAGAAGCTGCGCCGTCTGCCTCTGACGGTATTGGAAGTTTCTTTTGACAAGAGCACCAAGACCAAATCGCTGAACGAGGCGTTCACCCGGATCGGGACCCGGTACGATATCGCGCTGATTTGCGATGCCGACAATATGCTGGCGGCCAACTTCCTGGATAGGATCAACGCTGCCTTTGCAGGGGGCGCGCGGGCAGTGCAGGGCAGGCGGGTGGCCAAAAACCTGGATACGTCTTTTGCGATCCTGGACGCTGTCAGCGAAGCGATCAACAACAATATCTTCCGGAAGGGGGCGTATGGGCTCGGCCTGTCTTCCTCGGTGATTGGTTCGGGGATGGGTTTTGAATTCGGGACGATCAAAAATATATTGAGTGAGATAAGTGCTGTCGGGGGATTTGATAAAATATTGCAATTGAAAGTTGTGGAGCAAGGTATCCGCATCCATTACCTGGAAGATGCGCTGGTATTCGATGAAAAAGTGGATTCTTCCCATGCCTTCGGGCAACAGCGGAAAAGATGGGTATCCAGCCAGTTCATTTACCTGAGGAGGTTTTTCGGTCCTGCTTTCCGGCAGCTGCTAAAAGGCCATTTCAGCTATTTCAATCTGGCGGTGGCGAATAACCTGGTATTGCCCCGCGCTTTTTTATTCGTACTGCTGCCGCTGCTGCTGCTGCTGGGATTTATCATCCAGCCGGCCTGGGCTATTGCGGCGATCGGGCTGGGCCTGCTTTATTTATCCAGTCTGGTGATGGGGGTTCCTGCCAACATGGTCAACAGGGATCTGCTGGTTGCCGTTCTTCAGCTGCCGAAAGCCGTTGCGGTGATGGTGGGAACCTTATTCCAGATCAGGAAAGCGAATAAGACCTTTATCCATACGGTGCATACAAAAACGGAGGTTAGTAATTCTTTATTCAAGGACGTCAAGGATTAGAAAATCATGAGAATTGCCTATCTGATTTTGGCACATAAGAATCCATTACAGCTGGAAAGGCTTATTCAGGCTATGGATCACCCGGCTTTCGATTATTATATTCACGTGGATAAAAAGACCGGGATCGAGCCTTTCCAATATCTCTCAAAAAAGGACCGGGTTTTTCTTATACGGAACAGGATCAAAGTATTTTGGGGCCGGTATAGCCTGGTGCAGGCTACTTTGAATGGGATCGAGGAAATTGTTTCCGGGGGAAAGTATGGGGAATACGATTATGTCCATGTCATGTCGGCCCAGGATTTTCCTATCAGGCCGGCCACTTACATTTACGAATACATTTCAGACCGGAAGGGCATTGAATTCATTACTTGTCTGAGGGAGTCCGACCAGCATGAATGGTGGAAGGATGCTGCCCTTCATACCTGGAGGTATAATTTTCACAATTGGCTGATACCGGGAAAGTACCGGCTGGAGGCGTTGGCGAACCGGGTGTTGCCTGCCCGGAAATATCCCATACCCGATCATGAAGTTGTAGGTCATTCCAACTGGTTTACGATAACGATTGGTTGTGCCCGCTATATGCTGGCCTTTCTGAAAGAGCATCCCGAGGTGGTCCGCTTCTTCAGATATGTATGGGGAGCGGATGAACTGATCTTTTCCACGGTGATCTATAATTCGTCCTATGGGGGCAAGATCGAAGATAACCTGGTTTATATTGACTGGTCCGAAGCTGTCGCCAATCCCAAGCTGTTGACGTCCGGGGATTTTCCCGCGTTGATTGCCTCCGATAAATTATTCGCCCGTAAATTCGATACCGAAAAGGACGAAGCTATCGTGAAGCAGCTGGAGCTCCGGCTAAAGGACTAGGGGAAGGGATGGAGGCTGGAGTCAGGGGTTGGGTTCAGGGGCTGGAGTCAGGGGCTCTTTGATCCGCGGCCGATGAACTGTCTTCCAAAGGAGTAGATCATCAGATAAGACTCAAGCATGTACTTCAGAATATTCCGTGGCTGAAACCCGATAAGGCGCCGCATGAGGAAATACCAGGCGATCAATGCGAGTGAATAGGAAAGGGTGCTTCCCACCGCTGCACCGTAGAAACCGATCGTTTTCAGAAATGCGTAGTTGATCAGCAGGTTGGCAGTAAGGGCAAATGTATTCATCCAGAAACAGATCGCTTGTTTGCCGATCGAGTTCAATAAGTTGGCCGATTGATTTTGCATCGGCCGGATGAGTCCTGTGATCATGTATAATTGCAGAATGGGAGCAGCCGGGAGATAACTGCTTCCTGCGATCAGCCAGATGACCAGTTTTGGAAAAATAATGATGAACAGGGCTATCGGCGTACTAAACGACAACAGGATCCCAACCATACGTTCGAACAGGTATCTGACCTTTTCTTCACCCTCTTCCACGGATGCCCGGGCGCTTTTGGGAAAAATAATATCCGCGGCGGCATAAGAGGGGATATCCAGCAATGTATTGATACGTGTGGCTGTGTTATAATAAGCAACCACGGTGCTGGTCATAAATGTGCCGGTCATCAGCTGATCCAGGTTGGAGAAGATATTGGAAATGGCGCCGGAGGCGAAGATATATTTTCCATAGCCCAGGATATGTTTGATCCAGGAAACGGTGGGATTGAAGCGGTATTCCAGGTATTGGCGGCTATAATAGAAGATGACGAGGGTGCCCAGCCCGAAACCCAGGGATTGATAGAGGACCACGTCCACGAGGGAATAGTGGATATGCAGGACAAGGCAGCTGCCGATACACAAAAAGAAAACGATCTGGCGCACGAAATAGCCGGCGAACACTCCTTTGAAGTCAAGGAAGGATTGCTGGATGGCTTCCAGGTGTGAAAAGAAGACCATACAGATCAATCCGGGGGTGAACCATTTCAGCATGGTGGCCAATTCCGTCCCGGTGTGCAGGCGGGCGCTGACCCAGCCTGAACAGAGGCAGATGAGGATAATGAACAGCCCGGTGATGCCGGCGTTGATCAGCAGGGAAGAGGAAGCGATGGCGGATTTTTGGGTGGATTCATTGCTGCTGCTGACATAGCGGATATGGGCATTTTTCAGCAGCCCGGTCTTTGTCTGCTCAAAAATGGTTGTAATGGCCAGGAATAGTGCCCAGGCGCCCATTTCGGGCTTGGATAAGGTCCTGATCAGTACGATTAAATTGATGAGCCCGAAAAAGGTTACCGAAAAACGTTGCAGGATGGAATAAAAAGCGGAACGGATCCAATATGATGAAAAGGGTTTTTCCAACGGGCTAATATATTTTAAGCATGATCTGCGGGTGTTCAAACATACAATAAAAAGCCGGTTTATTTACCTGTAATCCGTTGTGGCTGCATCTCTTTTGCTGTAGAGGGGTGCAGGGCAAAAAAAATTAAAAGTAAAGTAATACACAAAAAACGCGAATAATAGATATTCTGGATAAGGGCTGGCCATTGATCGAGGAAAGCCGGGTGATTGTGAACGGGGATCAGAAAAAGAAGGGCCGTGACAAAAAACAGGGCATAGTTGAGTGGTCTGCGGGGTATCGATCTTTCTATACGTTCGAGGGATATCATCAATAGGGGCAGGCAGAATACGAAGGCGTGCCCCCAGCCCAGGGGGGAGAATAGGGCGCCGGCGGCGAGTATAATTGCTCCCCATACGATGGGGCGATCAGAAGCTGCTTTGGCCATTGTTGTAACCAGCACTACTGCCATGATAAGATAATTTGTTATTTTGAGCCAGCCGGGCACCAGGTAAATATTCGGCCATTGAAAGGAGCGTTGGAATGGGATAGAGCCTCTTATGCCGAATGCTGTAACAGATTGGTTAATGATATGGGCCGAGGTGTACCGGGAAAGATCGGCCATTTTCTTCGCGAAATCCACATAAAGGTGCAGGGGTACCCAGGGCAGAGTGATTACCAGGATCAGTGCGGTTCCTGCCATGCAAAAGAGAAATGTTGCCCTGCCTTCCCTTGAAAGCAATGCGGGCAGCAGCAGCAGCACCGGATAGATTTTGATCCAGATAGCAGCCGCAAGCAACAGGCCTGCCAATGCGGGCTTTTTCTTCCCGAAATACAGGTAAAGCATACTCAGCAGCAGAACGAGGCAATTGATCTGTCCCAGGCTGATATTGTGGTATACGGGAGCGGACGCAAATGCAAAGAGAAGGTAGCCCGCGAGGGACTGGGTGGTGAGGGGTTGATGGGTCGGGGGTTGGGCGGTGATGGACTGGGTGGTGAGGGGTTGATGGGTCGGGGATTTAGGGGTTAGGGATTGAGTGATCAGGGATTGAGTGGTTAATAGGGCGGCGAGCAGGGACAGATACATGGTTCCGGTGAAAATGAAATAGGAAGTCCTTTCAGGAAAAAGGCTGAATATCCGGAATAAGAGTATACTGGGTGGGGGATATAAGTATTGGTCGAAGGCTGTCTGTGTGGATTGGTATAAGCCGGATGGATTGTCCTTAAATTGTCCGGCTGCGTGATAATAAATAGAAAAATCGGTTCCGGGGGCGGGTGTATGGAGGATTGTCTTCCATTGGAAAAGCAAAAAAAGAAGGCTTAGGAGGCTAATGGGAAAAAGCGGTGATCGTAAATACTGCATAAGTAGGTAGCTGAATGGAGTTTAAAGATAATTGGCTTTTGTTTTAGTTTTTCCGATTTAATCGTATATTATACTATAATAAGAAAGCAGCTAAATGGTGTACCGGATATTATTGCCCGTATTCGTCTTTTTCTTTTTTTCCTCGACCGTCGCGCAGCCGCCTTCTTCCGATGCTTTACCGAAATATTTGGTGGGACTTGGTGAGTATCAATGTTTTATTATAAATACGGCTACCAGCAAGCTATATGGCGTCAGCAGCAGCCTGGTGACAGCGGGCGTAAACTGGGACGCAGGCGTGCCGGGATTGCCTATCCTGGTCGGAGTCCCTCCGGATCATTCTTTTGTGGATGTAGCTTCCGGGTTACATAACAGCCTGGCGGCGGACCGGAATGGGGAGGTTTGGACCTGGGGCGCCAACGGGGTCGGAGAATCGGGGATCGGCAGTCTGGCTGATAATGGGTTGGCCCCGGTAAAGGTGCCTGCTGACAGCCTGGGAAACCCTTTTAAAGGGATTGTGCAGGTGGCTTGTTGGGCCAGCGGGGGTTCTAGTGGAAATATAGCGGTGAAATCCGATGGGACGGTTTGGATATGGGGGCAAACTACAGAGGGTATGAGAGGGAATGGGCAGGCGGGTCAGATAAATACCCGCCCGGTACAGGTGAATATGCCCAGGGGAAAAAAGATAGTAAAAGTTGTAGCAGGCTGTGTAGTGATCGCTTTGGCTTCCGACGGAACGGTCTGGACCTGGGGAGGCAACAATCGAAAGGAGCTTTTGGGTACAAATACTGCGGATTATACGCATCCGCACCAGCTGCCTTTACCTCAAAAGGCCAAAGATATAGCCGGAGGCAGTTTTTTTTCCTATGCTTTAGGCGTCAATGGGAAATTATATGGCTGGGGTTATCACACTGCTTATATGTGCATCGGTAAGGGTGGTTGGGCCCATCAGGAGCCTCCGCCAACGGTTCCCAGAGATCTGACCTACGATCTGAACCTGCCGCATCCGATAGCTTCCATTGTTACCAATAGTGTTTCCACGCACGTTATCCTCACGGATGGGACGCTGTGGGGCTGGGGGGATAATTCATCGGGCTGTGTAGGTAATGGACATGAGCTGGATTATGCGAGGCATAAGCCGCCTTATGCCTGGGATTGGAGCCCCGGCGAGATGCTGGTGGAAAAGCCGGTTCACCTTGCCCGCGGGGTGAATGATTTTATCAGGGTTTTCGGCGGGAGCTGTGCGGTGTTCTACTGTTATGCCGAAACAGCGAGCGGACAATTGTATTCATGGGGCCGGAATAAAGGATCTGTTTTAGGCAATGGCGTCGTGTGCAACAGTTCGGATATCCTGGCTGCGTATCCAAATTCATGGGACATTACCACCGTCACGGCGGTGGATCCATTTGCGCTTACCGGAAATAAAATAGTTACCTCTCCTTTTTGTCTTCTTTACCCCGATAGCAGTCCGTGTAATCAATATAAGGTTCCTGGCAAGGGGACCCAATAGGGGATCCTACTTAGTTTGCTAAAATCGACTTTCTTTATTGTCAATCAGTTAGTTCCGGTGGCGGTTTTTAAGCTTCCAAAACCAGGCTCATTTAATAGGGTTTATTCTTCTTTGGTATGGTCTTTGATCTTCCCTGAAAGGTTTTTATGAGTCTATAACCCTATATCGAAAAACTATGATCGTATTATTGCTAAAATCCAAATAAAGGCTTCAGTAATGTATTATGTTTCGCGGTCCGCGTTCAGTGCATCATTAAACTCCACGGAACATAATGTAAGCCTTTTTCTAATATCCTAAAAAGTCCGTCTATGAAACCAGCTTTACTGTTCGTGCTCACCCTATGGGGCTTAACTTTCCATCTCTATGCTCAAACTTCCAGGTATTCTATTGGAAGCGGCGAATACCAGAATTTCATTCTGGATAACACTACTCAAACATTGTATGGTCTTGGTTCGGGAGGTAACGGTATCGGAACGAATACGGGTGTGCCCGGTTTGCCGATCCCTTGTCAATTTCCCGCTGCCGGCACAAAAATTAAATATGTCGCTTCCGGGTTGCATACGGCTGCCTGTATAGATATAAACGGCAATGTTTATTTTACGGGCCCCAATGAAGATGGCTCGGCGGGCAACGGCACGACGACGGGCTGGCCCACTGCGTTTGCGCCTGTTCCAACGGATAGCCTTGGAAATCCTTTCACGAATGTGACGTCATTGCGTATGGCCTCCTCCATTTTTACGGGGGGCGCCGGGTATGGTGCAATTATATTTGCTACCAAGTCGGATGGCACATTATGGGTTTGGGGCAATACGCAGGGAGGATACCGGGGTAATGGGACTTATGGCGAGGTGAATACCCGCCCGGTGCAGGTCACTGCTTTTCCGGCCGGCACTGTCATAACCAAGGTGATTGTTCAGAATATCGCTATCGCGCTGGATTCGGCCGGTAATGTTTGGACATGGGGAGGAAACGGAGGCGACAATTGTCTGCTTGGCAGCATCACCCAGCCGGACTATACTCATCCGCATATTATTTCGTTGCCTTCCCGGGCAAAAGATATTGCCGGCGGAGGGTTGTTCTCTTACGCGTTATTGGCCAACGGGTCTTTATACGGATGGGGCCTTTATCAGGGATATATGGGTGTAGGCGCCACCGCAGGTTCGGGCTGGACAAACACGCCCGCGCCTATTCTTCTCGACGCTCAGCTCAATCTGCCTCATCAAATCTCCAAGATCTCGACCAATAATACCAGCACCTATGTGATCTTAACCGACGGCACCTTGTGGGCCTGGGGAGGAAACGAGTGTGGCCAGATCGGTAACGGCCAGGAATTGAATTATGCCATTTATACGATCAATCCGGCGCCTTATGGCGGTACGACGCCTGAGCCTTATGCCTGGAACTGGGATATGAGCACAGCGCAGCTACAGCAGCACAAGCCGATTCAGGTTGCGCCGGGCATCAGTAATTTCGTCGAGTTGTCGGAAGGTGTGGAAGCCGTTTTCTACAAATTCGCAGTGGATGCGAATGGCCAGATGTATTCCTGGGGTCGGAATAAGTACGGTGTTTTGGCTAACGGTGTCATGGATGCGAATTATGTGAGCGGTGAAATAGGGTCGATCTATCCTAATTCATGGGACGTGCCCTATATAACGGCTATTAATCCTTTTGCCGCGAATAAAACGATACTTTCCACTTCTCCTTACTGCATAGGTAATCCGGGCGCCAACGCTTGTACGGTCTATACCATACCGGCGAATACAGCACCTATTGCCAATCCGGGCGCCAATCAAACGGTGCCGGGTCCGACCGCTGTATTGGACGGTTCATTGTCTTCCGATAATGTAGCGATCGTGTATTATGTATGGAGCGAGGTTTCCGGACCCAGCGCTGCCCTTATCACCCTGCCGTCAGGCGCGAAGGCCAACGTTTCAGGACTGGTAAACGGTGTGTACAAATTCCAGTTGAAAGTGATCGACAACGGATGGATGAAAGATAGCGCTGTTGTAACCGTGACCGTGAACAGTTCCGGCCTGCATCCTGTCGACAGTGCCGGTCCGGCCCAGACGATCACTCTGCCGACGAGCAGCGTTACGCTGACGGGAACCGCATCGGAGGCGGGCGGCACGATCGCCAGCACCAAGTGGAGTCAGATGAGCGGTCCTTCTACTGCAACTTTCGGCAATACCGGCGCGCTGAGCACGACGGCAAGCGGGCTGGTGCAGGGCGTATATGTTTTCGAACTAACCGCGACCGACGCGAGCGGAGTTTCCGTCACGTCGACGGTCAAGATAACGGTCAATCCGGCGCCTGGTCTGCCGGTGGTCAGTGCCGGCGCCAACCAGACGATCACGCTGCCTACCAGCACCGTGACGCTGACGGGCAGCGGCTCCGAGACTAACGGGACCATTGTATCTTTTAGCTGGACCCAGGTGAGCGGTCCTTCTACAGCCGTCATCGGCTCAGCCGCGCAGGCTTCCACGGCGGTCAGCGGGCTGGTGCAGGGCGTGTACCGGTTTCAGTTATTGATAACGGATGCGCTTGGGATAACGGCAACGGCTACCGTCCAGGTGACGGTCAATGCCGCGATCGTCCCGGGTCCGCCGGTTGTCAATGCCGGGAGCGACCAGGTCATCACCTTACCTGTCAATAGTACTACCCTCACGGCGACGGCTTCCGAGACGAACGGTACGATCGTTTCCTATCAGTGGACGCAGCTGAGCGGTCCCTCGACGGCGACGATTACTGCGGCCGGGCAGGCCTCGACCGGGGTCAGCGGGCTGGTGCAGGGTGTATATACTTTCCAGATCACGGTGAAAGATAATTCCGGGGTAACGGCGACGGATGTCGTAAAAGTTACGGTGAACCCGCCTGCAGTGGTGCCGGGACCTCCTGTGGTCAATGCCGGGGCCGACCAAGTCATTACCTTACCTATCAATAGTACCACCCTCACGGCGACGGCTTCCGAGACGAATGGCACGATCGTGTCTTATCAGTGGACGCAGCTAAGCGGTCCCTCGACGGCGACGATCGGTGCGGCCGGACTGGCCACGACCGGTGTGAGCGGGCTGGCGCAGGGCGTATATACTTTCCAGATCATGGTAACGGACAATTCCGGCGTCACCGCTACGGATGCGGTGAAGGTCACGGTGAATGCCGCGATCGTCCCGGGTCCGCCCGTTGTCAATGCCGGGGCCGACCAGGTCATCACTTTACCTGTCAATAGTACCACCCTCACGGCCACGGCTTCCGAGACGAACGGCACGATCGTGTCTTATCAGTGGACGCAGCTGAGCGGTCCCTCGACGGCGACGATCGCTGCGGCCGGCCAGGCCACGACCGGGATAAGCGGGCTGGCGCAGGGTATATATACCTTCCAGATCACGGTGAAAGATAACTCCGGGGTAACGGCAACGGATGTCGTAAAAGTTACGGTGAACCCGGCTGCAGTGGTGCCGGGAACCCCTGTGGTCAATGCCGGGGCCGACCAAGTCATTACTTTACCTGTCAATAATACCACCCTCACGGCGACGGCTTCCGAGACGAACGGCACGATCGTGTCTTATCAGTGGACGCAGCTAA
>Ga0302326_10002093_pt1 | contig 49155 bp, 46 predicted proteins | sample Palsa_T0_3_FD_202264 | JGI IMG/M metagenome (GOLD analysis project Ga0302326, IMG submission 202264) | Peat permafrost microbial communities from Stordalen Mire near Abisko, Sweden - Palsa_T0_3 | ecosystem: Environmental > Terrestrial > Soil > Palsa > Peat permafrost | place: Sweden: Abisko... | reverse complement strand
AAGTAATTGAAAACAGGCAATTTAAAATTTTGGAAGAATGGCGACTCCTTTACCGGCCGTTCGCGTATAATTGACCAATGCGACTGAACCCACTTTCGTTTCTGCCCGCATTTATGGCCGGATCGTTGATCCTGGCGGGATGTGCGGACAAACCACCCGTCCCCCAGCCCGCGCCTTCCGGCTCCGCGGAAACCGTGACTTGGAGCCAGAACGGATTGTCCGAGGAAGATCGCACCAAATTCCACCGTCTCGCAGAAGGCAGCGAGCTGGTGCCGTACGAACTGCTCGCCAACGTTGTCAGCGTGAAGACCGGCAAGCCCTTTCTAGAGAATATGGAACGCTTCGGTTTCATCTCCGATGCGACTAGCGCCGCGAATCCTCACGGGCTGCCCATTGGCATCACCACGGCGCGCTCGCGCGACAAGGGCCACGCCGGCCTGGAAATGGCCGGGTTCAACTGTGCCGCCTGCCACGTGGCCGAGGTGCATTATCGGGGAAAGATCCTGCGGATTGACGGCGCGCCTGCGCTCATCGACCTCCAGGGCTATCAGGTGGAGTTCAAGGACTCGGTGGATGCCACACTCCACGACATCAAGAAGCTGGGCGAGCTGTTGAAGGCCATCGACCACGATCTACACCCCAATGAGCCAAGCGCGGACGCCGCCAGTGGCGCTTCCGATCCTGCCGCAAAAAAAGCAGGCGACGTTGCGGCGGCCCCAACGCGCGACACGAGTTTTCACAGCGTATCCTCGCAGACGGCGGACGCCACGGGCGCCGCCGCCTCGCTGCAGGGCAAGACCTTCTTGGCACGTTCGCGGACCTACATCGCGCTACTGAAGGCCAGGCTCGCGTACCTAAAGAATGGCAAACTGCTGCTGGATGGCACCACGCCCGGTCCCGGCCGCGTCGACGCCTTTGGCGCGGCGCGCACCTTTCTATTCCCCAAGTACCACGTAAAGATGCAGTCGCCGGTCAGCTTTCCCTTTATCTGGGACGTTCCGGACAATACCAAACAGGGCCCCGGCGCAGAGACCGTTTGGATCCACTACGACGGCAATACGAACTCGATTCTGGAGCGCAATATCGGGCAAGCGTTGGGGATGGGCGCGGTGTACGATCCAACGACCTACGATTCGACGCTGCGGATCCGGAGCCTGCATGACCTTGAGGAGTTGATCCACAAGCTCAGCGCCCCGAAATGGCCCGCCGATATTTTCGGACCCATCGACCAGACCAAGGCGGCGGCCGGCGAGAAGATCTTCAACGACACATGCCGCGGCTGCCACCAGAACCGCCTTGTAGCGCTGGCCGACATAGGAACCGATCCGCAACGGGCCAACAGCTTCGGCCAACCCGTCGCCGGAGGCGTGCCGTTTCCCGCCGCGGTCAAGCCGATCCTGGACGGCCTGAAGGCGCGCGCTTTCTTGCAAGACGGGATCTCCGCGGCCGATCAGGCGGCCTGGGACGCCAACCCGACCATCTGGCAGGCGACGGGTCAATACCTGGCGCGGCCTTTGACCGGCGTTTGGGCGACTGCGCCGTACTTGCACAATGGATCGGTGCCGACGCTCTGGGACCTGCTGTACCCCGCCGACCGCCCTGCGAAATTCATCGTGGGCAATTGTGAATACGATCCGGCGAAGATCGGTTACTCAACCGTTGGAACCGGCTGGACCTTTGATACTTCCCAGCCGGGGAACGCCAATACCGGACACGCCGGCGACAAGTATGGCACCAACCTGACCAAGGACCAAAAAGATGCGCTGCTCGAATACTTAAAAACGATCTGAGGCCCCCAAACCGTTGCGGCGCAGCATTCCGCTACTTGGGGAGGAGTTTCGAATTGATGTACTCCACCACCGCGGCCGTTTCGGCGGCCGTGCGCCGGGTCACAGTGGACTGCGCCTGCGCGCCCACCGGCGACCAGCCGAAATTACGCACGTTCCAGTCGCTGTTCGGCAGGACCGCCGGGTTAATCCCCGAAACAACCGCAATCTGATTGAGCGGGAGAAGATCCATGGCGCGCCGCGTTTCCGTGTGGCAGCTTACACAATCCGTATTGAAAAAGTGGCTTTTCGCGGGATCGGCGATCAAATCGAGAATGACCTTTGCATTCGCCGCGGCCGGCGGTGGACTGACGAAAAGCTCGGTGGTCGAGGATCCGCGCCGTCCGGCAACGGGCAGACCGCCTGGCGCGGCTGCGTTGCTGCACGTAATCGGGTTGAGATTGTTTGTGTTGGGCGCCGGAACCACCGGGGGAACTTTTCCGACCAGGTTCAGCATCTGGGCGAAATGTTGACCGTCGAGAGTAGGACCGGGTACGGGAACGAAACCACCATTCGGCAATGCCGGCACGGCGCCGGCAGGCACCTTCTCCATCGACAGGAACATCCACGGCGCCGGCGCTCCCGCGGGGATCCCGACGATGGCCATGGCATCCAAGCGCTCAGCGGAAACATGCCTTTCGAGAAATGACTGCATTTCCTGGCGGACTTTCCGGGCCGTGGACGCATCCGCCAGCCCGGGGTGAAGGCCCAGAGGAACGCCCGAGGTGATCACCCTGCTACCAAGACTCCCTTTGCTCAACTTCGTTCGTAGGGCGGCGAGTTCGGCGACAATCTCCTTGAATGCGGCGAGATCGGGAGTAGGCCGAGGCAGACAGCCGGTTTGTGCGGGATTATCCGCTTTGCCTACGAAATCAAAAATGAGATGGACCGCGAAATCGAGCACTTTGGGGGTGCCATCCGCGTTGCGCGTCACTGGCTGGACAATCAGGCGAATCTCGGGCGACTGTCCAAATTGCCCTCGGATATCGTCCGAGAGCCCCGGCGCACCAGCATCCATGCGAATGCCCGCGATGTACCATGCGTCTATCGATTGCGCTTCGGCGGGCAGGCCAATCTGATTGCCTCCGGCCTGCGCCGCGGCGCTAGCGGCAATCGCGAGAAACTGCTTGAACACCGCATCGGGCCAAACACGATCGGAGTTCTTTTGATCGCGCGATTTCCGCGTGGCGAGGTCGCGCATGGAGATCAAGTTGTCAAAATCCGCGGCGCGCACAGGCGCGGGAAACAACCAGGAGACGTCGTTTGCCGAAAGCGGCGGGGTGCCCGGCTTCTGCGCAAGCGCGCAGCCCGCCGCAACCAGGAACCCGATCAATCCGATCCCCAGACACCTGAAAGGGGATAATCCGATGCTGTCCATGTGACTCTCCTTGACGGCTGGAATAATGCCCAACCGCCATAATCCAAGTGTCAATACTGAACGAATCATTTCATTCATATTATCACTGCTTCGCCAAATGTTCGATTCGATTTCATGGGATCGGGCGAGCTTCGCTCGCGGAAGAGGGGGGTCTAGAGAACCCGCGCAGGACTGGAGTCCTGCCCCACGGGCGCATCCGAAATGGCGCGCGTGGCGGCGCATGGCGCCGCCCTACTTTACGGGTGGATTACGGCGACGGGGGCGCCGCGGGTGCGGAATTCGTAGCGTTCGATTTTGACGGCGGCCTCGGCCGGGTCGCTTTCGACTATCCAGCCATAGATCTCGAGCTTCATGCGGCAGGTGTTGTCGAGCAGCGCGGGCCAGTCGACCGCCAGACGCATTTTCTGGCCCCGCTTGAGAGGCTGCTGGGTGGTAAAGCGGATTTCGCGACTGCCGATCTCGAGTGTTTTACCGACCCCGACGAGGAAGATCCGGCTACCCTTGACGCATTGGTAACGCACGTCCTGTTGAATGGGAAAGCGACGGCGCGCACGCCGTCCGTAGTCCTCCCCAATAAAGCTGTCCATCGTTGACATCGGAACCTCGCCCTTCCCTTCCTTGCGGCTACGCCTGTTAGCCAAGGATAGCATGCCATAAAGATTGTGTAAAGTTTCCAGATGTTACCTTCGCCTTGGGAAGCGTATGCTAGAGATTGCTATGAAGACGCCATTTGCCCGGTTTAGATTACAGGCGGCCGCCATGTTGCTCCCGGTTCTCTGCGCGCTGGGCGCGCCGCGAGGCAGGCATCCCGACCGGGCGGCTGCCGAACCGGCCAGTGGACAGGTAAGCGTGGCGGTGGTTCCGACGTCCGCGACGCCCGCCATCGGCCAGAGCCGGCAGTTCAGCGCCACGGTGCGCAACGCGGCGAACACCGGAGTGGTCTGGGAGGTGAATGGCGTGCAGGGCGGGAACTCGACCACCGGCACGATTACGGCGGCAGGTCTTTACAGTGCACCGGCGGTCGTGCCCAGCCCGGCCACCGCGAGCGTAACAGCCGTTTCGGACGCGGATTCGAGCGCGTCGGCGTCTGCGGCGGTGACCATTACGTTGCCCCAAGTGGCGGTGAGCATTTCCCCAGCTTCCGTGGCGGTGGCGCCGGGCGGAGCACAGCAGTTGACCACCACGGTATCGAACGCTTCGAACACCGGCGTGATTTGGGAAGTCAACGGCGTCATTGGCGGAAGCGCGGCGGCTGGCACGATCAAACCGTCGGGAGTCTACACCGCGCCCAGCGCGATTCCCAGCCCCGCGCTCGTCATCGTGACCGCCGTTTCAGAGCAGACTCCGGCTGCGGCGGCGATGGCGGTGGTCGGCATCGGCGCGGGCGCGACCTACTATGTCGCGACCACGGGGAGCGATAGCAACGACGGCAGCTTCGGCTCACCCTGGCTCACCATACAGCACGCCGCCAACACAGCGGTGGCTGGCGACACGGTTTACGCGATGGGAGGCGTTTACAACGAGATTGTGACGTTCCCCAATTCCGGATCGGCCAGCGCGGGTTACATCGTGTTTGAGAGCTATCCGGGCCAGACGGCCACGCTAGACGGCACGGGCCTGAGCGTTCCGGGCGGGCAATACGGCCTGCTGACCATCCGGAATCAAAAATACCTGGCGATCGGCGGATTTGAAATCCGGAATTACACGTCGAACAGTGTGGCGGACGTGCCCATCGGCATCTATATCACGGGGGCGGACAGCTTTATTCAAATTCTGGGAAACCAGATTCACGATATCGTCACGACGGCCAAGGGCTGCAACGCGAATGCCTTGGGCTTGGCGGTTTACGGCAGCAGGGCTCCGGAATCCATCAACAACCTGACTATTAGCGGCAACGAGGTGTTCGACAACACCACGGGATGCAGCGAGACGGTCACTCTGAATGGCAACGTAGAGAACTGGAGCGTCACGAATAACATCATTCACGACAATAATAATATTGGGTTCGACGCGATCGGGTTTGAGAAGGTATCGCCCGACCCCAGTTACGACCAGGCGCGCGACGGCGAAGTGAGCGGCAATATCGTCTATAACATTACGTCTTTCGATAATCCCGCTTACGGGAAGCAGTACGCGGCCGATGGCATTTACGTGGATGGCGGCACGCAGATCGTCATCGAGAGGAATGTTGTGCGGGCTGCCGATTTGAACTTGGAATTGGCGAGCGAGAACTTCGCCAAGTTGACCAGTTTTATCACGGCGCGCAGCAACCTGATCTATAACGCGAATTCGGTGGGCGTCAGCATCGGCGGCTATGGCGCGAAGCGCGGCGGTACGGACCGTTGCGATATCGTCAATAACACGCTTTTCATGAATGACACGAAAAACACGGGCAGCGGGGAGTTTCAGATACAGTACTATGCGACGAATAACATCTTCGAGAACAATATCGTCAATGCGAGTGCGCAGGGTCTGTTTCTGCATAGCATCACGGATTCGGAACCGGATCCCGCGGCTTTGGACTACAACCTGTACTTCTCTCCCGGCGGCGCCATGGCGGGGATCTGGGAATGGAACAAGACAAGGTACAAAGGATTTGCGAAATACCAGCAGGCTACGGGCCAGGACGCGCATTCGAGCTTCGCGAATCCGTTATTCTTGAGCGCGGTGACGCCGGATCTGCAGGTGCAGGCGTCGTCGCCGGCGGTCAACGCGGGGAATAATCTGGGACCTACGGTGGTGGGCACGCTGGACTTCGCGGGGAATCCGCGGGTGCAGGGTTCGGATATCGATATCGGGGCGTATGAGCAGCCCTGAGGCGTTACGGGACGGTCAGAACCGCCTGGGCCATTTCTGTTTGCCATGACAAACGGCCATGAGGTCGAGGCATCCCTTGAAACCCCTTGGAATCGGCGCAAGCGCCGATCTGTGCGCGTGGCGATGTGCGCCTATTCAGGCCGTGATCGAGATCCGCGAAGCGAAGAGACAGCTCGCGCGTTACGAGAAGGAAGATAGGGTCAAAGACGCCGCCAAGCCCTGGACAAGCACCTCACCGAGTTCTGAGAAGGACTTGATCATACAAAGCTAAGGCCGGCGAAGACACCCTCAACTTCCCCATCAAGCTCAACAACAAACTGGCCGCCCTGAAAGGCGCCGTCGAAGAGAGCGACAGCGCGCCCACCCGGCAGGAGCAGCAGGTATGCGAAGACCTGGCCGCGCAATCGAACGCGGATCTCGACAAACTCAAGAAACTTCTGAGCGGCGACCTGCCCGCCTTCAACAAACAAGTCGGCGACGCTAACATCCCCGCCGTAGCAGTAAAGTAGAGAAACTATCCGACGGACGCTAACTATAGTTATTGCTGGCCAATGTCAGCTTGTCAATCCCACAGCCGCCCTGGTATGTGAGTGTCTAAGATGTCGAAAACCGTTTACCTGCCCGGACTCCCGGTTATCGCCGTGACGCCGCTGGCCGCCCAGAACCGGACAGAGCAGCAGTACATCGCCTCGGTCAACACGGCGATCGACAGCCTGATCGCCACGCTCGGCACGCCCACCCAGCCCATCATCATAGGCGGTAACCTGGTGGGCGCCTATGGCACAAAGATCGCCGACATCGACTTGTCCGTCGTACTGGACTGGGTGGACGGCCTGAAAGCCGCCGGCGTCCAACGCATCGAGTTCAATCCTTCCATGGCCACTCTGACCCACCCGGGCAACGTGACCGCGTATGATGCGATCGTCCGGCATATCCGGGAGCTGGGCCTCCAGTTGGCCATCAATCCGGAATACGAGGTCGGAGAGATCGACCCATCCCCCATCGCCAATTTCGCGCAGTTCCAGGCGCAGGCGCTCGCCGAATACCAGGAGCTGGCTTCCCGCTACCAGCCCGATAACTTCGTCATCACCCACGAGCCCGACACTCCTCCGCGCGCCTTGGGCCCACCACGACTCTATCGGACTGGCAGGGCTTCATTCAGGCGGCCGCTCCCATCGTCAAAGCCGCCTCGCCGCACACCCGCGTCGGCGCCGGGTGCGATTACAACCCCGCGCTGAGCACTTACCAGAGCGAAGACGCCTATTTCCAGAGTTTCGTCACCATGCCCGAAGTGGATTTCGTGACCATGGACATTTATAACACCGCATTCGACAAATTCGCCCAGTGGGCGCAACTGGCGCAAGCGAATGGCAAGCCCGCCTATATCGAGGAAGCCTGGGCGCCCGACCTGCCCAATCCAATCGGCCCTTGGAACGGCGAACCGCTGGCGGGCCGAGCCATCATAGGACCGGTAGACGCCGATTTCGCGGCTATGGACGCGAATTGGCTGCATGGCATGATGCTGTTCGCCTCCGCCAACCACTTGGAAGCGATGACCGCGTTCACCACTGAAGCCTTCTTCTACTACGGGTCGGCGAGCGACGCTACTCCCGATAACACCACCTATCAGACCGCCGATGGACAAGCCATTCAACAGGGCCAGCTCTCGAGTACGGGCCAAGCTTACCTGGCGGACAGCCGGCAAATGGGCGTCCAGCGGCTTGTCGACCTCTCCAGCGCCAGTTACGCCACGCTGCCGACCGTGTTCAACGAATCCCTGCAACCCGCAGGCGCTCGTGGCGCCCGACTCCCTTATCTCCGCCTTCGGCGCGGACCTGGCGACGGCCGCTGCGTTCCCAACCACGCTGGGCGGCACAACCATGACGATGGTGGACGCCACTAACACGTCTTTATCCGGTGCAGATGTACTATGCCGGGCCGAATCAGGTGAATTACTACGTCCCCACGAAAGCGCAGCTCGGTCCCGCGACCATCACTGTGACTAGCGGCGACGGCGCCCAGACAACTGGCACGGTGCTGGTTGCGCCTGTGGCGCCAGGCCTATTTACCGCTAACGCCAGCGGCCAGGGCGCCGCGGCCGCGCTGGCGATTTGTGCGGGTGTCTGCGCGGGTTGGCCCAACCTGCAGCCCAATGGACAATACGTCCAGGACGCCTTCACCTGCTCAAGCGCGGGGTGCGCGCCGCAACCCCTCGGCATGGGTTCATCCGACACCGTGGTGGTCGAGTTTTTCGGGACGGGCTTCCGGCACATCTCCTCGACCGGCGCGCTCACCGTGCAAATCAAAGGTCAGAGTGTGCCGTACCAATACGCCGGGGCGCAAGGCGATATCGGACTGGATCAGCTCAACGTGCAACTGCCCAATAGCCTGCCGGGCAGCGGCCTGGTCAACCTTGTGCTGAGCGTGCAAGATACGGTCGACAACGTCTCCGTAACCTCCAACACGGTGACTCTCAACATCCAGTAGCCATGTGGGCGCACGCGATCGAGCGTGCCGTCCCCACTCACGGGGACACAGGCTTCTTCGTCAACTCCGCCGCCCTCCCGCAATCCCGCGCCGGATCGTCTCACCGTACCCATTCTCCGGCAACTCGCCAGCCAACGCCGCAGCCTGCGCCAGGTGCTCCCTCGCATGTTCCCAATCGCCAAGCTTGCGATGGTCCTCCGCCAGATTCAAATGCAGCGATGGCAAGTACTGGCTCGCCCTCTCGCCTCCGATCGCCGCCGCCGCGTCCAGCGCGCACCGGTCCCACCACAACTCATCGCGCGGGTCGTTCTGCATATCCGCCATATAGTGCGCCAGCATGCACCGGTGTATCGCCTCGCCATCCGCCCGCAGTTCTTCCCACAATGCGGCCAAGCTGGCCCGCGCGCTTTCGCGATCGCCCGCGTAATCGAGAGCCACCGCCGCGCCGATCCGGGCCCTCGCAGCTTCGGTTCCATCTATTCCGCGAACCGCTTGAAGAAGCTGTTGGGGTACCATCGCGGCCGCTCGGGACGGTCGGCCACCGCTTCCGCCAGCGACCGCAGCAGGTCGTCGAACCGGCCGGCGCTCTCCAGATCGACCGGCTGCTTGAGGTCGTCGGCCGGGGCGTGATAACGTTCCTTCAGCCAGGTCTTCGCGATCTTCTCCTCGGGCGATCCCTTCTCATACCCGACTTTCATCGCCAGCGCGGGAATGCCGCGGCGGATGAAACTGTACTGGTCGCTGCGGATGAAAATGTTGCGCTCGGGTTCCTGGTCGTCCTGCACGCGCACGCCGTGCGCTTTCGCCACCGCGCGGATTTCATCGCCCAAATCCGATTCGTTCAGCCCGTACACGGTGACGCTGTGCAGCGGGAACAGCGGCAGGAACATATCCACGTTCAAGTCGGCCACCATGCTGCCCGGCTTCACCGTGGGGTGCGCAACGAAATACCTGGACCCCAGCAGCCCCTTCTCCTCGCCCGTCACCGCAACGAACAGCAGCGAGCGGCGCAGCTTGGGTTTCGATTCGTTCAGGGATTGCGCGATATCCAGCAGCGTCGCCACGCCCGACGCATTGTCCATGGCGCCGTTGTAAATGCGATCGCCGTTGATCGGCTCGCCAATCCCCAGATGATCCAAGTGCGCCGTTAGCACCACGTACTGGTCTTTGAGCACAGGGTCGGCGCCCGGAATAATGCCAGCCACGTTCTGCGATTCCACTTCGCCGCGCTCCACCGCCACTCTCGCCCGGATGGAAGCGTGCAGCGGGAAGTGTGGCAACGGCTTGCCGGCATCCGCCAGCGCCACCAGATCGTCGAACGAATGGCCGGAGCCCGCGAACCATTTCTCGGCCTGTTCCGGATTCACCGCCGCGGCGAACTTCAACCCGAACTGCTGATCCAACGCCGGATCCGCCAGGCTCATGGATGCCTGACGGCTGCCTAGCGCGATCCGCTGCCACGGCAAATCCATGTGGTGCGGATTCTGTATGCCGATCGTTCCAATTACTCCGGCGCGTTCCAAGAAACGCCCGCGCTCATTCGCGCTCTGATAATGCGAGCGCAACGGCCCGGGGATGTTCGACGGCCCGCCGTTCATGTACAGCACGATCTTGCCGCGCACGTCGAGTCCCGCCAGATCGTCGTACTGCATCTCGGGAACCGCGAGCGCGTATCCCGCAAACACCACCTCCGCGTCCACCTCGGGCGCTGGATCTACGCGGGTGCTAATGATGGCGTCCTCGCCCAGCACCAATTCTTCGGATTCGCCGTTGCGCACCAACGTCAGGCTGGATTCCGCTTCCTTCAGCCGCCGCGTGTGGAAGCGCACCGGTTGGATGTAGCCTTCCGTGCCGGCCGGCTTCAGGCCCGCGCGCTCGAATTCGCCAGCCACGTAAGCGGCGGCCTTGCGATGGCCGGCGCTGCCCGTATCGCGGCCTTCCAGCTTGTCGTCCCCCAGGTATTGGACATAGCTCCACCACCGGCGGCCATCCGGCATACTCGCCGGCAGCGCGGCTGCCAACAGCGTAGCCGCCATCGCCGCAACCAGTCGAAACCGTCGGATCATTTCTTTCCTTTCACCTTCTTGTACTCGCCCCGAATGCCCTGCATCTGGCGCGCGTGGCTCTCGGCGTGTTCCGCCAGCAGTTCCAGTTGGAAGCGCAGCGTGATGGGGCCCCGCTCACTGTGATTGCCGGTGCGCGCATAGGCCGCCTCGGGCAATTCCTTCAGCAGCTCGTAGTTCTCGCCGCGCACCCGGCGGAAGCTTTCGAGCGACTGTTTGGGCTTGCGCCGCGCGTAGTCCAGATTCCGGGTCCAAGCCTCCTGGTCGAAGGCGATCAAGGTGGGTTGATCCTCCGCGATAATCTGCCGCATGCGGTGCGCGCACACCATCTCGGAATCCGCCAGGTGCGCGATAATCTGCCGGATGCTCCATTTGCCCGGCGCCGGCACAAAATCCTCTTCGTCGCCGAACACGCCCGTCAGCACCATCGCCAGCACCTCGGGTCCGCGCCGGAACCGCTCCAGCAAATCTGCAATTTCACTCATCGATCAACTCCAAGACATTGGAACCGCCGATGCACGCAGATGCACGCCGATAAAACGGATTGGGACTGTTCATCGGCGTGTATCTGCGTGCATCGGCGGTTCCATTTCAATAGTAGTCCGCGCAGCTCATATAGTACCCGCACTTGGCGCACACCAGCTTGCACTTGTGCTGGATCAGCCGCGTGGAGCACAGCGGACAATACAGCATCGGCTCATCGGCGGACTTCGGCTCGGATTCCGGCACAGGCTAAACGCTATTATATCCGTGATGGCGGACACCCTGTTTGACGAACCTTCCTCGTTTGATCGCGACGCGCTCGCCGAACGCCTGCGCCGCCTCGCCGCCGAAGGCATCTACATCGGCGGCAGCTCCTGGAAATATGAAGGATGGATCGGCCAAGTCTACTCGCGCGCCAACTATCTCTCGCGCGGCCGCTTCTCGCGGCAGCTCTTCGCATCCACCTGCCTGCGGGAATACGGGCAAACCTTCCCCACGGTTTGCGGCGATTTCGCCTTCTACCAGTTCCCCACCCCGGAGTTTTGGGACAGGCTATTTTCGCTCGCGCCCGAAGGCTTCCAGTTCGCCTTCAAAGTGCCGGAACAGATCACCTGTAAAATGTTCCCGTCGCATGCGCGTTTCGGCCCGCAAGCCGGCCAAGAGAACGAAGCGTTCCTGAATGCGGAAATGTTGAAGGAGATGTTCCTGCGGCCGCTCTGGCCGCACCGCCACAAAACGGGACTGCTGATCTTCGAATTCGGCGCGTTTTCCAAAAGGGCCGTGGCCGCTCCGGAACAGTTCCTGGAGCGCCTGGACTCGTTCCTGGCCGCCCTGCCGCCGCAGTTCCGTTACGCCGTGGAGGTTCGCAACCCCGAGTTCCTGCAGCCGGACTATTTCACCTGCCTGCGCGCGCGCGGCGTGGCGCACGTCTACAACGCGTGGACGCGCATGCCGGAACTGCGCCGGCAAATCGAAATCCCGGCATCCGCCACCGCCGGCTTCCTGGTGTGCCGCGCGCTGTTGCGGCAGGGCCGCCCGTACGAAGAGGCGGTCGCCAGGTTTTCGCCGTACAGCGAAGTCCGCGATCCCAATCCCGGCGCGCGCGAATCGCTGCGCGTCCTGATTCAACGCGCCCGGGAGGAGCGCCACATGGCGTTCCTGTTCGTCAACAACCGGCTGGAAGGCAATTCCCCGCTCACCATTATGGCCGTTACGGACCCGGACTAGGCGCGCGCGCCCATGCTAAAATCGAAGCTAATTAAGTTCTTCCCGCTAGCGGGCCCGTAGCTCAGTTGGTTAGAGCGCTACCTTGACACGGTAGAGGTCTGGCGTTCGAGTCGCCACGGGCCCACCACCTATCTCTATTAAGACTTGGCCAGTTATGCCGGAGCTGGACGCTTGGATGCAGAGGTCCCCCGCTAGCGGCGCTTCATCAAATACAATTCTGGGTGGACCAGCGCCAGCGGCGAAGACGTGCCCAGCTTCCTGAGGTCCGGATGAGCCGCTAGATAGCATTCGTGCGCGAACAGGAGCATATTCTGGCCGTGCCAGAAACACACGGCCGGATCGTCCCAGACTTGCCGCCGGATGCAATCTACGGCTTCGAAGCCGTATTCCGCGAAAAGCCGCGCCCAATACTCCGGCCATTGTTCGTTGACATGGCAAAAACCGCCTTGGCCCGGAATGGCGGCGGAAAACAGTATCAGCGGACCCAGAGACACCAACGATTTTACGAATCCCCGGGCCGCTGACGGCGGCAGATGCTCGACCGCTTCGAGACAAATGACCAAGTCCGCTTGCAGCTCCAACCGGAACTCGCGGGAAAGATCGCGATGCAGCACCCGCTCCGGTGGCGTCAAAAGCCGATCGGTTCCACGTTATCGCCCTCCACACCCCACCCATCCTCGATTCCATGCTCGCGCATCACCTTCAGCGCGGTCCACCTGAATCAATTTCAATACCAGGGGAACAATCACCCGGGCGGATTGCAAAGACCCCAGTTCCAGGCTCCGAAGAAACTCGCGGTCATAAGGGCGGCACGTTCCCCGTGGGAAGCGGACCGAACGGGGTCGCTTTTGATGGGGCCAACATCTGGGTGGCGAACTATGACGGCAACAACGTGACCAAGCTGCAGGCTGCGACCGGCGCGCTGGTGGGCACGTTCCCCGTTGGAAACTTTCCGCTCGGGGTCGCTTTTGATGGGGCCAACATCTGGGTGACGAACTCTGGCGGCAGCACCGTGAGCAAACTGTAGTGCGGCAAAGGGCATAGGCTGAAGCCCTGTGCTACCTCATCACCTCGCGCGAGGGGCCAGACGCTTTTCCACCTCCGCCAGCTTGCGCGCGCCCGCGTCGGATGGAGAAAAGCCAATCTTGCGATAGAGGTCTCTGGCTTTCGAAAACTGTTCGCAAGCAGCCTGCTCATTCCCGATGGCGCGATCGGCCTCTCCTGTCGCTATCAGTGTCGAGGTGTAATCGTTCATTCTTTCGCGGTCGGACATCCCCAGGCGCTCCACGATCTTTCTCGACTCATCCAGGTTCGCCAAGGAGGCTCTTATAATGATGGGTCGCCAGCAGGAGGTTCGCGGTGCTGGTCAGGGCAAAGGCCAAGCGTTCCTGCTTCCACACATCCTTGGGGTCCGCGGCAGCCAGATCTCTTCGGATCGCTAGCGTCTTCCGCCCGTACTCGATGGCGGTCGGCAGGTCGCGTCTCCGTTCGTAATACTCTCCGAACTGGTTGTAGTCGATCGACAAATCCAGCTTGGCGCCCTGGTGCCCGGGATCGTTTGCCAGTCGCGCCTCATCGAGCGCCATGGCGCGCTGGAGGTATGGGAGGGCTCGAATCGGGATCGACGTCCAGCCAATAGCCGGCTATGAACTTGTGGATGAGGGCGGCATTTCGCTGGCGTTTGGGATCGGAGGGTTTGGCTCTCAACAACTCCTCAAATACCGGCAAAGCCTCGAGCCGGTACTGCAGGGATTGGGAGTCCCTGGTAAGGGCGGCCATGTCGAAGAGCGAGTTAGCCATCGGGATCTTCGCGTTCTCATTGCCGGGATATTGTTTCTGAAGGCCCCGTGCCATGGCGAGAGTTTCTTTGCGGCAGGCTTCCGCCCTGGCACGTTCATTGGTCTGGTAGTAGATTCTACCGACATCTCGCAGCGACTCGACCAGCAATTTGCGCGCGCCGAAGGACGGCTGTTCCGCCACTAAGGCTCGCGCGATCTGCTCCGCCCTTTGAAAACTCGCCAGGGCTCCTTTCGGGTCTCCCAGATTCTCGTTGCCTCCGCCTTGTACGTCGCCGATCTGCATGTAAGCCTCGGCCAGTTCCTGCTGCAATCCCGCGTCTCCCTCGGCCTCCTTTGCCAGACCATCGACGTATCCGATGAAATTGGCGATCAACTCCTTCCGCACCGGCGTGGATCCCGGCAGGGCGGCGATTTTGCCCTGCAAGTCGAAGATCACGGAGTGGGCCAGGCGGCGGACTTCGTTGAAGCGCCGCTGGGCGCGGTCGCGCTCGAAACGCGCCACCTGCGATTCCCGGATCACCAGCGCCGCCGATGCCGCAAGAAATATGCAGGCTGCGGCCGCGGCGGCCACTCCGGCCCGGTGGCGCCGAACGAACTTCCGCGTCACGTAGCGATAGGTTCCCCGCCGGGCGAGCACCGGCCGATATCCCAGGTAGCGATCGATGTCCTCGGCGAATTCGCGTACCGACGCATACCGGCTCTCGGGTTCTTTGCGCAGCGCCTTCATCACGATCGCGTCGAGATCCTCGGGCACATCCCGCGAAATAGCGCTGGGCGGCGCCGGATCCTTGAAAACAGATCGTCTCGATGGCCTGGTCCAGCGGCGTATCCGCCAGTTTGTACGGGCGGCGGCCGGCCACCAGCTCGTAGAGCAACACGCCCAGCGAGTACACATCCGAAGCGGTGCTCATGGCCGTTCCGCGCACCTGTTCGGGACTCGCATATTCCGGCGTCAACGGCCGGACCGTGGTTTCCGCGCCCGCGCCTTGCGGGTCGAGCAGCTTGGCAATCCCGAAATCGAGCAGTTTGGGCGTCCCTTCGCCGGTCACCAGAGTGTTGGCCGGCTTGATGTCGCGATGAATCACCAGGTGCTGGTGCGCGAACTGCACGCCATTGGCAAGTTGCAGGAACAAGCGCAGCCGGGCCTTCGAATCCAACCCATTCCGCGCGCAGTAATCCGTGATGGGAGTGCCCTCCACATACTCCATCACGATGTAGGGCGTACCTTCGGAAGTATACCCGCCGTCCAGAAGACGGGCGATATTGGGGTGCGCCAACGCGGCCAGAATCTGCCGCTCCTCCAGGAAGCGGCGGACCGCTTCGGGACGGATTTCCAAGCTGGCCCGCATCAATTTGACGGCTACTTCCTGCTTGAAATTTTCGTCCTCGCGCCGGGCCCGGTAAACCGTTCCCATGCCGCCCGCCCCGATCTCTTCCACCAGCAGATAGTGCCCAATCCGCCGTCCCTCATGCGTGTAGGTGTGCGGTTCCAGAAAGGCATCCGCAGCCCGGTGCGCACGCAGCAGCGATGCGACTTCGTCGCGCACCTCCGGCCGGCCCTCGCACTCGCGCGCGATCCAGGCATCCTGTTCGGATTCCGGCAGCTCCAAAGCGCGCTGGAGAATGCCGTCTACTTCACTCCATAGCTGGGGAGTCATTAGGTGCCTCGCCATTCAACTGCCGGTAGAGCCAGGCTTTGGCCACGGCCCATTCGCGCTTGACGGTGGCCGGGGACCGGCCTACTACTTCGGCCGTTTCCACCACCGACAAGCCCGCAAAATAACGCAATTCTACAATCCGCTCCTTATCCGGGTCGAATTGAGACAGGCAGGCGAGCGCGCCATCGAGCGCCACCATGTCGCAGTCCAGGTCGGGCTGTACCACCAGTCCGGAATCCGGCGGCAGCAGTTGCGCATCGCGTTTACCGGCATTGTGGCGCCGGGCATGATCCACCAGAACGCGCCGCATGGCCTGCGCCGCCAGTACCAGGAAATGTTTCCGGTTTTCGATCTTCGGCGAATGCAGACCGGCCATGCGCAGGTACGCTTCATGCACCAGGGCGGTGGGCTGCAGCGTATGTCCCGGCCGTTCGCCGCGAAGGTAGCCGCCTGCGACGCGCTTCAACTCGTCATAGATGCATGGCATGAGCTGGTCGAACGCCTGCTTGTCTCCGGCTCCCCAACGTTCGAGCAGTTCGGTGATCTCATGGTCTGCCGGCATGACGCCCCGTGCAAAGTGTATGTGAAGGCTTCCCCCGCGGAATGGAAATCGTTCACGCTAAATCCCTGACAATTCAACTCGATAGCCACTATATCACGTTCGTTGAGCCCGAATCGTCCGGCTCCACGCTATGTAGACATGCAGCGTCGAAATCCGGAATCTTGAAAAGGAGCTTACAAACATGAAACTCAAAACGAACGCCTTCGCACACAGGGCCACGCGCGCGGCCCATTTAGCAACTGGGGCCAGTTTGCTGGCCGTGGCGGCCATGACTTTGATACCCCAAACGATGCGGGCACAGGTCGATCCTCTAGTGATCGACAACTTTGCGACGGGACCGGTGAAGGCGGAGGCGACTTCGGGCGTCAAATACCTCAGCCAGACCGGTACGGGCATCGCCGGCGGGACGCGAAACATTAATCTCGTTTTCGGTACCGGCAAAACCACCAACGAATTCGCGCAGCCCGTGCAGGTGCAAGTCCGGCCTCAACCGAAGGACAGCGGTACCCCCTCCGCGTTGATTGTGTCCGGGGGCTTCGGCGCGTTTGCCGTGGTTGAGTTGTATTACGAGGGGCCGGCAACGCAGAGCTTCAACCTCAACCTGGCCCCCTACAGCCGTATCCGGGTCACCTTCGCTGGTTTGGTAGCGCCACAAGACTTTGCCGTAGAAGTGTGGGACAACACCCACAACTATTCGGAAGTCGCTTGCAATATCGGCCCCTTCGCGCAATCCGGCCCTGTCGGGACTTTCACGATTACCACGGTGGACATTCCTGAGGAAAATTTCGGTCCTACCGTTGCCGGCCCGGTGGATTGGAGCGGCATCGAGGTGATCTACCTGCAATGGGAGCAGGCCAACTACTCTGGCCTGAATAGTTTTGCGATCACGGAGGTTTCCGCCCTTATGGCCTCGGACCCGGTGGGCACGCTCACGTGCGGCGCCCCTGCCAATTAGCCGCGGTTTAGCAGGAACTGAGAAAGTCCCCTGAGTCGGGCGATCTTGCCCGCAGCCTGCCCCACGTTGGGTTCGAGCCCAGACTTCAAGGAGGCTGTTTATGAAACGATGCCGGATGTTCTTTCTCGCCGCGTTTTATCTGTCACTGGTCCAAGCGACCATTGTCCAGAGTCTAGACTTCTGACGCAACCCAATCGCGAGCGGCATCGGTTTTTTTGAGCGGCGCCTCCGCGCGGATGCGGAGAAGGTAAACTAGAAAGCCGGAGGCCATATGCGACAGTGGGCAATTCCGGCCGCGGCCATAGCCCTCCCACTGTGCCTCATCGCCGAATTGCTGCCGATCCGGTCCTATTCCACGGCCGACGGCCTGGCCGCAGACAGCATCAACAAAATCGTCGCCGATTCGCGCGGCTTCGTCTGGTTCTGCACGCCCGAAGGACTCTCGCGGTTCGACGGTTACCGCTTCGTCAACTTTGGCGTGGCGGAGGGACTTCCGCACCGGTCGCTCAACGCCCTCCTGGAAACCCGCGCAGGTGAATACTTGGTGGGGACCCAGCGCGGCCTTTGCCAATTCCAAGCGGAGGGCGGCGGAAAATTCACGACATACCTGCCCGGAAACAATCCGTACGAGAACGCGGTCAACTCTCTGATGCAGGATTCCGCCGGCAGAATCTGGTGCGGCACGGCGGACGGGTTGTTCGAAATGCTGACCGCACATCGGTTCCGCCGCCAATCGTTGCCCGCGCCTCCGCCGGGACGTGAGCGGATCTCGATCGCCGATCTGCTGGAGGACACGGGCCACAGGCTGTGGCTGGCGACCCGATCGGGGATCTACGTCATCGACAAGGACGGAACCGTTCGGCACATCGAGATGGGAGGGCCGACCCACGGGACCCAGAATGTGCGAACGTTGCTGCAGGATCGCTACGGCAGGATCTGGGCTGGAACGCAAGACGGATTGGTGTTAGTGCGGGATGCAGACAAAGAGGGCAGGTACGGCGTTCAGCATGTCTACAGGGGGGCAGGAGATGTGAAACACCTGGATGTGACGTCGCTGGCAGAGGGACCGGACGGGGAACTCTGGGCCGGCGCCAGCGCGGGGATCGTGCGATGGCTTCCCGGCGAGCGCCAGCCTGCATTCAGGATGCTGACTCGCGCACAGGGACTCATCGACCGCCAGGTGAACACGCTGGCCACCGACCGCGCCGGAAACATGTGGGCGGCAACAGAGGCAGCCGGTGTGATGAAGATCCAGCCAGGCGGGTTCACTACATTTCGTGAGCAGGATGGCCTGGCAACGGATCGGGTGTGGTCGCTTGTGGCGGACCGCACCGGAACCGTTGTGGCGGTGACGACTTCGGAAAGCCCACACGATGCGGTAAATCTATTCGATGGCGCCAGGTTCCACGCCATGTCAGTCGGGGTTTCAGCGAGCACCCGTCCTGGGGACATCACATCCTGCTGCAGGCGCGGAACGGGGCCTGGTGGGCAGCGACGTGGGCGGGCCTTTGCCGGTACGCACCGGTCCGGGCGGAGGCCCTGGCGGGGAGACAGCCGGAGGCATGTTATGCGCGGGATCTGGAGGTGTTTCAGATCTTCGAGGATTCGAAGGGCCGTATCTGGGCCTCGGCGCAGGTCCCGACGGCCGAACCGCGGCTCATACGCTGGGACCCTGCCACGAAGGCCATCTCCTTTGTTGGAAACGGTCCCAGCCGGAACGAGTTGGTAATCGCCTTCGCGGAAGACCGGGACGGCAACATCTGGATGGGCGAGGCGGGCGGCGCTTTGTTCCGTTATGACGGCCGGCAATTCACCCGGTTCCAGCAGGCCGATGGCGTCCCGGCGGGTATTCGCGATCTATTCGTCGATAGCAGCGGGCGATTATGGATCGCTTCCTACACCGGACTCGGATTGATCGAGCACCCCGGCAGCGCACATTTTGGGATGCGGGTCTATAAAACCTCGGACGGGCTGGCCAGCGACGGGATCATGTGCGTCACAGAGGACGCGGCCGGGCGCATATACGCTGCGACGATGAAAGGCGTGGACCGTTTCGACCCGCGAACGGGACACATCAAACATTTCTCGGCGGCCGACGGATTGGCGCGCGGGGTTATCAGGATGGCGATCCGGGATGGCGCCGGCGATGTCTGGTTCGCGACCACGCAAGGCCTTTCGAGACTGTCTCCAACCGCGGACAAGCCGCCCGCCGTCCCGTCCGTGCGGATCACGGATCTGCGCATCGGGCGCGAGCGATATCCGATTTCGCAAGTGGGCGAGACGCACATCGTCCGCGGGAATTTGCAGCCATCCCGGAATCAGTTTCGGGTCGCGTTTGTGGGCTTCAGCGACGAACCCGAGGCGAATCTGCGCTACAGCTACAGACTGGAAGGCGGCGAGTCGGGCTGGCAGGGGCCGGGCCGGGACCATGAGGCGAACTACCCCGAGCTGGCGCCGGGGCCCTACCGGTTCCTGGTGAAGGCGGTGAATTCGGAGGGCCAGGAAAGCGCCACGCCCGCGGAGATCGATTTTGCGATTCTTCCGCCAGTCTGGGGGCGCGCGTGGTTCCGGCTGCTGGCCGTGCTGGCCTGCGGGGCGCTGCTGTACGCCGCATACCGCTACAATTTGAATCGCCTGCTGGAGCTGGAGCGTGTCCGCACACGCATCGCCACCGACCTGCACGACGATATCGGGAGCAGCTTGTCGGGGATGGCGTTCCTGAGCGAAGCGGTGAAACAGCAGGTCGAGAGCGCCCGTCCGGAAGCATTCGAAATGGCGAGTGAAGTGGCGGCGATGGCGCGCGGGCTGGCGCGGGCGTTGAGCGACGTGGTGTGGTCCATCGACCCGCGGCGGGACGACCTGCGAAATGTGATTACGCGGGTCCGGCAGTCCGCCGCGCTGCTGGAAGCGCAAGGCATAGGCTGGTCGTTACAAGAGCCGCCCGAGCCGGAAAAGGTGAAACTGACGCCGGAGCAGCGCCACCACTTGTATCTAATCTTCAAGGAAGCCCTGAACAACATTGCCCGTCACGCGCACTGCGCCACGGCCAAGCTGACGATCGCGGTGCAGGATCGTCAACTGCGCGCCGAAATTGTAGACGATGGATGCGGATTCAGCGAGGCGGGCGACCGGGGAAACGGCCTGCGCAATATGAAGCTGCGCGCGGCGCAGATGGGCGGCAAAATGACGGCCGCCGCCGCCGCCGGCCGCGGTGTGCGCCTGGATCTGACCGTACCGTTGAAGTAGGGCGGATTGTGGGGCAGGATGCCATCCTGCGCGCCGATTGCCAATCGGCGCAAACTTGCCTGCCCGCATTTACCGCATGTTCATGCGGTTGTTTGTGCGAAGGCGCAGTGGTAGTGTGAGACTGCACATGCCCGCGACCGGCTCCATAAACGTTGCGTTGATCGACGACGAGCACGCCATCCGCAAGGGCTTGGGGCTGCTGATCGACGGCACGCCAGGCTATCGCTGTACGGGCGCCTTCGGTTCGGTGGAAGAGGCGTTGCGCTCTATTGGCGGCCAGACGCCCGACGTTTTGCTGCTGGACATCAACCTGCCCGGTATTCCCGGTTCCGAGGGCGCCCGCCTCCTCAGCGAGAAATACCCTTCCATGCAGATCCTGATGCTCACCGTGCATGACGAGGACGAACACATTCTGGAATCGTTGTGCAACGGCGCCACCGGTTATCTGCTGAAGAGGATGCCGCCGGCGGATCTGCTGGGGGCCATACGCGATGTCCATCGGGGCGGCGCCCCAATGGCCCCGGAGGTAGCGCGCAAAGTGGTGCGGCTGTTTCGCAAGACCGGTCCGATCGAGAAGATCGACCATGACCTGACGCCCCACGAGGTCCGGCTGCTGGGGTTGTTGGCGGAGGGCCACAGCTACCAGGTAGCGGCGGACCTCTTCCAGGTGAGTATCAACACGATCCGGGACTACATTCGTAGCATCTACGATAAGCTGCACGTCCATTCCAAGACCGAAGCCGTGCGCAAGGCCCTGAAGAGCCGCATCATCTACTGATCTCGCCCGATCGATAAAACCGCATGATCATGCTATGGCGAGTCCGGCAGGGACAGCGTAGGATCGGGTTGTCGATCTTGCCCGCAACCTGGATAGGTTGCCCCACATGGAGCCTCAAACTCAGAGTGCAAGGAGACTGTTTATGAAATTTAAAATCAAAAAGGAGACGATTGTGAAAATTTCAAAGAAGCTGAAAGTAACATGCTTGCGAGCATTCGGAGCTCTGCCATTGCTCGGCGTGCTGGCCGCCTGTTTGGGTGGCCCGGCCAACGCCGCGATACTTCAAATCAATGCGGCCGCACCGTACGTGTGCGCCGCGGTTCAAGGCGGCAATACGACGCCCGGCACGGCCGTGATAGCGTACTCCTGCTCAGGAGCGCCGAACGACCAATGGAACTATTTCGGGGGTCAGTTTCTAGGGCTTGGCTCCGGGGCGAACGGAGCGACTACTTGCCTCGATGTGAAGGATTCCGGGACAACTTCCGGAACCCTGGTGGACCTGAACACCCGCACGGGCGGACAAAACCAGCAGTGGAAAATAACGAACGGCGAGAATCTCGGGCTTTCGGGCCTCACCTTGATCGTCGGTACACAGAGCGGGCTGTGCCTGGACAGCTCTGGAGGACCGGGCGTGGGCGGCGGCACGCAACTAGTGGTCAACACGTGCACGGGCACCGGAAGCCAGAATTGGATCGCGCGTGAAATGCTATTCGAACTGGATGCCAGCTCTCCCTACACATGCTTTTCCGTAAATGGAGCCGATATTGCCCAAGGCACTCCTGTCATCACCTACTCGTGCGACGGAGGGCCAGGCGAACTGTGGAACTACGAGCAGGGGCATCTCTACGGTATCGGCACGAACGGCGAGAGTCACAAGTGCCTCACGCCCGCCGGACATGCCGTCGGAAGCCTGGTGGTGTTGGACAAGTGCAACGGCAAGACTACCCAGCAATGGATTATCGAGACCATCGGGGATGCCGGGGGCACTGGGACTGCCGACCTAGTCGCTAACGTGCAGAGCGGGCTGTGCCTGGATAGCTCGGGCGGACCGCCGGTCGGCGGCGGCACGCAACTCGTGACTAATGCTTGCACAGGCGCGGCGAGCCAGAATTGGTTGGTGCGCTAACCGGCAAACCGAAAGGGGCAGCGTATTCCCGCTGCCCTCAAGTAACGGGGAATGGTGCAAACTTTGGAAACCAGCTTTATCAGCGGCCAGCTTTCGGCATGGACGGCCCGGGGCCGTCACCAGGATGCCGACCGACGATGAGCACGGCAACCGCAAGGGCTTGGGATTGCTGGCGGCAGGCCACAGCTACCAGGCAGCGGCGGACATGTGCCAAGTAAGCATCAACACGATCCGGGACTACGTGCGCAGCATCTACGATAAGCTGCACGTCCATTCCAAGACCGAAGCCGTGCGCAAGGTCCTGAAGAGCCGCATCATCACCTGATCTCTCCCGATCGATAAAACCGCATGATCATGCTATGGCGAGTCCGTTAGGGCCAGCGTAGGATCGGGTGGTGATGGGATTGAACCGAAAAAAGGAGCTTACGAACATGCATTTCAAAACGAACGCTTTCGCACACAGGGCCGCGCGCGTGGCCCATTTAGCACGCGGGGCCAGTTTGCTGGCCGTGACGGCCATGGCTTTGGTGCCGCAGACGATGCGGGCACAGAAGGATCCTCTGGTGCTCGACGACTTTTCGACCGGAAAGGGCAAGGCCGAGTCGGCTACGGGCACCAAATACTACGCCCAGACCGGTACGGGAATCGTCGGCGGGACGCGAAACATTAATCTCATAATGGGTCCCGGTGACAGCGCCAGCGTGTTCGCGCAGCCCGTGCAGGTGCAAGTCCGGCCCCAGCCAAAGGACAGCGCCACCCCCTCCGCGTTGATTGTGTCCGCCGGCTTCCAGGCGTATGGCACGGTTCAGGTGTATTACGACGGGTCGGCAACGGAGAGCGTCGATCTCAACCTGGTCCCCTACGACCGGTTCCGCGTCACTTTCGCAGGTCTGATAGGGACAGTCGATTTCGCCTTTGAGGTGGCCGACATCGCAGGCAACCTTTCAGCCGTCACTTGCTTTATCGGCCCCTTTTCGGGAACCAATATCGACGGGTCCGGCTTCACTATCACCACGGTGGACATTCCTCAGGCGAGTTTAATTTCTCCTGGCACGGTGGATTGGAGCAACATCAAGCTGATCAGCATGCAATTGGGATCCGCCAGCGCCTATGGCCTGAGTAATTTTGCAATCACGGATCTTTCCGCCATTATGGCCACGGACCCGGCGGGCACCGTCACATGCCCCCCAGGCGGCACCAGCGGCCAATAGGGTGCGCCGCGCGGGGCGCTTGGCAGCACACGGCGCCGCCCCACACCAAAGGAGACTGATTATGAAACGATGCCGAACACTGTTGCTAGTGGTCCTTTGTCTTTCGCTAGTCCAAGCGGCCTGGGCGCAGACGTCCACTGCCCCTGCGTCCGCCCTGCCGCGTCTGCAGATAGCGCCGCAACCGCGGGCTTACAGATCGTCGTACGACAGCCGCCGGAAGCTGCCGCGGCGAAGGCCGCAGCCGGCGCAGCGCTCGGCCGTGCCGCCGGCGCCATGCCGGCGCCAAACGTCGCCGGTGCCTTCATCGAGTTTGATGCCCCGGACGCCGGTACGAGTTCTGGCCAAGGGACGTTCCCCTTCGCCATTAACCCGGAAGGAGCCGTCACGGGATACTACAACGACGCGAACTCTATAGCTCACGGCTTCGTGCGGACCGCTGGCGGCACGATCGCCACGTTTGACGCCCCGAACCAGGTCTATGGCACAAATGCCACCGCCATCAACGCCGCAGGCACGGTCACGGGATACTACAGCGATGCGAACCACAATGTTCACGGCTTCGTGCGGACCTGGGATGGCGCAATCGCCGAGTTCGATGCGCCGCACGACGCTAACGGCACATACCCCGCCGGCATCGACGACGCAGGCGACGTTACGGGGACCTATTACGACGCCAAATTGGTGATTCACGGCTTCTTCCGGGCTCGGAATGGAACAATCGCCACGTTCGGCGACCCGAGCGCCGGCACAGGCTTCTTCCAAGGCACCGCGGCTGAGGGTATCGACGCGCAAGGAGCGATCGTGGGCTGCTACGCTGACTCAAACAACGCCAACTACTCTTTCCTGCGAGCTAGGGACGGCACCTTCACCACTCTCGCTCCCCCAACATCCACGGGCGTCTATCCCTTCTGCACGAGCCTGACGCTCTCTGGCCCGGCAATAGCCATCAACGGGCTCGGGGCGATCGCATCGGACTATTTTGAGCCGATTACAGGAAACCCCTTCGGGGGCAATTATCGTGGCTTCCTGCGGGCCCCGGATGGCGCCTATGCAACCTTCGACGCCGCGACCTACGCACCTTGCTGTATATGGACGTTCCCCCTTTCCATCAACTGGTCGGGGACGATCGCGGGGTACTTCAGCGACGGGTATAGCGTGAATCACGGCTTTGTGCGCGACAGCGCGGGCGCCATCACGATATTGGACGCCCCGAACGCCAACCAAGGCGCGCTCCAAGGCACCGTCGCCAACGGAATCAACCTGTGGGGGACGGTTGCGGGATGGTACATCGACGCAAACTCCGCCTACCACGGCTTCCTCTGGAGGCCGTAAGAAGGCCCGGCGCAGGCCGCTCTTTGTGGCCCTGCGCTTGTAGATCGCCAAAGAGAATTGCCCGTTGCGAGCGGCGCATTCTTGCCGATAGTCACTCGCCCAAAACGGCAGCGGGATTGAACCAAAAAAAGGAGCTTACGAACATGCATTTCAAAACGAACGCTTTAGCAAACAGGGCCACGCGCGTGGTCCATTTCGCAACCGGGGCCGGCTTGTTGGCCGCGGGCGGCTTCGAAGTGCGCGAACTGCAACACGAGACGTCCAACATATCGTTCGACTATCGCATCGTGGCCAAGCGCCGGGGCTACGAGAGCGTCCGCCTGGAAGACATCACGGACCGGATGGACAAAATGCGGCAGCACGAGGCGGAAATGCAAGCGAGACGCGCCGGCAGCAAGATCTCGGCGCCTCCCGTCCCCGCCGCGCCCCAGATCGCCGCCGGATCTGCGCCCGCGCCGCGGTAGTAGGGTGGGCACTGGAGATCCCACGCAGACCTGGAGGCCCGCCCCACCCGCCGTCACATACAATGGCACTGAGGTACCATCGCGTGAATTACTATCAGGAGAACCACGCCGCCTTCCTCGAAGGCTTGAAGACGTGGCTGCGCATTCCCAGCATCAGCACGCTAACCGAGCATAAGCCCGATATCCGGCGCGCCGCCGAGTTTGCCTTGAACGAACTGCTTGCGGCGGGGCTCACCGGCGAACTGATCGAGGGCGAAGGCAATCCGCTGGTTTACGCGGAGTGGCTGGGCGCGCCCGGCAAGCCCACCCTGCTGCTCTACGGCCACTACGATGTCCAGCCGCCCGATCCGCTGGACGAATGGAAATCGCCGCCATTCGAGCCTGAAGTTCGCGGCGACGATATTTTCGGGCGCGGCACCTCCGACGATAAGGGCCAGACTTACATCCTGATCAAAGCCGTGGAAGGCCTGCTGAAGACCCGCGGCAAGCTGCCGGTGAACGTGAAATTCCTGATCGAGGGCGAGGAAGAGACCGGCGGCGAGCACATCGAAGGCTACGTCGCAAAGAAGCCGGCGCGCCTCGCGTCCGACGCCGCCATCATCTGCGATACCGAGATGTTCGCGCCGGAACTGCCCACCATCTGCATCGGGCTGCGCGGCATGGTCTACGCGGAACTGCACGTGGAAGGCGCAAATCACGATCTGCATTCGGGCGTGTATGGAGGGGCCGCTCCCAACCCCTTGCAGGCGGTCGCCGAAATCATCAGCGCGTTGAAAGACCGCGACGGCCACATTCATATTCCGGGCTTCTACGACCGGGTGGTCCCGCCCAGCGACAAGGAGCGCGAGGCTTGGGCCAGGCTGCCTTTCGACGAGCGCGACTACATGGAAAAGGAAATGGGTGCGCGCGAATTGGTGGGCGAGCCGGGAGTTCCGCTGTTCGAGCGGCTGTGGGCGCGTCCCACCTTTGAGGTTCACGGCATCCGCGGAGGCTTCACCGGCGAAGGCGCCAAGACGGTGATCCCGGCGCGCGCGGTGGCCAAGATCAGCACCCGGCTGGTGGCCGATCAGGATCCCAAGGAAGCCGCCGCGCAACTCAAGGAGGCCATTGCGAAGGCCTGCCCGCGCGGCGTGACCGCGGAGTTGAAGGCGCTGCACTCCGCGCCGCCCTCGCTGGTGAATCCGGACAACAAATTCATACACGCCGCGGCGGATGCCATGTCGGAGATCTTCGGCAAGCCTACCGTATATATTCGGTCCGGCGGATCGATTCCGATTGTGGCGGCCTTCGAGCAGAGCCTCGGCATTCCCAGCGTGATGATGGGTTTCGGCCTGCCGGACGACAATCTGCACGCGCCGAACGAAAAGCTGCATCTGCCGAATTTCTATCGGGGGATTGAAGCGGTGGCGCGGTTTCTGGACCTGCTGGGCGCGTAATGGCGGCGCATGGCGCCACCCCACGATGCTATAATCCCTAAAGCACTGGAGGCAAACGTGAAGTTTTTTCTGGATACCGCCAACCTGGACGAATTGAAAAAAGGCGCCGATTGGGGCATCGTCGATGGCGTGACCACCAATCCGACGCTCATCGCCAAGGAAGGCCGGTCGATTGAGGACCAGATCCGTCTGATCTGCGACATCGTGGATGGCGATATCAGCGCCGAAGTGGTGTCCACCGAGTCCGGCAAGATGGTCCGCGAGGGCCGCGAGTTAGCCCGCTTGCACCGGAACGTGGTGGTGAAATGTCCGCTGACGCGGGATGGCATCAAGGCCACTTCGATCCTGAGCAAAGACGGCATTCGGGTCAACGTCACGTTGTGCTTTTCCCCCGCGCAGGCCCTGCTGGCCGCCAAGGCCGGCGCATATATCGTGAGCCCGTTCGTCGGGCGGTTGGACGATATCGGCTGGACCGGCATGGATCTCATCAAGAGCATCGTCAACATCTATAAGATCCACGGCTTCACCACCCAAGTGCTGGCGGCCTCCATACGCTCGCCAACGCATGTGGTCGACGCGGCCGCTGCCGGCTCGCACATTGCCACCATGCCCCTCAAGGTGTTGGATATGCTCTTCAACCATCCACTCACCGACAAGGGCCTCGAACAGTTCCTCAAGGACTGGGCCAAAGTGTTCCAGGAAGCGCCGGTCGGCGCTTAACCCCGGGCTAACCACTGACCGGTGTACACAGCGGCTAATGGCATTACCGCGGCGCTGCTCGGCGTCCTGGTGGTCCTGCTCGTAATAATCGGTGTACGGGCCTGGCGGCGTTCCCGGATCTCGCCGGATGAGAGAGAACGCCGTCGCCGGTTAATGCTGCTCTCCACAGGCAAGATGGGCGACGCCAACCTGTTGGACATCCATGACGGCCTGCTGGTCTATTCCTACGCCGTGCGCGGCGTGGAATACACCACCTCGCAGGATGTTTCCAGGTTGAGGGCGTTTGTGCCCGGCGATGTCGCGTCGCTCGGCCATATATCCGTAAAGTACGACCCGCGAAACCCCGCCAATTCCATCGTGCTGGCCGAAGAGTGGAGCGGGCTGCGGGCCTGACTCAGCGGCCAGGCGCCCAGCCGACACGGCATGCACTCGTGCGTGCGCCACCGCTGTCACCCGGCCGGTGACACGCGTGTCACCCGGAGCTCCGCAGGATCTCCAAACTCCCTGATACTGCAATAACTTGGACGCGACCTTTCGAATGGCACCCACGATGCTTTAGGAAAGCCGTGGATACGAACATGAAGCTCGAACAAAATTCAAATCGCGCCATCAGGAGAGAACAAAAAATGTTGCATTCGGTTAATTGCGAACCTACCGGTTGCCAAAAGCAGCCTTCCCCCGACCATGCCGTTTGGGGTGATGTACGCCGGCCCACGGCCGCCTCGATTCTTCGCCACGGCCTGCGCCTTGCGTCGCTCGCCCTTTTTGTGGCGTGCGGTCTGGCGATGGCTGGCTCCAAGATTTCCGGCGACCTGCAACAAATGCTCGGCGGCAAGGGAAACATCGAAGTCATCGTCCAATACAGTCGCGTACCCACGGGCGCGGATCTGCAGGCGTTTACCGCGCAGCAGATCGTCCGACGCTTCCGGCACGTCAAAGCCGTTCACGTGCTCCTCACGCCGGCCGAGATTCGGGCGTTGGAGCTTAATCCGCTGGTCACTTATATGTCGCCCAACCGCGCGGTGGCCGGCACTTTGGACGTCACCACGCAGACCGTGGGCGCCAACACCGCCTGGCAATCCGGGTGGACCGGCACGGGCGTCGGCGTGGCCGTAATCGATAGCGGCATCTACGCGCATAACGACCTCACCGCCGCCAACGGCAGCGCTTCCCGCATCGTCTATAGCCAGAGCTTCGTTACCGGGCTGACCGGTACCGATCTTTTCGGCCATGGCACGCACGTCGCGGGTATCATCGGGTCGAATGGCAAGGATTCGACCGGTTCCGGCTTCACCCGTACTTTCAATGGCGTAGCGCCAAACGTCAACCTGATCAACCTGCAAGTGCTGGATCAGAACGGTTCGGGAACGGATAGCAACGTGGTGGCGGCCATCGATGAGGCCATCACCCTGCAGAGCACGTATAACATCCGGGTCATCAATCTATCGATCGGCCAGACGGTCTTCGAAAGCTATAAGAACGATCCTCTCTGCCAGGCCGCCGAAGCCGCATGGAGCTCCGGCATCGTCGTCGTCGTGGCGGCGGGCAATGCCGGCAGGAATGCCACGGGCAGCTTGCCCCTTTATGGGACCATCACTTCGCCTGGAAACGATCCTTATGTAATCACGGTGGGCGCCACTAACACGCACGGTTCCACGAACGTCTACGGCGACACGATTGCCAGCTTTAGCTCGGACGGCCCCACGGCCATCGATCATATCGCCAAGCCCGACCTGGTGGCGCCCGGCGATAATGTCGTTTCGTTGATGGCTCCGAACAATACGCTTGAGACTACCTATCCGTCTACGCTTACCGCGAACTCCTATTACGAATCGGGCAACCCCACGGGCACGTCCGCCAATTATTTCTGCCTGAGCGGCACCAGCATGGCCACCCCAGTGGTGAGCGGCGCCGCCGCGCTGCTGATTCAGAAGACTCCGTCCCTGACGCCGGATCAAGTGAAAGCCCGTCTGATGAAGACCGCCACCAAGACCTTCTCGCTCTATACCAGCGCGATGGATAGGATCTACGGTTTCGCTTACAATAACATCTCCGACGTCTTTACCATCGGCTCCGGCCAGGTGAACATCCCCGCCGCGCTGGCCAGCACCGACACCGTTAGCGTGCCCGCTATCTCGCCCATGGCCGTCATGAATTCGAACGGCCAAGTTGTCTTGCAGTTCGCGCAGAACATCGTGTGGGGCACCAACATCGTGTGGGGCACCAACATCGTGTGGGGCACTAATATCGTGTGGGGCACCAACATCGTGTGGGGCACTACCGTGCTGACGGGACAGACCTTGAATGCTTACTCGATTCTGTGGGCCGGAACTGGAGCCGCCTGGGTGGACGCGACGAATATCGTGTGGGGAACCTCCACCTTGCCCTCGTCTCTGATCCAGCCAATGGGCGCGGACGACGGCGACCAGTAGGGCGCCTATTCCCAACCATACTTCGCACACCGAGGAGACTTATGCCTGACAACGCTAAAGTCTATATCTCTCTGGTGAGCGCGGCGGGAATAGCAGCGATGGCCTACGCCTTCCTGTTTCCCCCGTGGCCTCACTATCCATTCCGCTTTTGTACCTACTTGCTGTTGTCGCTGCTAGCCGCGACTCTAAAACTGCGGCTGCCGGGACTGACAGGGACCATGTCCATCGGCTTCGTGCTGGTGCTGTTAGGTATTTCGGAATTCACGCTTCCGGAAACCATGCTCATAGCTTGCGCCGGAGTGCTGGTGCAATGTCTGTGGCGGGCGAAATCCCGGCCCACCGCCGTGCAGGTGCTCTTCAGCGTCTCTGCCGCGGCCATCAGCCTGACGCTGGCTTACGGGTGTTCCCAGTTCGTGCGGACACGATTCCACGCGGAGCCGGTTTCTATCGTGCTGGCTGTGGCTACGTGCCTGTACTTCGCGGCGAACTCGCTGTTGGTTTCGGGCGTGCTCTCGCTGGTTAAGCGCGAACCGTTGCGGGTCGTCTGGCAGCAATGCTACCTCTACGCCTTCCCGTACTATCTGCTGGGAGGCGCGGTGGCCGGCCTGATGGCTGCCTCCACCCGCGAGTTGGGATGGAAACCGCCATTGCTGATCTTGCCGGTGATGGGGATGGCGTTTCTGTTCTACCGCTTCTACCTCTCACGGCTGGAGGTGGCGCCGGTCGCTGCCGTGCCGGCTACATCGCTTCACACCGTTAGGACCCGCAGCGCGTAAGCGGGTGCAGCCAGTAGTCTTGTTTGTAGTGGGGCAGGCGGTTTCGCCTGCCCCTTTTTGCGCCACGGGAACGCACCTGTGGCCGAAGTTCAAATAGTCAGGTGCCGATGGACAGTCCGCGCGAGGTTCAGCAGATCCGCGGCGCCCAGGATTCGCTCCTTACCCCAATCGTCGGAATCGAACAGCAGTGGATGTGCATGGGGATGTAGCTCGGCTTCGCGTCGGCTTCAATGTTGTCCAGCCAATTTTGCCAGAGCAAACGCACCTCTTCCGGTTTTTCGACATCCGCCTCGCGTAGATACAGATCCGGTAGTTCCCGGTTTACGTTCCGTAAGACGTCGGCGAATGGAGCCAGCCTGAGATCCCGGCATGAACTCTCAACCTCCTCCTCCGAGACCCGCCGCCGCGCAAGCATAAGGAAACTGAGCAGATCCGCGATTAGACGGTTAAGGTGGTAGGTGAGCTTTCGGCGGGTATGTACAATAAGCCTTTCTGCACTGTGGCGAATCAGATGGGTGCCGCTAGAGCCAGCCCCGCTGCTTCCATTCTCTCAGCGTCTTCCCGTCAGCTCCGCACTCCTTCAGGATCTCTGCCAGATCGCCTCCTTCGAATTCCCAATCAATGGCAAATGCGACAAAGTTCTCGGCGCCCCAGGGCTGCCCCCGCCCAAATTCCGTCACCATACGGGCGGCTTGCCTGACCATTTTCGCGCCGGTTTGCGATTGCTCAATGTAGTCTATCCTGTCGGCGAATTCGGTGATATCGGGAGCAAAATCTTCTTCGACTAGCTCGATCCATCGCTTCGGGTCGACGGCCACCACCAGACAGAGATCCGCCATCCTATCCGCGTCCGCCTGGGTACATGGGACCACGCCGGGGAAGTAGTTATCAGGAGGGTGGTAAGGCAGCTCAACCACGACCAAGGGTGAATCGAAGGACGCCTTCTGTAGAGCCTCAATAATGCGACCCGCGATCCGCTGGGACAGTGTGCTTGACAATTGCTTCAGGCTTGTCTTTGTCCGAGCCGCAAAAACGGTCCGGGTGCCACCGAGTTCCGAGTTCGCGACAATCCGCTGGAGTTTGCCATCGTCCGAATAGGAATACGCGAGCATCGACCGTTGCGGCGGGATCCCAGGGGCTTCGGTCCAAGCCCACCCGGACTGAACCCTGCCGTCCTGCAAATCGTACGCCTCGATCTCAATTTCGTGTAGGTACGGATCGGACAGTATCCGCTCCGCCTGTAGGCCTGGGGACATGCCGCGCAGATCGGGAGGGGCCCCACGACATTGGACTCGCAGCCGCTGAAAGCTAGCCGGTTGCCCATCGGAAAGTGCGAGGCGTATGTATTCCGAGGGTATCTGGGTGGTTATGCAGAACTCGGTATACTCGGCTTCCGCACTGCCGTACGCGTACATTCCTTGCCAGTCGATTTGATTGAAGGAATGGCGCATGGCCACGTGAACAGGACGTCCGGCCGCGTTGAGTAGGTACACCCAGTTGTCGCACCCAGGGATCGGGTCATCGACGTGCGACCGCCCGCCGGAAACTTGCCGGGCGTGTAGGCCTTGAGCCCGAATCGGTCGCCGGTAGCGTAGAGCGTGCGCAGTCCGCGCCCGGCCGCTTCGGCCAGGAGCGACATTCGGTCGAATAGGGCCTTCCAGCGAGCCAAGAGGTCCTGTCTGAGGTCTTCGGTTATATCCATCGGTCCGCAAATTGGCCAACCCGCGACCGCAACCATAATAGCGTGCCGCCGCAACCCAAATTCCAATCGCCAGACCAGCACCTGATCGATCTCACGGCGGCGAGCGGTTCCCCGCAGTCCCTCGTGAGCTTCTCGCTTCGCCGCACCGGAGCCAACCTCACGGACTTGCATGGCAATGGTCCAACCTAGCCGGGCGGCGGCGCCCGGCCCTGCATGGCGAGGGTCTGTTCATCGTCGGTGAAAACACGGGCCTAGAGACCGAGACGAAACATTTTCGCCGGCCTGCGTGCCTGGCCAAAAACCTAGTCGGATTTTGACTTCTGGAAAGCCCGCCTTTTGGGCCTTGCAGCGGTTCCGTCAACCGCACGTAAAAAGGCTGATTCAGCGCGAGGAATGCTCTCGTATCTTTCTTGTCTTCTTGAGATACGCCCGCCATTTTTTGGCGCGCGCGCGATCGGGCGACTCTGGCTACCTCGTATAAATCGACCATTGAACTCCTATCCCGGCGATCCAAACCTTGAATGATCGGAATGATCGGTTTGTTACGATACCATGATATGGAACTCAGCCGCAAATCGATTTGGCGGACAATCGATTTGGCGGACCTGTCCCACCGTAGTATTTTTGATGGCTGCCTAGACTTGCGAACTTGGTGGCCGGGACTAGCGCGGCGAAAAGGGGCGTTGGCCCAAGGCGTGGCCGGAATTGCCGGCGCCCGGCTGAGGGGTTAACCATCGATACTAAGGGAAACGATGAATATATGAGCCGTCTATACGGACCGCGCACACGACCTGCAGCCCCCTGGGCGGAACTTTGAACGCGATCTGCGCGACTCGCCGAAGACTTTCAGGGCCGCGTACTCGCCACCTGCGTCGAAAGCGACAGGCTCTCGACATTCCAATAAGCATACGGCCGGATTGACGCCGCCCTCACATTGTGCAGCGACGGCGACACCGCGATGAGCGTATTCTTATTCAGAAGATATAGGAACGGCGACTGCTCCCAAGCGATCTCTTGCACCCGGTCGAAGTATCGCTTTCGCCGGGCCGGATTGCTTTCCGCCGACTGTGCCTGCATCAGCCGGTCGATCTCCGCTTCCCAGGGCGTGGCGGGCGTTTTCTGGTTTGGGTTCCATTGATGATTGCTGGCAGAACTTAGCCAGACATTCATCTGCAGATTCGGATCGAGATCCACATTCGCGAATCCAAGCAAACAACCTTCGTACGCCGAGGTCTTAGTCAGCCGCTCGATCAAGGAAGCGAAATCCAGCGTCACGACGTTCAGTTTGACGCCGATCGATCCCAGGTCCTGTTGAATCATGGCAGCCATCTTCTCCCGGGCGAGGTTGCCCGAATTGGAGATCACCGAGAACTCCACCGGGTTCCCCTGGCGGTCGCGCAGTACGCCGCCTTTCAGTTCAAAGCCGTCTTGCGCCAGGCTCCGCAGAGCCGCCGCACGGTCGAACGGCGCCGGCTTCAGGCCGCTGTTATACCAATGCCGGTTCGCGGGCGAAATCGGTCCGACCGCCGGACTGGCGTGCCCATGATAGACCACGCGGCAGAGATCGTCGCGATTGATCGCTTGCAGGATGGCACGCCGGAAAGCCGTGGAACGGAACCACGTTTTCTTGAACTCGGGCAGTGGGGCGCCCGGCGCCTGATTGAACCATAACATCTCCGATTCGAGCCCCGGTCCGATGTCGCTAACAGCTGACGGCGACTCGCCCGCCAGTTTCTCGAAGTTGTCCGGCGCGACACTGTTGATCAGATGCAACTCGCCGCGCGCGAAGCGCACCATCTCCATTGTCCGGTTCTGCTGAATCGAGAGCCGTACCGAATCCAGGTAGGGCAGCGCGCGGCCCCGCGCGTCCCGCTTCCAGTAGTGCGGATTTTTCTTCAGCAGCACCTCGGACCCAGGCTTATAATCCGCCACGTAAAAGGGCCCCAGCACCGCCGCTTCCTTCTTCGGAGACTTGGCCGACATGATCGCAATTTGATCGAAGAGCCGCTCCATACCGGACACGACGGCTGGAAAAGTTATGGTCACCCTGTCCGAACCTGCGACTGTAATCTCAGCCTCGCCGGACCCCGAGCGGAACGCGTCTCCCACCGGGGCATGCAGCTTCGGATCCATTACCACGCGCATCGTTTGGGCGACGTCTTCGGCCGTAAACGGGGTTCCATCCGAGAAACTAAGTCCGGACCGGAGCTGAAACGCGACGCGCCTGCCGGTCTTGTCTATCTTCCACGAAGCCGCCAACTCGGGCTCTACCTCTTGCGTGGACCGGTTCACCCGGATCAACACGCCGCCGGTAAGATAGCGCACAACTTCCGACGGATCGTCCTCCACTAACAAAGGGTTGAAAGTCTTCGGTTCGCCCTGCAGGCAGAATCGGAGTTCGCCGCCATATTGACCGTATAAGGGCGCTAGTGCGACAACCAGCGCCAGGAGTATCGACCGTCGTTTCATATTTTCGCTCTCCACGCGGCGCCCCGCCGTCTTATGCGGTAGCCGCCATCCTATACTTCTTCCGCATCTGTTTCGCCTTGTACATGCGCTTGTCGGCTTCAGCCAGCAGTTCCTCCGCATCGGAACCGTCTTCCGGATAATAAGCCTCGCCTATGCTCATCGAAACGCCGCTTCCAGCCGGCATCCCCGTCCCGATCGCGATCTGCCGGATTTCGGCGATGCGCCCCTGAATCGACTTGCGGTCGCTCCCCGGCAGCAGCAGTACAAACTCGTCGCCACCCATGCGCGCTACATAATCGTACTCGCGGCATCGGACGCGCAGCGCCTCCGACACCAGCCGCAGCACTTTATTGCCCTCCAGATGGCCGAACCGGTCGTTGATCTGCTTAAAGCCGTCCAGATCGCATACCACCACGCACAGCGGCTCCTGGCCCCGTTTGCAGCGCGCCACTTCGCTATCCAGCCGCAGAAACAGAGAACGCGCGTTTGGCAACCCGGAAAGATAGTCGGTGGTCGCCGAGTCTTCCACCTGGCGGAAGATCAGCGCGTTCTCCACTGCCAAAGATACCTTGCTGCTGATCGCCAGCAGGATGCGCAAGTGATCGCGGGAAAACGCGTCATGCTCCGAGCGGTAAAGCGTCATTACTCCGATCGCTCCGCTCAAGCCTTCCAGTGGAACCGCCAGCGCCGATCTCAGCGTGCTGAACTTAGCCGGATCCGCCAGATACCCCGGCTCCACCGACGGATTGCCGTTCAAGATAGGTTTGCGGTTCTCCGCGACCCAGCCGGACAAACCTTCTCCTACGGGTATCTCCAACGACGAGAACAACCGGAAATCTTCTCCATTGACATACTGCGGGACCAGCTTCCGGTCCAGGCGAACGTATATGGCGATCGCGTCGTAAGGGACGATTTTTTTCAGGCGCGCCGCCACCACCGAAAGCGTTTCATCCAGGCTTAAGGAGTTGCCCAGATCCTGCACCAATTCAAACAGTAACTGCACCTCTTGGCGCGCCGCCGCGATTGAACACAGAAAGTCGTATTCGTTGCCCGGAGCGGTGTGCGGCGCCGCGCCTTGATATCCGGCGGCCGGTTCCGAGCCTTTTTCGATGCGCAGGTCCGTCGACAATTTGGCGGTGGTCTTGGGGGTCGCCAGCGCCTGTTGCTCCAACTCTATATAGTGGCGCTTCAGGATCAGCACCACCCTCGGGTCGAAGCTCTTGCCGGCCTGCGACACCACCTCGTTCATGGCCTCGTCGAGGGTCATCGCCCGGCGGTATTGGCGGTCGGAAGCCAGCGCGTCCAGGCAGTCGACTGCCGACAGAATCCGCGCCCCGATCGGTATCTCCTCGCCGCGCAACCCGTACGGGTAACCTGTTCCATCCCACTTCTCGTGATGCGCCCGTACGATCGGAGCGACCGGATACGGAAACGCGACCCGCTCCAGAATCTCCGCGCCCACTACGGGATGGATCTTCATCTTCTCGAATTCTTCTTGAGTCAGCCGGCCCGGTTTGGAGATGATGTGCTCGGGCACCGCCAACTTTCCTATATCGTGCAGCAGCGCCGCCGCCTTGAGGGCCTCCAGTTCCGCCTCGGTTAGTCCCAGTTGTTTGCCTACTTCGACCGCATAAACCCGCACGCGCCGCAGATGTTCGTGAGTGGTGTGGTCTTTCGCCTCGATCGCCAGGGCCAGGGCTTCGATGGTGCGCATGTGCAACTCGGCGATGGACTCCACGTGCCGTCTCTCGTCTTCCAGCCGCGCCAGATAAAGCTGATACGACCGGTAGATCAAATAGATCACCGGAAGCAGCACGATCGAGCCTTGCCAGTGCATCTGCCGCGTGAAAAGACTGATGATCCACGCCACCGAAGCGCCCACCAGATAGAACGGAAACGACCAAAAATAGCAGTTATGCCACGTTTCGCCGAATCGCTTTCCCTCGGAAAGAGAGATGGCCTCCGCGATCGGCACGGTGTTCAGGCCATAATATGCCAGGCCGGCCGCGATCAGCAGCAAGGGGCCAATATGCTCGAACCGTTGCAGTAGAGGCCAATGGTAGAACGAGTATGCCAGCGTCACCGCGATTCCCGTGTTCGCGATGCTGAAAACTACCTGAAATAGTTTGGGCCGCTGCTTTGACTTCCAAAGGCATTGCACCACCGTGCCGGCGCACCCGATGAGCAAGGTTTCGGGCGCGTTCAGGTCCGCGATGCCAATAAACACAAACAGGAAACAAACCGACATCGTTCCCCGGATGCCCGGCAGGGTAACTTTAAGACCGGCCGCCAGGCCCGATAGGATCAGATAGAAGGAAAAGCGATAAATGTCGGCGGAATGCCAACGGTACAAGGTCGTCCCGATGACGCCAAGGCCCGCGAGACTAACCAACGTAACGTACAGCTTCGCCTTGATGTTCATATGGATTATGCCGGAGTAGCGCACACATCGGCATTGGCGCGCGTCTTATATTCCTTCAGCCTGCGCAGCAGCGTGCGGCGCGAGATTCCCAGCAGCCCTGCCGCCAGATCCTGTCTCCCCCCCGATTTTTCGAGCGCCTCCCGAATCACTTGCTCTTCGAGTCCGCCCAACTGGCGCTTCAACTCTGGTGCCGCCGCGGGCCCCAGCGTGCCTGGCCTCAGGTTCAGATCCGCCGCGGAAATTTCCCAACTCTCGGCCAGCACCGCGGCGCGCGTGATGGCATTGCGCAGTTCGCGCACATTGCCGGGCCACCCATGATTTTCCAAAGCGTTCAGCGCGTCCTCTCCCAAGTCCAGCCGCGGGTCCACTTCGTGCAAGAAGTGATAGGCCAGAGGCGCGACGTCTTCCACCCGCTCGCGCAAGGGCGGCACATGCACGCTCACCTGGTTCAGCCTGTGATACAGGTCGCCGCGAAATGTGCCCGCCTCCACGGCCTGCTCCAGGTTTTTGTTGGTGGCGGCCACAATGCGCGCGTCCACCGCGACTTTCCGCGTGCCCCCCAGCCGGTAGTACGGCACGCCATCCAGCACGCGCAACAGTTTCACCTGCATCTTGGCGTCCAGCTCGCCGATCTCGTCCAGGAACAGAGTGCCGCCGCTGGCGAGTTCGAACATGCCCGCCTTTTGCCCATCCGCGCCGCTAAACGCGCCCTTTTCGTAACCGAATAGTTCACTCTCCACTAAGTGATCCGGCAGCGCGCCACAGTTGATATCCACCCAGGGGCGCTCGCACCGCAGGGAGAAGTCGTGCACGGCGCGCGCCACCACCTCTTTGCCCGATCCGCTTTCCCCGCCGATCAGGACCGTGGCGTTGGTGCGCGCGATCCTTTCCACCATGCGGAACACGGCTTTCATCCGTTCGCTTCTGACCACCGCCCCGCCCACGATATTGCCCTCATCCTGGGCCTGCGCCGCCTTCAGATGGTCCTGCGGGTACCGGTGGTCCGGCCCCAGGTCCTCCATGTTATGGCGAGGTGCCGCGCGATGCAGATTGAAGCGGCCTGTAGCTCCGCCGCCTAGTGAAAGTACCTTCGCGCTCATCGCCATACCAGTAACATACGCTCTATAAGCTCTATATTCAATTCAATTATCGACTATGAAAGTACTTTCTGTACCAAGATAATGGGGAGGTTATGGCCCAGGATAGTATCCTTTGGAATGAACTCGCTAACGTTAACGGAAATAGTAAGTAGTCTCGCGTTAACCTTCGATAACTTGCCCCCGGCCCTGGGTTACGGCCATCGTGGAAGTGGTGAATCAGTTGACTGACCCGCCCATCGGCGAGGCGCCCCTCCTATCCGTCCGGATTTCAGCGGACTACCGCGCCCGGCGGAACATCCTGCGCGACGCTGCCTTCGAAATCGAACACGGAGAGATCGTGGGACTCGCCGGACAGAGCGGGTCGGGCAAAAGCACCATCGCCCTGGCGATCATGCGGCTGCTGCACTTGAAGGGCGGCGCCGTGCGCGGCCAGATCCATTTCCGCGGCGGCGACCTGCTTCGCTCGACCGAGCGGGAAATGCGCGCCATTCGCGGACGCGAGATTTCGCTGGTGCTGCAGAATCCCGTTTCGTCTCTGAACCCCGCGCTGCGCATCGGCACACAATTGTCGGAGGCATGGGAAGCCCACAATCGCACGTCCCGGGCCCGGCGCGAAACCGCCATACGTGACGCTTTGGAGGCCGTCAGCCTGGTCGTCGACCAGCCGTTCCTGCGCCGCTATCCCGGCGAGTTGAGCGTTGGGCAAGCCCAGCGTGTCTTAATCGCCATGGCCATCCTGCACCGTCCCGCGCTGCTGATCGCCGACGAGGCCACCAGCGCGCTCGACGCGCTCACGCAAGCTGAAATCCTGCGCCTGTTCGCGCGGCTGAACCGGGAGCTTTCGATGGCCATTTTGTATATTTCGCACGACCTGTTGTCGATCGCGTCGCTGTGCCGGCGGGTGGCGATTCTGCATGAGGGGGAGATTGTGGAGTTTGCGCCGGTGGAGCGCATTTTCCACCGCCCCGCGCATCCTTATACGCGGCGGCTGATTGATGCGATCCCGGCTTCGCCGCTGTCCGGGGCGCGGCGTGCTTTCGCGTGAGTCAGTAGAGATCCGGTGCGATTTCGCGGAGCAGTTACAGCGCCACGGTGCGGACTTCAGGGGCGACCCGGCGCAGGTAGTCTGAGGTGCCGGCCTTAACGGCCTGAAGGGCTTCGTAGAGCGGGCGGCAACGCTGGTTGGCCCCGGTTCGCTCGAATACCGCTAGCGCCTCGCCGACGTGGCCAGTCTTGACTAGTGCCTTGAAGATCCCCGTTGAGTACGCCTCCCCGGCGGCGAGTTGCTCCAGCAACGCGATAGCCTCGGCCCACCTCCCGGCGAGCGTTAGCAATTGCGCCAAGGTAGATTGGGTCCCCCGATCGTCGGGCGCAAGTTCGCGGGCTTGCTGGAGCAGGTTGATGGCGGTTGGCAGATCTTTGGCCGATTTGCCTAGACGCTCGCAGACCCGAACGAGCGAGGCCAGATCCGCGGATCGCGCCGGATCGATTTGCAGTGCCTGCAGATACGCCTGCGCCGCCTCCAGAGACCGATCCAGATCGTCGTCCAGTAACCTGCCTAAGTTACTCCAGGGATAAACGAGCTGTGCTTCTAGTTCGATTGCCCGCCAGTAGGCTCGTTCCGCCTCCTGCGGGCGCTTCAGGTGATCCGCGAGGAGTGCGCCTAGGCCATTCCATGGGTGTGCCTCCGCGGGATCAAGTTCGATGGCCCGACGATAGGCGAGTTCCGCCTCCTCGTAACGTCGCGAATGCCGTTGCAGCACGTTTCCGAGGCCGTTCCAAGGAGAACCGTCCCGAGGGTCCAGTTCAATCGCGCGACGAAATGCCGTTTCTGCCTCTTTAAAACGCTGAAGGTCCGTTAGCAGGACCATCACGACTCCAGTTCCACAGCACCGCGTTTTTCCGGCAACCACGGTAATCCCGTAAGCTTCCGACCGCGACCACTACCGGCATGCGTCCGCGCGCCCAAAAGGGGGCGGAGCGGGAGCCTGAGTGGAGGATTCGGCAGTATCCCCTGTGTCCTCATTGCCTGCGGCGCAGCCTGCCGAATTTCTCGCGATGTGATTGATTAAGCTTCTGAATATCCAGCGCCTGCCGGTAGCAGGGGTGAATCTCCCACTTCACGCTGAAATCATCGTCAGTCCGTGCCATAAGGAAGTCTGACATTTGATCGAAAGGATAATGCTCGTACTCCCCGTCAGGGTTCTCGCTACGGGCGACGATAAAACCAAGACGGTAAAGGAAACGAGCTATCTCTCGCGGCGAGCGGGTCGGCTCGCCTTCAATCCTCACCTCAAGATGTTGGGATACCCGGTTGTTGACCCAGGCGAAAAGTTCGGCCCTGGTCGTCAACCGGCTTGCGCCTCGAAACGCATTGAGGAGCTCGTTTACCTGAGGGCACTGGTGTTTGTGTTCGGAAACAAGATCCTCGATGCGTTTAGCCCCGTACTCGCCCCACACCTCGTCTATACTTTCCTTCGTTATGCGGTCTGAGTTATGGCGTAATGCCGCATCTTGCGCAAGCTTACACAACTGGATGGCCCATCGAGGCCGCTGGTATGAGAGCGTGTAGATAATCCTGTACGTGTCCCTCATGCGAGGCGCCGACAGGGTTGGCTGCATATCTGAGGGCTTACGGCGACTATCGCCCCATTGCATCTTTGGCACGAATACTCTCTCCAGCAGGCGTTCCATCACATCTTCGGGCCACGCATGCGGGGGTGCGTTAGGGATTGGAATGCCTAATTGCCGCAGCCCTGCGCGGATTCGCAGTGCCAGCAACGCCAAGAACTCACTCTCGCGCCACAGTATCTCTGAGACGTCCTGGGACGCCTTGTCGAGCGCTTCATCATACCGGCGTAACAAGGCCCAAACGTCTGCTCTGATGGTGGCGCGAATGTTCAGGCCCTTCAGATCCTGGACCAGGTACCGGCAGGCCGAGAAAAACGTGGCAAGACTCAGAGACTCCGAGGCGGTGCTTTGATAAGTTGCATCGAGGTCATCGATAATGATCCACACGTGCCGATCTTTGACCCGCCGAAGGAGTCTATTTCATTCTTGATCGGAAGCTTAGTCGTGCCGCGCTCTTTCTCCAGGACCAGCGACTGCAGTCTGTCGAGAAGACAGCCCACGATGTTTCGTGACCTGTAACCCTCAAGCTCGGCAGTCTCGACTAGTGTTATTTGATCGTCGGTCAATGCCAAATTAAGCCTCAGGGCTAGCTGTCGATTAACCAAGGCGCATAGGCGGACCATCCAGTCCTGAGTGTAGTCGTTAGCAGTGGCCAAGGCCGAGGTGAGGCCGAAGCGACTGCGCACTAGGTCGGCGCCCCCTAGCCGAAATGATGAGTGCATCGGGATCCTTCGCCGCGACTTTGGCGGCGGTCCACTTGAGGAGAGCTGATTTGCCGACCCCCTTTCTTGCGGTAGCAACTAGCAGCTTCTTGCGCGGATCGAGGAATTTCAGAAACGCGTCCTGCTCGACAAAGTACTCAACGAGCTCATCGGGATCAACGTCGTCGCCGGCTTCGTTTCCGAAATCGAGGCTCCGCAGGATACTCGGTGTGGTGGTCATGGGACTCCCGTACCTTTATACCGCAAGTGCAGGGGGCGATGGGTCGCTTCGCTGCGATACAGAGGCTCGCACGGCTCAGGCTGAGGCGTCCCTCAATAAGCCAGCACCCGCTCCATCTCCGCCACCAAATCCTCCACCTGCGGCAGAATCGCGTTCTCCACCTGCGGCTGATACGCCACCCAAGTATCCAGTGCAGCCACCCGCCGGACCGGCGCATCCAGCCGGTCGAAAAGCTCATCCGCGATCCGCGCGGCGATCTCCGCCGCATACCCGAACGACAGGCAGTCCTCGTGCGCGATAATCACCCGGTTGGTCTTCTCCACCGACGTGCGGATGGCGTTCCAATCGAACGGCGCGAGCGACCGCAGATCGATCACTTCCACGCTGATCGCCGGATTCTTGCGCTCCACCAGCAGCGCCGCCTGCTGCGATTTCTGCACCAGCGCGCCGTACGTCGCCACCGTCAAATCGTGCCCCGGCTTCACAATGCGCGCGCTGCCGAACGGGATGGTGTAATCCGGGCCCGGATCGGGTGACCGGTTGTAAGGCTCGCGATACAGCCGCTTGTGCTCCAGGAACATCACCGGATCGTCGCAGCGGATCGCCGTCCGCAGCAGGCCGCAAGCGTCCAGCGCGTTCGACGGCATGATCACGCGCAGGCCGGGCAGATGCGTAAACTCCACCTCGCCGCATTGGCTATGGTAAATCGCGCCGCCGTTCAAGTAGCCGCCGATGGGCACGCGCAGCACGAACGGGCAGGCGAACGTTCCGTTGGAGCGCCAGCGCATGGTGGCCATCTCGTCGCGGATTTGCATCATGGCGGGCCAGATGTAATCGAAGAACTGAACCTCAGCCACGGGCTTCAGGCCGCGCACCGCCATGCCGATGGCGCGCCCCACGATGGCGGCTTCCGCTAGCGGCGTGTTGAAGGCGCGCCGCGCGCCGAATTCGGTCTGCAATCCGTGCGTCACCTTGAAGACGCCGCCCTTGCCTTTCACTACGCCCAGATTTTCTTCACGGCTGCAATCCGCCACGTCCTCGCCGAAAGCCACCACGCGAGGATCGCGGCGCATCTCTTCGTGCAGGGTGCTGTTCAGCAGATCGACCATGGTCTTCGGCTCGCCGTGGAATTGCGCGGGCGTGCTGAATTCTTCCGCTGTGGGATCGATCTTCTCGGAGTAGAGGTGCCGCATGGCGGAATCGCGCGGCGCCGGATCCGCGTGCAAAGCCTGGTCCGCGGCCTCGTGTACCTCGCGGTCGACTTCCAGCGTGATGCGGCGCAGCGCATTCTGATCGAGCACGCCCTCGTCCAGCAGAAATTTGGGAAAAAGCGCCAGCGGATCGCGCGCCTGCTCGGCCTGGCGCTCGGCGGCAGTCTTGTAGAGCCGCTCGTCGTCCGAGAGCGAATGCGAATAAGGCCGGATCGTGTGTGCGTGCACCAGCGCGGGCCCGCGCCCCTCGCGGCAGTATTCGACCGCCGCTTTCATGGCTTCGTAAGACGCCAGAAAATCGCAGCCGTCCACTTCCCGCCGAAACAGTCCGGGGAAGCCGGCCACCAGCGCCGAAATGCTCGCGCCGGCGGTCTGGTATTCTACCGGAACCGAGATGGCGTAGCCGTTATCTTCGATCAGGAACAGAACTGGCAATCGATTCAGGCAGGCGGCGTTCAGGGATTCCCAAAACTCGCCCTCGCTAGTGGCGCCATCGCCGCTGGCCACCAGAGTCACTGCATCGCCATCCGCCGACAAGAAGCGATTCGCATCGGCGCAGCCCACCGCTTGCAGGAATTGCGTGCCCGTACACGAGGAAGAGGAGACGATGTTGTATCGCGGATCGCTCCAGTGCGAAGGCATCTGGCGGCCGCCGGAAGCCGGATCGTCCGCTGCGCCCACGGCTTGCAGCAGCATGTCGAGCGGCGTCACACCCAGGGTCAAGCATAGGGCGCGGTCGCGATAGTAAGGGAAGATCCAGTCGTGGCCGGGGCGCAGGCACATCCCCGCGGCCACTTCCACGGCTTCGTGGCCGGCGCCGCTGATCTGAAAGAAGATGCGGTTCTGGCGCTTGAGCGCGACTTCGCGATCGTCCAGGCGCCGCGACGTCTGCATGATGCGGAAGGCGTGAATAAGCTGCTCGGGCTCCAGGCCGTGCCACCGGGCGATGGCGGCGGGCTGGGTGGTGGTCATGGTGGCCAAAAAACGCGTCCCTCCCTAAATGTCAGTTTAGCCGAGCTTGCGCCATTGGAACAGTATTTATAGCGGAATTCTCGCGAACTTTTGTGGTGCGGACGGCCACCGCCAGTGCCAACAGGTACAGCAGCCCGCCAGCCAGCAACGTCTGGACCAATCCCAGATAAATGGCGCACACCAGCGATCCGACCGAGCCCAGCACGCTGGCCGCGGCATTCAGCGACCACGCCCACCGCACCGACGGCTTATGCCATTCTTCCAGGCGCTTGAGCGCGCTGGGGAAGGGCATCCCCATCACGAAGCCGGCGGGCGAGATCAGCGCGACCGTAATCGCGAATTTCAGCGCCAGCGGCAACCCCACGCCCGCCTCCAGGATCGGCGTGACTACGGCTGCCAGCAGCGCCACCAGGACGGCGATCAGGGTCAGCGCGCGATACAGGCGGCGGTCGTCACCGCCCAGGATTCGCCGGCTGAAATAGCTGCCCAGCCCGCTCGAAACCAGCATCGAGAAGATCACCACCGTGAGGGCGTACGTGGGGTGCCCCAGAAAAAGCACGAACTTCTGGATAAGGGCCATTTCGATCAGAATGTACGCCGCGCCGATGCAAAGGAAATAGAGCAGGAACCGGAGCACACCCTTGTGCCGCGGCAGCCGCGTACCCAGCACCAGCGGCGGCAGCGCCAGGATGATGGCGGTCGCAAGCACGCTGATCGCCATCAGCGCGTACAACAGCGGCACCGCTTTGTTGATCTTATAATCGGCCGAGCGCTGCGACGCGTGGTCCAGAAACGCCAGGACGTCGCGCGGCTGTACGGTATAGAAGAAGAATGGCTGATTGTCGGTGACGGGCGAGATGTTGTACCGGTAATTGCGTTCGTACGCCGCCGGATCGGAGCTGCGCAGCAAATCGGTGAACTGGCCGGGTTTGCGCTCGTCCGGTAGGTAGATGGCCTGCATGTTGGCGGCCGCCAGGGCGGCGCGCGCGCGGGCCAGATCTGCGGCGCCGAACGGCTGGCGCGAGATCAACACCGTATCCTGCGCGCCCCAGCCCTTCGTGGATCCTTCGCGGCCCACGATCACGTGCCGCCACGGTTCCGCTTCGCCCAGTTGGTTTAAAGCCGCCATGGCCAGCGAGACCAGCCGCAGGGACTCGCGCGGCGGGTCCAGCCCCCAGCGCGTAAAGGCGCACATCCCGTCGTCCGTCAGGTGCAACAAGTAGTCGCGCAACGCGTCGGTGGTGTAGAGATTGTTCTCCGAAAGGGCGAAGGCGCCGGCCGCAGTGGAGGCCCAAGTATCCACCAAAGTGGCCTGCACGACTTGGTATCGTTCCTGACTGCGGCGCACGAAGCTACGGCCGTCTTCCACGAAGATGCGCACGTCCGGACGCAGATAGATGCCGCGGCTCTGCGCCACGTATCGATCGCGCATGATGGTCGTGGCAATGATGGGGTTGATCTCCACACCCGTAATATCGTGGCTCCCGGAAGCCAGCGCGCGGGCCACGTCCCAACCGCCGCCCGGCCCTATGACCAGCGCCTTCGCGCCGGGGCGCACGGCGTACGGCAAGGCCGGGCCCTGCTCCAGCAGTTCGTGGCGCTCGCGATCGGTAAGGTGCGCGAAGTCGAAGCTGGCCATGCCGGTGGAGGCGTCCGCGTCTATAAAGATAAGGTAGTCGCGCACGGCGATGCGCGAGAAGCTGTTCCACTGCACGAACTCTTCCTTCTTCAGCTTCTGGCCTTTGGCGTAACGGATGGCGACGATGTCGTGCGTGTTGTTGAAAAAGACAAACGAGAAGACCGCCAGCGCCAGGGCCACGGCGGCGGCGCGCAGTTTCACCGATCCCGCCATGCTGTGCCAGATGCCGCCTGCGGCGGCGAACAGTACGGCCACCAGCATCACCGTGCTGATGCCGCCGAAATGATTCAGGAGCGGAACCAGCAGCAGGCATCCGGCCGAGGCGCCCAGCAAGTCGAAGAAATAAACCCGGTCGATGCGCTCGACGGTCTCCGAAATCGCCAGCGAAACGACCGTTCCGGAAACGAAGAACGGCAGCGCGGTAGTAAAGTAGACCAGCGTGAGGCCCCAGGCGCCCGGCTCCTCTTTCTGCGCGACGACCACGGCCAGCGCCGCCATCACCAGCAGGCTGTTGAGCATGCTGAGATAGCCCAGCTTCCTGAATAGCGGCGTCTTCCAGCCGGCCACGATGTACGAAAAAACGCCGCCCACGCCCAGGCCAAACAGGGCGATGGAGATCGCCAGAAACGCGAAATGGTAGTAGAAGACCACCGAGAAAATGCGCGTCAGCGAGAGTTCCAACAGCAGCGTCGCCATAGTGGTCAGCGCGACGCCCAGATAGAGGTGCGGCCACGGGATGGAGGGGCGTGAAGAAGAAGGCAAAGCTTTATCTTTGAATGTATCATGATGTATGCATGGAGCATGCTGGCGTTGAATTGGCGCGCAGAGTCGATGCGGCCGAAATCCACCTGCGGCAGGTGAGCGAAGAGGAGAGCGGCCGGTCGGCGCTAACCGGCGGCTGGTCGCGGAAGCAAGTGCTGGGACATTTGATCGAATCCGCCTCGAATAATCACCAGCGATTCGTGCGGGCGGCGCTGGCCGATGCACTGGAATTCCCCGCTTACGATACCGGCTCGGTCCGCATACAAGCGGCGGAAAGCGCGGCGTGGACGATGCTGGTGGACCTTTGGACGAGCTACAACCGCTTTCTGGTCCACGTGATTCGCCACTTGCCTGCCTCCAAACTGGAGGTGGTGTGCCGGATCGGGTCGAACGCGCCGGTCTCGCTGCGATACCTGGCGGCGGACTATGTGACGCACCTGGTGCATCACCTGGATCGGATCGGTATTGCGACGGGTTCGTGACGGCGCAGCCAGCGACTCCAGGTGACGACGCCCAACTCGGGCTGCGGCGGATCGGGCAGCATCGCCAGGAACTCAAGTTGGTGGCCGTCGGGATCGTGAAAGAAGACCGAAGCGGCTGGCATCCAAGCCAGCACTACCGGCTCATCGGTGGCACTGCCCGCAAAATCGCGCGGCGGGATTCCGGCTGCCCGCAGCCGTGCGGGCGCCGCGAGCAAGTCGGGCAGATCGACGGTGAAGGCCAAATCCAGCTTCATCTGTTGTGGACCGGTTCCTACTTCCCACAATCCCAGCATGGCCTTGCCCGCCCCGCCGATCCAGTAAAAGGCGACTTTGCGTTCGGGGAACTCGCGCGCCAGTTCCAGCCCCAATACGCCGCCGTACCCAATACGCCGCCGTAAAGGTCCATCGAACGCCGCAAATCGGCCACGGTTGGATGCGTTTCGAAGAGGTCGCGGATCGCGAACATCGATTTACTTCAGCAGTTCTTCCAGGCTCCTGGCGTCCAACGCGGTGGACTGCCTCTTTATCGTCCCGCAATCCCGCCAGGATCGCAATTATATTATCGCCGACATCCTCGCTTTCGAGCAGCCGGTCTCCGTCGGCGCCGCGCAGGGCGCTCCCATGCGCAGTGCCGGTTCGCCCACGTACATGCTCGCCGAAGGTCGGGTTCTGGAGAATCCGCGCAGGAGTGGACGCCCACGCGGTTTCCCCAAAGAAAAGTCCTCGGCCGCTCCACACTTTTCACATGCAGGGATACGATGCAGTATTGAAGCTGCTACCACGAGCCCCAGCCACGCTCACGATGCGCGAGCTGACCGGCACGGCGGTCAAGGGAGTGGCTGAACGTGGAACTGCCAAAGGTCGCGGAACCTGCGACTGGACGTTCTGGGCGAGACGGTTGACGGCGGTTTGATCCACGTGGAACTCCAAAGCGGCAATGATGCGGCTATGCCGCTGCGGATGGCCGCATGCTGCCTGGCCGTCGACCGGTTGTACGGACGGCTGCCGCGCCATGCAGAGCTCGCTTTGGAGGGCGGGCTTTAGCCGGCGCGGGGATTCATCCCCGCTTGCAGCAACACCTTCAAAGGAGGTGGGTTTTCGACCGTGCGCGGGTTCTCCGGAACTCGCTCTTAGAGGCGTGGGCAGGTATCTTGCCTGCCCACGTTGGGGAAGGATAGTTACTTCTGGGGCGTGCTGGAGGTGCTGCTGGTGCTGGTGCCAGTCTTGCTTGTGCTGGTCTTGTGCTTCGACGGCTTTGAGGTCTTCTTGGCCTTCGGGGCGGTGGTGCTCTTCTGGTCCGTTGCCGGTTTGCTCTGGTTGGCCGGCGCGGGTGTCTGCCCAAAAGTCAGCGGCAGGCTGGCGGCGGCGAAAACGATGGCGAGTAAGCTTTTCTTCATGTCGATCTCTCCTTGCGGGCTTCATTTGTCCCGCAACTCTATCTTCCGCCAACGCCCTTTTTAGTACGATAGACTCGAAAGGCTAACTTACGGACAAATAAGCACGCCGGAATCGCCCAACCATAGCCCCGGCCGGCGCCCTCGATTAGCCTCGATACGGGATATCCGCCGCGCCCGCCCTAGCGCCATCATGGAGTTGGAGGACCGTGAAGGAACATTCACCTGCGCCTGCCCGTCGCATCACGCACCGCAGCCTGCTGCGCGTCCTGATCGCCGGATTCAGCCTCGTCATCGTCCTGCTGCTGGCCGGCGCCTTCATCGGCATCGGCAATATCCTTACCATCAAGGAGAACGCCGCCCGCCTGGTCGAGGAGCAGCAGTCCACCAACCGCCTGCTCGAAGGCGTGCACCACCAGCAAGCCAGCTTGAGCGAGGTCTTCTCCATCCTCGCGCGCGATCCGGATTCGCTCGATGCCGCCAAGATTCTTTCCCAGTTGGACGAGGCCGACGGCAACATCGGCCGCATCGCCGCCGAAGGCGCCGAGACTCCGCAGCGGCGCCTTTACGATCAGCTCCGCCAAACTTCCGCGGCCTTCTCGGCCGAGGCGCGGCGCTTGCTCACCGCTGCGGAACCCGAAACATTCTCCTCG
>Ga0302326_10002092_pt1 | contig 49156 bp, 43 predicted proteins | sample Palsa_T0_3_FD_202264 | JGI IMG/M metagenome (GOLD analysis project Ga0302326, IMG submission 202264) | Peat permafrost microbial communities from Stordalen Mire near Abisko, Sweden - Palsa_T0_3 | ecosystem: Environmental > Terrestrial > Soil > Palsa > Peat permafrost | place: Sweden: Abisko... | reverse complement strand
CGACGCGCTCGCCGTCGATCTCGACCGACGCCCACGTGACCCGCTGGACCAGCGCCCGCATCTAGTGGCCCCGTCCGCAAGTCCCGCGGCATTCGAGCGCGCTCAGCGGCCGCGAAGCTCACGCCGCTTGCGGCGCTTGCCGGTGATCTGCCATGGCCCCGGCGTGTAGTCGAGCACGACGTTGACGAGCCAGATGATCAGGGTCGCGAGCGCCAGCGTCCAGAAGCCGTGGATGTGAAAACCGGAGACGATGTCCTTCGTGATCACGAGCATCAGCAGCGACACGAAGAACCACGCGACCCCAAGCGTCAGGAACGCGAGTGGCAGCGTCACGATCCTCAGGATCGGCTTCAGGATTGTGTTCAGCACACCGAACACGGCAGCGGCCGCGAGCAGCGTCCAGAAGTTCGAGACGGTCATCTTATGCAGCAGCGCGGTGACGATCCCGAGCACGAGCGCGTTGGTCAGCCACGAGATCGCCAGCCGCACCGCCAGGGGCGTTTCACGTTTGCTTTGCACGACGGTTCGAGCCACTTGCTTGCCTCCGGGTTGAGCTGAGACGTTACTCCCCGCGCGAAGGTCTGAGGCGCGCGCGACCATCGGCCGCGCACGCCTGAGCCGGAGAACGCGTGCGTTACTTGATCGGCAGCACCGTCAAGAAAACCACGGACTTGCTCGAGCAGGCCGAGAACTTGTGCTTCAGGGTCACGGACGTGGTCTGGTTCGGTGGGATGACCCGCAGCCCGCGCGCGGTCACCGGCTTGCATTTGGCCGCCGGGAAGTTGGCGGTGTGCGAAAAGCCGACCATCGTGCTGGCGCTCTTCTTCGGCTGGATCGTCACCGTCTTGGCGGCGGTGCCGGTGTTGATGCGGGTCGCCGGGTTACCGATCTGCGCGCCTGTGCTGGTGACTGCCGAGACGCCCGGGTAGCCCCGCACCGTGCACGCGCGGGTGCCCTTGTTGGTGAACCGGATCGGGTAGTAGATCGTCCCCGCGGCGCCGTTGGGCTTGTTGAGGAACTTGACGCCGAGCTGAGCTGTCGCGCAGCTCGGGTTGCTGGCGGCGGCCCGCTGGGCGGCGCCGGCCGACGCCGTCGCCAGCACTGCGGCAGCGCCGGCGGCGGCCAGCGCGGCCGTGCCTGCGGTTGCCAGCGAACGCCGGCGAAGGCCCAGAAGATGACGACGTGTTGACACGAGGACTCCTTTCACGGCTGTGCCGTGCTGTTGAACGTTGTCGCTGCCGCCTGGCGCGGGCACAACACGAGATCGGTTATTTGACGACCGGGCGGATCGTCAGCGAGCTCCCGCCGCTGACCGAACAGGCCGAGAACGGGAACGGGATCACGGTCGAACCGGTTGTGTTGGGTGCGATCACGCGCAGCCCGGCAGCGGTGACGGCTCTGCACTTCGAGATCGGGATCGCCCCGGTGTCGACGATGCCGAGCGCGGCCTTGACCGTCATCCCCCGCTTGATCGTGATCGTCTTGAGCTTGATTTGAGTGACGCGGCTTGCCGGGCTGCCGAGCTGCTGGCCGCTGAGCGACACAGCCGACACACCCGGGTAGCCGCGCAGCGTGCAGCTGTTGCCGAGGTTGGTGAACTGCAGCTCGTAGAAGATCGTTCCCGCGGTCCCGTTCGGATTCGTGTCGAGCCAGTTGACCAGCTGCGAGGACGAGCATGACGGCGTCGCGGCAGCATGCGCGACGCCGCGGGCGCCGGCGCTCGATGCGACGACGATGGCCAAGGCCGCGCCCGCGACGACGGCGGCCGAGACGATCCGTGCGCGTGAGACGCGACGGCGCGGTAAATCGGGCATGTCGACCTCCCCCGGTCGATCGTGGTGATGAGAGGCGTGCAATGTACCCGGCGGCGGCGATCCGGGCCACCCTTGCACGGACCTATCCGCCGGTGGCGCGCAGGTAGGCGAGCACGGCGAGGACTCGCCGGTGATCATCGTCGGTTGCCGGCAGATCGAGCTTTTGGAAGATATTGGAGATGTGCTTCTCGACGGCGCCGAGCGTCACGACCAGCTCCCGCGCGATCGCGGCGTTCGTCCGGCCCTGGGCGATCAGCTCGATCGTCTCCCGTTCGCGCGCGGTCAGCGTTTCGATCGCGTTACCGGGCAACGTGCCCTGGCGCTCGCGCATCAGCGAACCGACGACTTCACGGTCCAGCGCCGTGCCTCCCGCCGCGACGCGGCGGACGGCGTCGATGAACGTACGAACCTCCGACACCCGCTCCTTGAGCAGGTAGCCGACGCCGGACTCCCCGGACGCCAGCAGCTCCCCGGAGTACGCCGGCTCGACGTACTGGGACAGCACCAGCAACGCCAGCGAGGGAAGGCGGCGCCGCGCCTCGAGCGCCGCCTTGATTCCCTCGTCGCTGAACGTCGGCGGCAGCCGCACATCGCAGATCGCCAGATCCGGCTTGTGCCCGGCGACGATCCGCAGCAGTCCGGGGCCGTCCTCGGCGGTGGCGACGACCTCGATCCCGTTCTCGGTCAACAGCGCGACGAGGCCCTCCCGCAGCAGCGCGTGGTCCTCGACGATCACGGCCCGGATCGCCGCCGGCGTGGACTCGGCCTCGGTCATCGGCACCTCAACCGCACGGCAGGATCGCGCGGACGGTCGTACCCTCGCCGGCCGGGCTGCGCACCTCCAGCCAGCCGTCGAGCGCCTCGACGCGCTGACGCAGGCCCGTCAGCCCGCTGCCAGTCGGATCGGCGCCGCCCAGTCCGTCGTCGGCAACGACGATCCCGAGCTCTTCGTGATCGCGCCAGATCGTCACCCTGACCGACGCACCGGGGGAGTGCTTGGCCGCGTTGGTCAACGCCTCGGCGACGACGAAGTAGGCGGCGTTCTCGACCGCCGGCGGCGGCCGCTGGTCGATCTCGGCATTGACCGTGACCTGCGAGCCGGTGCGGTCGGCGAGCGACTGGACCGCCGCCTCAAGGCCGCGGTCGGCCAGCACCGGCGGCGAGATCCCGCGCGCGAGATCGCGCAGCTCGGCGATCGCCGCGGTCGCCTCGAGGCGAGCCTCGCGCACGAGTTTCAGGTCGGCGTCGTCGGCGCCCTTGCCGGCGAGCCGGTCCTCGGCGCGGCCGAGCTGCATCGACAGCGCCACCAACCGCGCCTGGGCGCCGTCGTGGAGGTCGCGCTCGATCCGCCGCAGCTCAGACGCCTGGACGTCGACGGCTCCCGCACGGGTGCGGGTCAGCTCGTCGACGCGCACCTCGAGCTCAGCCGTGCCCGAGCGACCGATCATCGACGCCACGCTGAGCGCGATCACGATCCCGAGCATCGGCCACACCGGCCAGAAATAGCCGCCGCCGGACATGCCCCAGAGCGCGGTCAGGGCAATCACGCCGACGGCCGCGTAGGCGGCGGGCACGCGCGCCCCCGGCTGGTCGCTGCGCCGGCCCCAGATCCGGACTCCTCGGACGGCGATGATCACCAGAAACGCCCACGCCGGCCACATCGGCCAGAGCGAGCCGGCGCCGGTCAGCGCCCAGATCACGAGGGTCAGAGCGATCAGCGCCAGCAGCGGCGGGATCGCCGCGGCCCGCGCGATCGCGGGCAGCGACGTGTCCTGCTCACTCATGTCCGACCTCGAGTGAAGCCAGGTGAGCCGCATCCCTGTCATCTTCCCATCCCGGCCGCGCTCGCGCGGGCCGCAGCCCGCGGTCACCCAGCAGCGTCAGCACCGCCGGCAGCGCGACCCCGCGGACGATCGTCGCGTCGATCGCGATCGCGGCGGCGAGGCCGACCCCGAGCTGCTTGAACGAGACCAGCGGGATCGTCGCGAAGATCGCAAACACGGCGATCATCACGATCGCGGCGCTGGTCACGGTCGCCCCGGTCGCACCCAGCGCCTCGGCGGCCGCCTCCCGGGCCGATGCCCCATGTCGGCGCGCCTCGGCGGCCCGCTCCAGGATCAGCACCGTGTAGTCCATCGACAGGCCGAACAGGACCACGAACGCGAACAGCGGCAGCCAGTTGACGATCCCGCCGAACGACTGAAAGCTCAGCAGCGACTGCGCCCAATGGTGTTGAAACACCTCGGTCAGCACCCCGAAGGCGGCGCCGACCGACGCCAGGTTCAGTCCGATCACCGACACCGCCAGCAGCGGTGAGCGGAACGAACCGACCAGCAGCACGAACGCCAGCGCGAGCACGAAGCCGATCACCAACGGGGTCATCGTGTTCATCTGGTTGGTGAAGTCGACCTCGGACGCGTCGCCGCCGGTCAGCTGCGCGGTTGCGCCCGCCAGCCCGCGCTGGGTCGCCGGCTCAAGCGCCGAACGCAACGTGTCGACGGTGTGGCGCGCGGTGCTGATCGGACCAGTCGGTACCGGGATGTCGACCACCGCCGTGTCGCCGTCACGTGACACGCGGACGTCCACCTGCCCCGAGGCGTTGCCGGTCAGCCGTTGCCCGGTCTCGCCGAGCCTGCGCAGCCGTGCCCGCGCGTCCGCGGTGCCGAGCCGATGGCCTGAGACGACCAGCTGGGCGGTGTCGTTGGCGCCCGGGAAGGCCGCGTCGAGCGACCGCTGGGCGACGCGGATCGGCGTGTTTCGGGGCGCGTCCTGCAGGTTCGGGTTGGTGGTGTGCATCGACAGGATCGGCGCCGCCAGTGCGGCCAGCAGCACCAGCGCGAGCGCCAGCGACAGCCGCGGGCGGGCGGTGATCGCCCTCGCGAAGCCGCCCCACACGCGCCCGGCCGGACGTGCGTTCCGACGGTGCCAGAGACGCCCGCGGTCGACCCGGTCGCCGAGCAGGGCGAGCGTCGCCGGCAGCACGGTCAGCGATCCGAGCACCGCGATCGCGACGACCAGGATCGCGCCGAGCGCCATCGAGACGAACACGGCGTTGCCGGTGAACAGCAGTCCGGCCAGCCCGATGATGACGGTCGCCCCGGCGATCACGATCGCGCGGCCGACGGTCGCGGCGGACGCGTCCAACGCCGCCTCGGGGCCCGCGCCGAGCCGGCGCTCAGCCCGTTCACGCCGGATGTAGAACAGGGAGTAGTCGATGCCGACGGCGAGGCCGATCAGGACCACGACCGGGGCCGTCGTCGTTCCCTCGGCGGCGACGTGCGAGACGACCCCGAGGGCGCCCATCGCGGCCGCGACCGAGCTCAGCCCGAGCACCAGCGGCACGACCGCGGCGACCAGGGCTCCGAATGCGAGCACGAGGATCACCAGCGTGATCGGCAGCGCGACCAGCTCCGCCTTCCGCAGGCCGTTGGACACGAGCTGATTCATCGCCCGGTCAGCTGACCCGTCCCCGGCCTGGCCGATATAGACGCCGTGCGTGTCGTGCGCGGTGTTCGAGACGAAGCTCTGCAGCGCCTCGACGTGGGCGTCCTCGTTGTCGGGGTCGCCGCGCAGCGTGACCACGACCAGCCCGGTACGGCCGCCGCGGCGTGACAGCGCCGGATCGGTCCTCGCTGACTGCACCGACGTGACGTACGGCTGGCGCCCAGCGCCGGCCGCGATCGTGGCGATGGCGTCCGCGGTCGTCGACCGAGAGCTCGAGCGGACGATCACGTTCTCGGTGAAGCTGTCAAGCAGTCCGGCATGCTGCAGGCGCGCCTCGGCATGGGCAGATTGGCCCGAGCCCGAGGCCGCATCGGACAGCGAGCGGGTGCCGGCGACCGAGCCGCCGGCGAAGCACGCGACGATCAGCGCCAGCCACAGCGCGATCACCAGCCTGGGGCGGCGTGCCGAGCTGCGGGCGGCGCCGCGCACGAACCGTGCGAGGCCGCCCGGCGCGCCGTCCGGCCGCCGCCGGCCCGGCCGGCGAAAGCCGGCGGGGCGGGATGGTTGAGAGGTGATGGTTGCCATGCCGTCAGCGTCTCGCCGGGCGTGCGTGAAATCGCGGGGGCGCGCGGGCGTTCGCGCCGGTCGCCGGCCCCCGAGTGGGTGGTGGGGGTAGCCCCACCAGCGATCCTCAGCCGCCGGCCAACGTTGCGTCGATCAGCCGGGTCACGTGACTCAGCGCACGCGCGGCGGCGGCCGCGTCATCGTCGTCGAGCTGGGCGTACAGCGGGCCGATCGCGGCGGCGATCCGCGCCTGCGCGTCGTCGCGCAAAGCGCGACCGTCAGCCGTCAGTGCAACCCGCTGTCGCTCCGCGGCGATCAGTCCGGCGCCAGTCAGCCCGTCGAGTGTCGACCGTACGCCGGAGGCGTCGGCGCGCAGCGCCGCCGCCAACTCGGCGGCGAAGCGATCGGCGCCGACGGGACGCTCGCTGCGCGCGAGCAGCGTCAGCGCCACCCACCCGCGGTACGGATCCGGCATCGCCGCCAGCGTGGTCGGAGCGAGCAGTCGTTCCAGCAGCGCGCGATGCGCGTTCTCGGCCCGGCCGAGGATCTGTGGGCTCAGGGTCGTCTCCATCGTCTGCCTTTCGCTGCGAGATCTATTGGTGCGGCCAATAATATCAGTTGGCCACGCCAATGGTTTCTCGCTAGGCTGATGCGTATGGACGAGGCCGACCCGACCCGGATCCATCGGCTGGAGCAGCTGCCGTCGTGGCTCTTGTCGCGAGCGGCGTTGCGCTCACACCGGTTGCTGAGCGAGGCGTTCGCCGCCGAGGGCGTGCGCGGCTATGACTACCGGGTGCTGGCGACGCTGGCACAGCATGGTTCGCTCAGCCAGACCGAGCTCGGCCGGATCGCCGAGATCGACCGCTCCGACGTGGTCGCGTCGGTCGACGACCTCGCGGCCGCGCAGCTGGTGCGGCGATCCGTCGATGCCCGCGACCGGCGCCGGAACTCGATCTCGCTGACTGCGCGGGGGCCCCGCGTGCTGGCACGCTTGGACCGGGTCGTGGCCGGCGTCCAGGACGAGCTGCTGCGGTCGCTGTCGGCGCGACAGCGGGCGCAGCTGGTGACGCTGCTGGCGCGCGTCGCCGACGACGACGCGGCCGCGCCGGCGCGCTGACGATCGGCCGGCGGCGCTGCTGGCGCGCGTCGCCGACGACGACGCGGCCGCGCCGGCGCGCTGACGATCGGCCGGTGGCGGCGAGCGATCAGGACCAGTTCGAGACCGGGCGCGGCCGCAGCTCGCCGTCGACCCACGTATCGACACGCTCGTCGAAGAACGCGACCAGCTGCTCCAGCCGCGGCGCCTCGGGCACCGGGAACGTGTATGTCCAGGCGATGTCGGGCACGACCTGGCCATTGATCCGGGCCGAGTAGTAGGACGCGCGGCCCTTGTACGGACACTGGCTGACGGTGTCGGATTCCTCCAGCAGGTCGAGCTTGAGATCTGCGCGCGGGAGGTAGAAGCGGGTCGCGATCCCCGTCTCGAACAGCAGCACCGGCCGCCGGCTCTCGGCCAGCAGCACGCCGTCGCGCTCGATCCGGACGTGGCGTGAGCTGGGGAGCGTGTCGACGCGCTTGTACGGATCGCGCGGATGGACGAACACCTCCTCGTCCTCCTCATACCAGTGATCGAACTGCTTCCAGTAGAACGCGACGTGGCCGGCGAGCCCGGCCGCCGGCTCGATCGGCGTCTCATAGCCCCAGACGGCGTCCTGCGCGACGCGCTCGCCGACCCGGACCGACCAGTAGCTCGCATCGCCCTTGCGCGGGCAATGGGTCGTCTTCTCCGAACGTTGCAGCAGCGTCTGATCGACGTCCGCCAGCGGGAAGTAATAGACGGGCAGGTGATCGCGTTCGAAGAGGTACTGGACGCTGGTCGAGTCGACGATCGCCTGACCGGCGAGCACCACCCGGACGCGGCGGCCGCACGGCTCGATCCGCAGCGGCGGCCCATCGGCGGAGCCGCCCGGATCGCCGTTGAGGATCTTCCTGTCTTCCAGCGCGGTCGTGCTCATCGGCATCTCCCGAAGGTCGCGGGCGGCTTTTCTACAAGGTCGGTTGACAACGATAACATCGCCCTCGATGAGCTCCCGCGAGCATCGCCTGCTGGCGACCGACCGTCGCATCAGGGCGGTGTTCGGCGGCGAGGTGATCGCCGACACCCCGGCCGGATGGATCGGTTTCGGCGGCTACCAGCCGCCGCTGTATGAGCTGGGGACCTGGTGGTTCGATCGCGCGCAGGTGCGGACCGACCTACTGGAGCCCAGTGACCACACGACGGTGTGCGACGTCCGCGGCCCTGCCACCTACTGGGACATCGTCGTCGGTGACCGCCGCGCCCCGCACGCGGCGTACGCCTACGAGCGGGCACCCGACGGCTGGGAGGCGCTGCGCCGTCTGATCACGTTCGCCTGGAACGACATCGACCACTGGTACGAGGAGGAGCTGGAGGTGTTCGTGCACCCGCGCGGCCCGCTGCACCGCGTCGACGCGCTGCGCAGCTCCCGGCACGTGCAGGTGTCGCTGGACGGGGTGCGGCTCGCCGACACCGCGCGCCCGCTGGCGCTGTTCGAGACCGGGATGCCGGTGCGCTGGTACATCCCGCGCACCGATGTCGCGCTCCAGCACCTGACCGAATCGCCGACCCGCACGCAATGCCCCTACAAGGGCGTCGCCGAGTACTACTCGGTCCGCGCCGACGACCGCCTGATCGAGGATCTGGCGTGGACCTACACGTTCCCGGTGGTCGAGTGCCGGCGCATCGCGCAGCACGTCTGCTTCTTCTCAGAGCGCGTCGACATCACGCTTGACGGCGAACCGCAGACGCGGCCGCAGACCAAGTGGGAGCGCGAGATCCCCGCGCGCGACGTGCTCTGAGCACGCCTCACGCGATCGCCGCCTTGCCCAGCCACATCGCGCCGATCGAGGACGGGTTGACGCCGGTGACGTTCGGCGTGTTCGCGGTCAGCGAGGTCAGGAAGTAGGGGATGATCACGGGCGTCTGGTCAAGCAGCAGTTCCTCGATCTGGCCGGCCAGCTTGCGCTGGGACTGCAGGTCGATCGCCGCCACGTAGTCAGCGACGAGCTGGTCGTAGGTCGGGTCCTTGAAGTGCGCGGCGTTCCAGACCCCGTGGCTTGACAACGCAGCCTCCAGGAACGTGTTGGGGGTGCCGCGATCGCCGTAGTCGACCGCCGAGACGGTGCTGTCCAGCCATGGCGAGTTGCCGAACGTGCTCTCGCCGTAGTAGCTGGACTGCTCGAGGATCTGGAGCGTGAAGTCGATCCCGGCGAGCTTGGCGTCGGCCTGTACGAGCTGGGCGAGCGCGGGCATCTCCAGGGCCTGCTCGGACACGTAGGTGGCCGAGAAGCCGTCCGGGTGACCGGCCGCGGCCAGCAGCTGCTTGGCCTGCGCGATGTCCTGCTTGCGCTGCGGGACGTTCGGGTCCGTCGACGGGAACCGCTGCGCGAACGGGCTGTCGTTGCCCAGCGTCGCGTGGCCGCTCATCAGGCTGGAGATCAGCGCCGGTCGGTTCAGCGTCAGCGCCACCGCGCGACGCACCCGCGGGTCGGTGAACGGCGGCTTGTCGCAGCGCATCGAGATCTCACGATGACCCGACGACTTGCGGCTGAGGATCGTGTACTTGCCCGTCAACAGCGCCTCGGCGCCCTGGGGCACGAACCCGGCGATCAGGTCGGCGTCGCCGCCCTCCATCGCCAGCACCTGCGGCTGCTGGCTGGCGTAGAAGTTGAAGGTGGTCTTGGCCAGCAGCGGCTTGGGCCCCCAGTAGTCGGGGTTGGGAAGGAACGAGGCGCCGCTGGACTGCGAGAAGCTGTCGAGTCTGAACGCGCCGGTGCCGATGAACGTCTGCGGCCACTTCGCGTAGTCGGTCCCGGCGGGAACGATGATCGCGTTGTAGTTGTCGGAGCTGACCAGATATGGGAAGTTCCCGTTCGGCGCCTGCAGGTGGAACGCGACGGTCGCGTCGTCGACCTTGCGGACACCTTCGGGCAGCAGCACGCCGCCGAAGTTCGACAGCGCGTTGGAGGCGTTGTGGGGATCCGACAACTGCTTGAACACCCAGACGACGTCGTCGGCCGACATCGTCTGGCCGCCGTGGAACTTGACGCCCTGGCGCAGCGTGAAGGTCCAGGTCGAGCCGTCGCCGTTGGACGACCACTTGGTTGCCAGCATCGGCTCAAGCGACAGCGTCGCGTCGTTGTCGAACGCCAGGTACTCGCCGGTCTGGGCCAGCAGGTTCAGGCCGCCGGCGTCGGAGACCGTCAGCGGGTTGACGGTCGCGGCGGGCACCTGCTGGGCGACGCGCAGCGTGCCGCCGGCCTTCGCGGGCCCGGTGGCGGACGTCGACGACTTCGCCGGGCCGTTGGAGTTGGCGCCACCGCAGGCGGCCAGGATCACGCCCGCCGCGGACGCCGACAGGCCGGCCACCGAGGCCCGGCGCAGGAACTCGCGGCGGTCGAGCCGGCCGGCGGTCAGCTCGTCGATCAGATGGTTGGGAAGCTCGCCCGAACGGGCTCTGATTCGGTCCAGCCTGAGGTTGGGTTCGCGCTGCATCGACGGCATCCTACTTTCCAATTATTTAAATACAATTTGTGTAGAAAGCTCGCTGTCCTAACGTATTCGCGCGATGTCGGCAGCGGGGACAAGCGCTCAGGCCTTGCGCGCGGCGATCGTCGGCGCCGGGCCATCGGGGTTCTACGCGACCGAGGCGTTGCTCAAGCAGGGCTTCGAGGTCGATCTCTACGACGCGCTGCCGACCCCGTTTGGGCTGGTCCGGGCCGGGGTCGCGCCCGATCATCCGAAGATCAAGTCGGTCACGCGGGTGTACACGAAGACCGCGTCGAACCCGGCGTTCCGCTTCTTCGGCGCGGTGACGTTGGGGACCGACGTCACGCGCGAGGAGCTGCTGGCTCGCTACCACGCGATCATCTACGCGATCGGCACCGCCACCGACAACCGGCTGGGGATCCCGGGCGAGGACCGGCCTGGATCGCATCCGGCGACCGAGTTCGTCGCCTGGTACAACGGCCATCCGGAGTTCGCCGACCGCCAGTTCGACCTCAACGGCGGCCGCGCGGTCGTGATCGGCAACGGCAACGTCGCGATCGACGTCGCGCGGATGCTGGTGCTCGATCCGGCCGAGCTGGCGCCGACCGACACCGCCGACCACGCGATCACCGCGTTCGGGATGGCGGGCGTCTCGGAGGTGGTGCTGCTCGGTCGCCGCGGCCCGGCGCAGGCCGCGTTCACGAACCCCGAGCTGCGTGAGCTCGGCGAGCTCGAACGGGCCGATGTGATCGTCGACCCGGCACAGCTTGAGGGCGTCTCGGTGCCCGATGACGGCGATGCGACCAAGCGTCGCAATGTCGAGATCCTCCGTGAGTACGCGCTCAGGACGCCGTCGGGCAAGACGCATCGACTCGAGCTGCGGTTCCTGCGCTCGCCGCTGGAGATCCTCGGCGAGGGCGACGACGGTCCCGTGACGGGCGTCCGCGTTGGGATCAACCGGCTCTCCGACGACGGCACCAAGGCGGTTGCGACCGGGGCGGAGGAGGTGATCGAGTGCGGCCTGGTGCTGCGCTCGATCGGCTACCGCGGCACGCCGCTGCCGGGGATCCCGTTCGACGCCGAGCGGGGCCTGATCCGTAACGAGGGTGGCCGTGTGCGCTCAGAGCTCGACGGCTCGCCGTGCCCGGGCGAGTACGTCGTCGGCTGGATCAAGCGCGGCCCCAGCGGCGTGATCGGGACCAACAAGAAGGACGCCAATGACACCGTCGCGCGGATCATCGAGGACGAGCGGGCGGGCGAGCTCGGCGTCCCGGACCCATCGCAGGCGACCGCCGCGGCGGTCCAGGAATGGATCGATCAGCGCGTGCCTGGCCACGTCACCTGGCAGGGATGGCAGGCGATCGACATGCACGAATCCGAGCTCGGCAAGTCGATGGGCCGGCCGCGGGTCAAGCTCGTCAATCTCGATGACCTGATCCGAGCCAGCCGCGGCGGCTGATCGCCCGCGGGGCCGCGGCCGGTGTGATCGCGTCCGCGCTGGAAAACACGTGCTTTCTTACCGCGCGCGACGCCGTTGGCTAGAGTCGCGCCGCGATGAAGCGTGAGATCGACGTGACCCAGTCGCCCGGCGGCAAGGCCTACATCACGCTCGGCCAGGGCGAGGTTCGCGATTCCGTCGAGCTGTCCGAGCACGACGAGGCCGACCGGATCCCGACGCTCGACTCGCTCGTGCTGCACTTCGACTTCTACGGTCGCCTGACGGCGATCGAGATCAGCGATGCGGTCGGCTCGGTGCTGCCACCGGAGCTGATCGAGCAGTCCGAGTAGCTGCCCGGCCCGCCGCCACCGGAAGCTCGGCGTTCTCGTCACGGCGTCCGTTACGAAATCGCCAATCTTGCGTGTGAGAGTGCTCATACAGTGATCAACGTGACTGGGACATTGCCCGGTCCAAGCGAGCCAGGCGGGAGCGATCGATGGCCACCGACGTGCACCAGACACTCATGGAGACGGCCGCGGAGCCGCCCTTCCATGACGAGCTCGAGGCGGTCTGGGGCCGACCGTGGGGCGCACACGACGAGGTCGGCAGGCTGGAGGTCGTGCTTGTCCGCGCGCCCGGCTCCGCGCTGCGTCCGATCCGCGCCGACGCCTGGAATCCCACCGCGCAGGCGCTCGTCGACCCCGATGGCGGCTGGTACTGGACCCGGCGCGAGCCGCCGGACACGGCGCGTGCCGCCGCACAGCACGACGGGCTGATCGAGGCGCTGCAGGCCGAGGGGGTCGAGGTCGTGCGGGCCGAGCCGATGGCGTCGCGGTTCACCAAGGCGATGTACGTCCGCGATCCGATGATCACCGTCCCGGGCGGCGCGATCATCACCCGCACCGCAGTCCGGATGCGCCGTGGTGAGGAGGCGGACCTGACCCGCGCGGTCGCGGCCGCCGGGATGCCGATCCTGGCGACGCTGACCGGGTCCGCGACACTCGAGGGCGGCTCGTTCGTCAAGCTTCGCGACGGGCTCGCCGCGCTCGGCAGCTCGATTCGCTGCAACGACGCCGGCGCAGAGCAGTTGCGCTCGATCCTGGCCGGGATCGGTTGGGAGCTGATCGTCGTGCCGCTGCCCGGTTACACGATCCACCTCGATCTGCATCTGGCGATGCTCGCCGGAGACCTGGCGCTGATCGACTCGGCCGGGCTGCCGTACACGTTCCTCGTCAGGCTGCGGGAGCTCGGCGTGGAGCTGATCGAGCTCGAGCCCGGCGAGGCGTGGGGCGTGAACCTCCTGGCGCTGGCGCCACGCCGGGTGCTGATCGCCAGCGGCAGCCCGCGTACCGCTCAGCGGCTGGCGGAGGCCGGGGTCGAGGTCGTGACCGTCGCCTACGACGAGCTGCACCCCAACGGCGGCGGCATCCACTGCTCGACGATGGAGCTCGTCCGCCGGCCGGCCGGATGATCGACGCGGGGGCGGTGATCACGCGTCTGCGAGCGACCGACGCGCACAGCGGCGGCGCCCGTGAGGCGTGGCGAGACCCATGGCTGCTCGAGCGCCGCCGCCTCGACGCGCTGGCTCGCTCGATCTCGGACTCGGTCACGATCGAGACCGACGCGTTCGCCAACACCTGGTACGTCCTGCCCGGCGAGGTGTCCGAGACCGTGTTGGTCGGCAGCCATTCGGACTGCGTCCCGCAGGGCGGTTGGCTGGACGGAATCCTCGGGGTCCATGCCGGGCTCGGCGTGCTGGCCGCGATCGCCGCCGGGCCGCGCCCGCGGCGAACGCTGGCGGTCGTCGACTGGGCGGACGAGGAGGGCACGCGGTTCGGCCGCTCGCTGCTCGGCTCGTCGGCGGCGACGGGTGCGCTGACTGCGTCCGAGCTCCGCGGTCTCGCCGACGCCGACGGGAGCCCGGCGGCGGACGTCGTCTCACGGTTCGGTTTCGATCCTGACGCGCTCGGCGACGACGCTTCGCCGACGGCGGGATCCGGCCTGCACAGCCCTCGGCTCGCCCAGGTCGCCGCCGCGTGTGAGCTGCATATCGAGCAGGGCCCGACGCTTGAGCGCTCGGGTCGCTCGGTGGCGGTCGTCTCCGGCTGCCTCGGGGTTCGGCGTGAGCAGCTGACGTTCACCGGTGTCGCGGGCCACGCCGGCTCGACGCCGATGGCCGAACGGCGCGACCCGGTTCGTGACGCGGCGCGGCTGCTGACCTCGCTCTCGGACGCGGCGCAGGCCACCGGGGGCCTGGCGACCGTCGGCCGGATCGAGGCCGATCCGGCGATCGTCACGGCGGTCGCGCAGCGCTGCCGTCTGTCGCTCGATCTGCGCCATCCGGACCTCGACGGGTTGGCGGCGCTCGACGCCGAGACGACGCGGCGGCTGCGCGAGTCGCGCTGCGAGGTCGTTCGGACCAGCCTGTACCGACAGGATCCGGTCGTGTTCGATCCCGCGCTGGTCACGCTCGGCGCGTCGGTGTGCGGCGGCGGCGATGCTGTCGTCTCGGGCCCGTTGCACGACAGCGCGGCCCTTGCCCAGGCGGGGATCCCGACCGTGATGCTGTTCTGTGCCTCGCTCGGTGGGATCAGTCATTCCCGTCACGAGAACACGAGCGAGCCGGACCTGATCGAGGGAGTGCAGGCGCTGTATCGGCTCGTCATCCTCCTGCTCGATCCCCCCGGCAGCCCGTCAGCGCGGCGCGATCAGCGTTCGTAACCGCTCCGTTATGCGCCGGAGCCCACTAGTAGGCTGAGACGGCGTGCGTCGTCTTGGTCCAGCGCTTGAAGTCCGTGACTTCAGGCGCTGGTGGCTGGCGCTGGTGGGGATGGGCATCAGCCTCCAGATGATGGAGGTCGCGATCGGCTGGGAGGTGTACGCGCAGCACCGCTCGGCGCTGGACCTCGGCTGGATCGGCCTGGCCGAGTTCGTCCCGATGTTCGTGCTGGCGCTGCCGGCCGGTCAGCTGGCCGACCGGGTGCCGCGGCGGTTGATCTTCGCCGGGTCGCTGCTCTTGGGTTGCGGAGTCGGCGTCGGCCTGGCGCTGATTTCCGGCTCGGGCGTCACCTCGGTGCTGCCGTACCTGGCGCTGGCGGTCGGGGCCGGCACGGTGATGGCGGTCGGGTCGCCGGCGGCGCGGGCGATGACGCCGACGCTCGTCCCGCCTGAGCTGTTGGGCTCGGCGATGACGCTGCGCTCGATCGCGACCCAATCCGGTCAGGTGGCGGGCCCGGCGATCGGCGGTCTGCTGTACGGGGTCTCGCCGACGCTGGTCTACCTGCTGGCGGCCGGCTGCTGCCTGCTCGCGAGCGGATGCGCACTGTCGATGGGGCCAGGCCGGGTGGCCGAGACCGACGAGGCGCAGCTGACGCGCGCACCCGGGCTGCAGTCGGTCTCGGAGGGACTGGTGCTCGTCGGGCGCACGCCGATCCTGCTCGGCGCGATCCTGCTCGACCTGCTGGCGGTGCTGTTCGGTGGCGCGGTCGCGCTGCTGCCGATCTTCGCCCGCTCGATCCTGCACGTCGGCGCCGCCGGCCTGGGCGTGCTGCGCGCGGCGCCGGCGATCGGGGCGCTGCTGGCCGCGGCGGTCATCACCCGGCGGCCGATCGGCGGTCGAGCGGGGCGGCTGCTGCTGACGGTCGTGCTGCTGTACGGCGCCAGCATGGTCGTGTTCGGGCTGTCGCGTACGTTCGTGATCTCGCTGGTGGCGCTCGCCGTCAGCGGTTTCGTCGACCTCTTCTCGATGAACATTCGCTCGACGACCGTCGCGCTGGCGACCCCGAACCGGCTGCGCGGTCGTGTCAACGCGGTCGAGATGGTGTTCATCAGCGCGTCGAACCAGCTCGGCGCGTTCGAATCGGGCGTGGCGGCATCGCTGGTCGGCACCGTGCCCGCGGTCGTCGGCGGCGGCGTGATGACGATCCTGATCGCGCTCAGCTGGGCGCGGATCTTCCCGGCGCTGGCGGAGGTCGACCGGCTCGAGTCGATCCGGCCGGTCAGCGTCGCCGAGTCGCTGCTGTGACGCGCGAGGCGCGTGGCGCGTCGCGCCAGGCGAACGTTGTCGATGGCCTTCGGACGTGTCGAAGGCCATCGACAAAGTTCACTGGATCGAGACGATGCGCAACCGAATGGTTGCGCTAAGGTGGGCGAGCATGACTCGACTGCTCGTGCTCGGCGGTTCGGCGTTCGTCGGCCGCGCAATCGTCGACGACGCGCTGGCGCGCGGGTGGGAGGTGACGACGTTCAACCGGGGCGTCACGGCGGCCGCGTCTGCGGGCGACGCCCGGGTCACGCGACTGATCGGCGACCGGACCGAGATCGCGACGCTGTCGCAGCTCACCACCTCCAGCTGGGACCTGGTCGCTGACACGTGGTCGGGCGCTCCCGCCGTCGTGCGTGACAGCGCCCGGCTGCTGGCGCCCAGCGCCGGGCGCTACATCTACATCTCCAGCGGCTCGGTGTACCGGCCGCCGCCTGCGGTCGGCGGTGACGAGGACGGGCCGACCGTCGACGCGTTGCCAGACGACCGAGACGACCGCGACTATGCCCGCTGCAAACGGGGCGCGGAGCTGGCGGTCCTGCACGAGTTCGGCGAGCGGCGGGCGCTGATCGCGCGGGCCGGGCTGATCCTCGGCCCGTACGAGGACGTCGGTCGGCTGCCGTGGTGGCTTGAGCGCGTCAACCGCGGTGGGGAGGTGCTCGCGCCCGGTCCCCCGGAGCGCCCGCTGCAGCTGATCGACGCACGTGACCTGGCCCGGTTCGTGCTCGACGCGGCGACGGCGGGCCACCGCGGTGCGTTCAACACGGTCAGCCGCCGCGGACAGGCGACGACTGAGACGCTGCTCGATGGCTGCATCGACGTCGCCGGCGGCGCGGATGCCCGGTTGACCTGGGTATCGCCCGACGTGATCGAGCGGGCCGGGATCGAGCCGTGGACGCAGCTGCCGATCTGGCTGCCGCTCGGCCACGAGTACGAGGGGCTGCACGGCGCCGACGTCGAGCGCGCGCACGCCGCGGGTCTGCGCTGCCGCCCGGTCGGCGAAACGGTCGCCGACACCTGGCGGTGGATGCAGTCACTGGACGGCCCGGCGCCGCTGAGGGCTGGGCTGCCGGCGCCCGGGCTCACGCGCGAGGCCGAGCGTGACGCGCTGGCGCTCGCTCACGCCGCCGGCTGACCGGCGAGCATCACCAGCTGTACGGCAGGAACTTGCCCTCAAGCGTGACCCGCACGCGGTCACCGTCGGCATGCTCGACGCGGTCGATCGCCATCTTGAAGTTGATCGCGCTCATGATCCCGTCGCCGAAGTCCTCGTGGATCAGCGCCTTGATCGCGGGGCCGTAGACCTGCAGCGCCTCGTAGAAGCGATAGATCGTCGGGTCGGTCGGCGGTAGCTGGTCGAAGGAGCCGCGCATCGGGATCTCCTGCAGCAGCGCGGAGGCGTCGGCGTCCTCGGGGAGCTCGAGCAGCTCGACGAGCGTGTCGGCGGCCTCGGCGTCGAACGGATGCTGACCGAGCAGCGCGGCGGTGGTCCAGACGCGATCGAGCTCGAGCGCGTCGGCGATCGCGGCAAAGCTGAGCCGCTTTGAGCGCTTGGCCTCGAGGATCTGCTGGGTGAGCTGCTCGCGCGTCACGTCGATCTGAACGCTACCGCTTCAGGCGGGGTCGACGCCACCGGGGACGCTGCAGCTTGATGCGGGTGGCCCGGCGTCCCGGCGAGCAGCTCAGGCCGGCTGCTCGCCGGGGCGGGAGTTCGCTAGGAGTCGACTCCCGCGCCGAGAGCGTGGACGCCGATCAGGCGGTGGTGGGGCGCGCGCCTTCGGCGTGCTGCTCGACCGCTGCGGCCTGCGGAGTCGGCGTGAGCACCGCGGCGATCCGGGCCGAGAGGACTCCGCACAGCAGGCCGATCAACATCGTCGCCGCGATGTTGAGCGCGACGAACCCGTAGGGCGTCGACAACACCCCGGAGAACGCGCCGGACCCGGCGGTCGTGCCGGACTTCAGGGCGGCGACGACGCCGGCCGGGTTGTGGGTCGGCGACCCGGGAACCCAGCCGTCGGCGCCGGTCGCCAACCACCAGAAGACCGTCCCACCGAATGTCACGAATATCGTCGGCACGTTCACCAGATCCGACAGCGCCGAGGCCATCACCAGCACGAACGCGAGGATTCCGACGCTGAGGGCGATACCCCAGAAGTCAGGCGCCTTCTTGATGTTGTGGACCATGAAGAACAGCAGTAACGCTGCCGCGCAGCCGATCAGCGTGTTGACCGCGACCAGCTTGATCGCGTCGGTGTTGGCGCCGAGCACGAAGAACATGCCCCACGTCAGGAACGCCGCCGGAATCACCAGGTGGAACTTCGCGGGCATGTCGAGCCCGTTGCCGAGACTGCCGTTGGTGACCCAATGGAAGCTGAAGTTTGCCGCGAACTCGACGTAGAGAAATGCGATCACTCCGATCGTGACGGCAAGCGGAGCCGTGAGCTTTAGCTTGGTACTCATAAGTACGTTCTCTCCCTCCTGCAAGGTTGTTAAAACACAGCTCGCAGGGCAACCGCGGGCCTTCCTTCTCTCGGCCACCGACTATCTCTCTTTATCTGGGCTTATACCGGCCCATTGTGAGACAGTGGCGCGTCCGCGGTGAGTCAGACTCGGGAATTCCCCGAAAACTCAGTTGTTTGTTGCAGGTGGGGGCAAAAGGCGGTAAGCGCGCAATCTGCGGTGCAGCGTGGCGCGGCCGATCCCGAGCTCCTTGGCGGCGCGGCTGACATTGCCGCCGTTGCGTTCCAGCGCCGTGTTGATCGCCTCGCGCTCGATGTCACGGAGATTGCCGGCATCAAGCGCGGTCTTCGAGTGCGCGCGCGCATCCAGTTGCAGCGATTCGACCCCGATCACGGTCCCGGCGCGCAGCGCCGCGGCGTCGAGCGTGTTGTGCAGCTCGCGAACGTTGCCGGGCCACGGCTGCGCCGCCAGCGCCTCGTGGGCCTCGGGTCGTACGACCGGGCGCGTACCGCGGGCGTGTTCACGCGTCTCGCACCAGTCCTCGACCAGCAGTCGCAGGTCGTGTGAGCGGTCACGCAGCGCCGGCACCAGCAGCGTGACTCTCGCCAGCCGGGAGGAGAGCTCGGCACACGGCGGCGCGGAGTCGGAGTTGGCGAGGCTGATCACCCACAGATCGGAGCCCGTCTCAGCCAGTTCGTCGAAGCGGTCACAGAGGGCCAGCTGTGCGTCGGGGGCGAGCGCGTGCAGGCGGCGCAGGATCACAGTGCCGCCGGCCGCCACGCCTTGAGTCCACTCGCGCTCCCAGCCGGGCCGCGCACAATGGACGATCGACAGTGGCCCGAGCCCGCCGAGCTCGTGCAGACGCTCGGCCAGCATCAGCTTGCCGGTGCCCGCCTCGCCCTGGATCGCGACCGCCATCCGCTGCCGCGCGACCCGCCCCGCCTCACGGAACAGCCGTTGCATCGCTGGGCTGCGCCCGACGATCGGCGCCCAATCCGGGGGCGCGACTAGGTCCAACTGCGGACGGCCGCGCCCGATCCGCTCGACTGACACGAGTGCCCCGAGCAGCTCCCCGGACCCGCGTACGAGCTGGACCTCGACCCGAGACGTCCCGCGTGACAGCTCCAGCTGCTCGGCGACGTCGGTCTCGGAGCCGAGCGCCTGACGCGCTACGGCCAGCAGCAGCCCGACGTCCTCGCCGGTCGCCGACTGCAGCATGCGAGCGTTCTGGATCACCGTGTGGCCGGCGCGATCGACAGTCAAAAACGGCGCCGCGCGGCCGGCGCGACCGCGCAGATAGTGCTCCATCAGCTCGCGTTCACGGCCGAACACCTGGTCCTCGAGCAGCCGCTCAACATCAAGCGCCGCGCGCACGATCAGCGGCCGCGCGAACGACGCCGAGATCGTGGTGTCGGTGGCCAACCCGAGCACACCGAGTGGCTCACGGGTGACCGGGTGGCGCACGATCGACGCCGTGCAGCTGAAGCCGTGCAGCGCCTGGAGGTAGTGCTCGGCCGCGTGCACCTGGGCCGAGCCGCCGAGCTCCAGCGCCAACCCGATCCCATTGGTGCCCGCCGTCTGCTCCGACCAGACGCCGCCGGGGACGAGGTTCACGCCGTCGGTCACGCGCAGCACCTCGGGGCGACCGGCCCGGTACAGGACGACGCCGAAGTCGTCGCAGACGACGACCGCCGCGGTCGCGTCGCCGAGCTCGGAGATCAGGTGGTCGGCCAGCTGCCGGCTGGCCGCGACGAACTGGCGGCGGCTGTGCCCGGAGTGGTCGAAGCCGCGCAGCGCCGCCTCGTCGACCGGCGGGCCGGCGAGCTCGACGTGGAGCTGGGATGCCGACGAGCGCCGCCACGAGTCGGCGATCTCCGGTCGCACCCCGGCGACGATCGTTCCCTCGGCCTGGAAGGCTTCCCATTCCGACCTGAACGCCACATCCGTGACGGCCGGCCGGTCGATATGACGCGTCGACACCATCTCTCTCCTCCTAGTCGAGAGCGCTGCTCCTAAAGCCTACAGGCCGGTAGATCGGTGCGCGGGGGGTGCCCGCCGGCGCTGATCCGCTTCAATGCGCGCACGATGACGGTCGGGGATTTCAGTCACGCGGTCACGATCACCGCCGCCGACACGGTCGCCGGGTTCGTCCCGGCGGCCAACATGGTGTGCGTCTCGCTGCGTGTCGGCGGCGCCGAGCTGCTGGACCCAGCGCACGGACTGGAGGCCTACGCCGAGAACGGCAAGACGATGGGGATCCCGCTGCTGTATCCGTGGGCCAATCGCCTCAGCCGGCGGGGCTATGACGCGGCCGGCAAGCGCGTGACGCTGCCCGAGCCCGCGGGCCGCTATCCGCTCGATCCGGGCGGACTGCCGATCCACGGCGGGCTCCCGCGTGACCTGGTCTGGGAGCCGTCTCAGCCAGGGTCCGACCGCGTCCACGCACGCCTGGCGTGGGACGATCCGGGGCTGCTGGAGCTCTTCCCGTTCGAGCATGAGCTCGAGTTCGAGGCGATCGTCTCCGACGGCGCGCTGTCAATCGCGACGACGGTCGTGGCGAGCGGTTCCGCACCCGTTCCCGTGTCCTTTGGCTTTCACCCGTACCTGAGGCTCCCGACCGGTGGCCGGGAGACGTGGCACGTGGAACTGGGGGCGACGCAGCACCTTGAGCTCGACGGACGGATGATCCCGACCGGCGAACTCAAGCCCCTGGCGCCGCGCAGCTTCGAGCTGGCCGACAGCAGCTGGGATGACGGCCTGGCGGGGCTCGACGATCCGCCTGTGTTCGTCGCCGCTGCGGACGGCCGCCGGCTGTCGTTGACGTTCGACGAGGGATTTGACTGGGCGCAGGTGTACGCCCCCCCCGGCCACGACTTCATCTGTTTTGAGCCGATGACGGCGCCGACCGACGCGCTCAACAGCGGCGAGGGGCTGCGGGTGCTCGAACCCGGGCAGCGGCACCGCGCCCGCTTCACGGTGATGCTCAGCACCGACACGCCTGGTAAGGAGGCCTGATGGATCTGACGTTCTCGGAGTCCGAGCTCGCCTTCCGTGACGAGCTGCGAGCCTGGTTTGCGGCCAATCAGCCCGACGACGAGCCGATCGGCGACGAGGACGCGCATTACCACTGGCGCGCTGCTTTCCAGCGCCGGCTGGCCGACGACGGTTGGGCGGCAGTGCACTGGCCGGTCCAGTACGGCGGGCGCGGCGCGACCCTGACGCAGTCCGCGATCTTCTTCGAGGAGCTCGGCCGCTCCGGAGCGCCGCTGCCGGCCAACGTGCTCGGGCTGCTGCTCGCCGGTCCGACGATCATGGCGTGGGGGACCGAGGAGCAACGGGAGCGCTACCTGAACCCGATCCTGACCGCCGAGGAGATCTGGTGCCAGGGGTTCTCCGAGCCCGACGCCGGGTCGGACCTGGCCGCGGTCAAGACCCGCGCCGTGCGTGACGGCGACGACTGGGTCGTCACCGGCCAGAAGGTCTGGACCAGCGCCGCCCAATACTCGAAGTGGTGCATGCTGGTCGCCCGCACCGACCCCGACGCCGCCAAGCACAAGGGATTGAGCTACTTCCTGATGGACATGGATCAGGAAGCGGTCGAGGTCCGGCCGCTGCGCCAGATCACCGGCGAGTCGGAGTTCAACGAGCTGTTCATCGACGGCGCGCGGATCCCGCATGAGAACCTGCTCGGAGGCGAGGGCAACGGCTGGAAGGTGGCGCTGACAACGCTGATGAACGAGCGTGCCGGGCTGGCGTTCTTCCTGCAGGTGCGGATGCGCCAGCTGCTTGACACGCTGATCGGCGTCGCGGCGGAGCGCGGCCTGCTGGACGACCCGATCGTCGCCGAGCGGCTCGGCGAGCTGCACCTGAAGGCCGAAGTGCTGCGCCTCACCGCCTATCGCGGCCTGACGGCGATCGAGAAGTACGGTCAGCCCGGCCCCGAGGGTTCGCTGACCAAATGGATGTGGTCGCAGACCAACCAGGAGCTGACCCAGCTGGCGGCCGATCTGCTCGGCGCCGAGGCGCTGACGGTGGGCAGCCCCTGGGCGTACGAGCTGCTGCGCGCGCGCGGCAACTCGATCGAGGGCGGCACCACCGAGGTGCTCAAGAACATCGTCGCCGAGCGCGTGCTCGGCCTGCCGAGGGCCCACTAGGGGGTGCCGGGATGGACTTCGACCTGACCGAGGACCAGCAGGAGATCAAGCGCGTCGCGCGGGATCTGCTCGGCGCCCGCTCGACGATGGCGCGCGTCCGTGAGGCGGCGGAGGCCCGGCGCTATGACGATGCGCTGTGGCAGGAGATCGTCTCGCTCGGATGGCCCGGGATCGCCGTCGACGAACGTCACGGCGGCCAGGGTCTGGGCACCGTCGAGCTGGCGGTGCTGCTGGAGGAGCTCGGCTACGCGTGCGCGGCGACGCCGTTTCTGTCGACCGCGGTCGTGGCCGCGGTGCTGCAGAGCGCCGGCAGCGATCACCAGCGCGAGCGCTGGCTTCCCGGTCTGGTCTCAGGCGTTGTGCGCGCCGGCGTCGGCCCCGCTGGATTGGTGCTCGACGGGGCAGAGGCCGAGATCGTGCTGCTGATCGCCGGGGACCGGGCGACGCTGCTGGAGAGCTTCGAGGCAGAGCCGCTGGAGACGATCGACCCGACCCGCCGCTTCGCGCGGGTCCGGGGCGACGGACAGGTGCTGGAATCAGACGCCGCCGCCCGATTCGCCGTCGCGGTGGCGGCGGAGGTCGTCGGGGTCTGCCAGCGGGCGCTCGAGATGACGCTCGAGTACGTCAAGGAGCGCAAGCAGTTCGGCGTCCCGGTCGGCTCCTTCCAGGCGGTCTCGCACCGCTGCGCGCAGATGCTGCTGCACACCGAATCGGCCCGCTCCGCCGGCTACTTCGCCGCCTGGGCGGCCGACGCCGACCCCGAGCGACTGCCCGAGGGCGCGGCGCTCGCCGCCGCCGCGGCGGCAACCGGCGGGCGCGAGGTGACGGCGTCCGCGATCCAGAACCACGGCGGGATCGGCTTCACCTGGGAGGCCGACGTGCACTGGTTGTACAAGCGCGCCGAGCTTGATCGGGCGCTGTTGGGCTCAAGCTCTCGCCATCACGCGACGCTCGCCAGGATCGCGGCCCGGCGGCTGGGCGCGGCCGCGCCGGCGTGACCGCGCCGGCGTGACCGCGCCGGCGTGACCGCGCCGTAACGCAGGGCCGGCCGCGGCTGACGACCGCGGGAGTGGACGTTCGCGAGCGGTTGAGGCCCTTGGGAGATCACTTGTACGTGCCGCAAGTGATCACCCAGGTCGCGGCTGCGAGCCAGGGTGTCTGGGCGTGGTCGGGAGATCACTTGCAGCTCCCGCGAGCGATCGCCCAAGCAGGTGGCGCGTGCATCGCCCGGCGGGCTGCCGACGGCCGATGGTCGAACACCGAGCAGCGCGTTGGGGACCGGATCGAGGCGCGCGGACGCGAAAATCGCTTAGCACGCGGCTCGGACGGCTCGTTGCAGCCACGAGGGAAGTGCCCGCGCGCGGCGAACAGCCTTGCGATCGCCAGTCCAAACTGCTCGATCGCGGCGACAGCCTTGCGATCGCCAGCCCAAGGAGCCCTTCGCATGAGCTACAACGACGAACCCGACCCGCAGCGCGCGCGCGACGAGCGCGGCGCTGACCCGACCGAGGCCTATCAGGCGACCGCTGAATGGGACGCGATGTCCGAGCAGGGGTCCTGGGAGCAGGGCGCCGGTGATGGCGAGTGGGAGGAGTCCGAGCGCCCCGTCTGGGAACGGGACGACGAGCAGGACGCATGGGAACCGTCGGCCCAGGAGGACTGGGAGCAGCCGCCCGACGAGGCGCCCGGCGGCGTCACCGGCGCCAAGCAGTCGATCTCGGTCGCGGCCGACAAGATCACGCGCTGGTTCGCCGGCCTCGACAGGCGACCGGAGTACGAGGACCAGGTGAGCGGCGTCGATCCGGTCGCCGAGCTGACGCCGGCCCCAGCGCAGAGCGAGCGCGCCCGCGGCTTCGCCGCGCGTGAGCGTGGTGCATCCCCAGGCCGTCGTGCCGTCGCCAGCCGCGCGGCCGCCGCCGATCGGCGTCGCAGCGTCACTGCCGCCCGCGAAGGCGCGCCGAGCGCCGGCGCGTTCAGCCGCGGCTCCGCGCACGCGGCCCGCGCGCTCCGCGGCGACCGCGACCGCCGCCCGATGGCACCGCCGTCGGCCGACAGTCAGGTCGGCGAGTCGCTGCCCGAGCTGATGGGCGGCGACGGGTCCTCCCGGTTCCCGGTGGCGCCGCTCGGCTACAACCGCCAGGCGGTCGATGAGCAGTTCGCCGAGCTCGAGAGCGAACTGATCGAGCTGCGCGAGGCGCTGGCTCAGGAGTCGCACGGCGAGGCGCCGATCTCGATCCAGGAGGAGCTCGAGCGGATCGGCGAGGAGACCGCCTCGATCCTGGTCGTCGCCCACGACAAGGCGAACGAGACGACCCGGCTGGCTGAGGAGCAGGCCGATCGTTGCATCGCCGACGCCGCCGCCAACGCCGTCTCGATCACCGAGGAGGCGAAGCGCAAACTTGCGGAGCTTGAGGCCGAGACCGACGGGGTCAGCCGCCACCGCGATCGGCTGATCGCCGACGTCCGCAACATCTCAGCCGCGCTGGCGTCGCTGGCCGACGGCGCCGAGCGCCGGTTCGCGGAGCCGCTGCCGGCCGAGCACGAGGCCGAAGTGCCGCCGGCGCAGCCCGAGGTCGGGGCGCAGGCCGAGCGGACGCTGGACGGCCCCGAGAGCGCCGTGTAGCGACAATCTGACGATGAGCATCCGTGAGCACCGCCGACCGACGGTGCTCGCGGCATGGCTCGACTGCGTCTGGGAGCGCACCGTGGACCACGGCGGCGGCGCCCGGATCCTGCCCGACGGCTGCATCGACGTGGTCTTCTCGCCCAGCCGCGGCCTGCGGCTGGTCGGCGCCAACACGGTCGCGTTCATCTCCGACATGGAGCCCGGCGAGCCGGTGATCGGGGCGCGGCTCGTGCCCGGCGCAGCGCCGGTTCTGCTGGGGATCGCGGCCGAGCCGGTGCTCGACCGGCGTCCACCGCTGAGCGAGCTGCTCGGTGACGACGGCCGCCGCCTGCAGGCATTGCTGTACGAGTCCGCCGATCGGGTCGAGACCCTGGGCGGCTGGCTGACGGAGCGGGCCCGGCGCGCACGCGACCCGGATCCGCTGGTCACCGCCACCGTCTCCGGGATGGCTGGAGGCGATCATCGGATCGGACCGCTGGCGGGCTCGCTGGGGATCTCCGAGCGGGCGCTGCGCCGGCGCGTGACGGCAGCCGTCGGCTATGGCCCCAAGCGGTTGGCGCGAGTGCTGCGGCTGCGCCGGGCACTGGCACTGGCCCGTGATGGATCGTCACTGGTCGACGTCGCCTACGAGGCCGGCTACGCAGACCAGGCGCATTTCGGTCACGACTGCCTGGAGCTGGCCGGCGTATCGCCTGGCCGTTTCCTACAAGACGCCGCCGGCTGAGCCTGGGACGCTTGCGGCTATGAGCACCGAGATCACCCCGCTGACGCTCGGCTGGACGATCGTCTACGTCGAGGACCCCGTCGCCGCGAGCGCGTTTTACGAGCGGACCTTCGGCCTGCGGCCCGAGTTCGCCGCTCCTGACGGCACCTACGCCCAGCTGGACACCGGCCAGACGAAGCTGGCGTTCGCCGCGTACTCGTTGGGGGAGGGCAACTTCCCCGGTGGGGTGGCGCGTCCTGACCCACGCCGGCCGTGCAACGTCGAGCTGGCGCTCGTGTCGCCCGACGTCGACGGTGCCACTTGCCGCGCGGTGCAGGCCGGCTGCACGTCGCTGGCGGACCCGAGCGACAAACCGCACGGACAGCGAGTCGCCTACGTCCGTGATCCGTTCGGCACGTTGATCGAGATCGCCAGCCCGCTGTAAGCAGACAGACCACTAGCCTGAGCCGGCGTGATCCGGGCGCTGCTGCTGGACTTCGACGGACTGCTGTACGACACGGAGAGCTCGGCCTACGGCGCCTGGGAGCAGCTGTATGCCGAGCACGGCGTCCATCTGTCGCTGCGGACGTGGGTCATGGAGGTGATCGGCCGGCCACCGGGCGCCTCCGGCTTCGATCCGCTGACCGAGCTCGAACGGCTCACCGGCGAGCGGTTCGACCGCGAGGCGGTACTCGCCGCGCGCGACGCCCGTCGCCACGTGATGCTCCCGGATCACCTGATGCCGGGTGCCGATGCGCTGCTGGCCGGCGCACGGGCCGCGGGGCTCGAGACGGCGATCGTGACCAGCAACAGCCTCGTCAACGTCGAGCGGCACCTGGCGCGCGCCGGTAGCACCCACCGGTTCGACGCGATCGTCTGTGCCGAGGGCGATCCGGTCCGCGGCAAGCCGGCGCCGACTTTGTATCTGGAGGCGCTGGAGCGGCTCGGGCTGCACGCCGCCGAGGCGATCGCGCTCGAGGACTCGCCCAACGGCGTCGCCGCCGCACGCGGGGCCGGCCTCTACTGCATCGCGGTGCCGAACGAGATCACGCGCGGCGCGCCCGGGCTCGAGGCGGCCGACCGGACGATCGGCTCGCTGACCGACCTGCGCCCGCGCGAGCTGACCTCCGGCCCGACGGTTTCGGAGCGGATCCGGAGCCACGGCCGCGATCTGGCGCGGTCGGGGCGGTCACCGCTGTACGTCGCGCTGATCGCGGCCGCCGCGGACGACTACGAGGCCGGCGGCGTGGTCGCGCGGCTGTTCGCCGGCGTCCACGCGCCGCCGGGCGCCGCGCCGGCGCTGCGACTGATGGCGGCGCTGCACGAGCTCGCGCTGACCGGCCGCGAGCCGGAGCTCAGCGCGTTCTATCCGAGCGCCGGTGGCACGCAACCACCTGAGCATGCCTGGCCGATCGTCCGCGACGCGCTCGAGCACAACTTCGACTGGATCGAGGCGCGGCTGCATCGCACCGTCCAGACCAACGAGCCGGGACGCTCGGCGGCGCTGTATCCAGTGCTGCTGTGGCTGTCGGCGGCGTACGGACGGCCGCTGCGGCTGCTGGAGATCGGCGCCAGCGCCGGCCTGAACCTGATCTGCGATCGCTATTGCTACGACGTCGGCGATCTCACGCTCGGTGATCCCGGCGCACCGGTCCGCTTCGCGCACCCATGGCGCCCGGCGCCCGCGATCGATCTCGCCGCGGCCGCCGCCGCGCTGCGGATCTCCCACCGCGAGGGCTGTGACCCCAACCCGCTCGATCCATCCAGCCCGGACGATCGCCGACGGCTGATCTCCTATATCTGGCCCGACGAGCGCGACCGGCTGGCGCGGCTGGACGCGGCGCTGGCGGTCGCGGCGCCGCGACCGCCGATGGTAGTCAGGGAGCGGGCGATCGATTGGCTGCCCGATGCGCTCAGCCGGCGCCGCGACGACGAGCTGACCGTCGTCTGGCACTCGGTGATGCGCCAGTACGTCGATCCGGGCGAGTGGCAGGCGCTGCTTGAGGCGTTCGGCGGGGCGCTGGCGGCGAACCAGGAGCGACCGATCGCGTGGGTCGGGATGGAACCGAAGTCTGGCGATGGCGGCTTCGAGATCACGCTGCGAACCGGCGCCGATCAGGCGGCGACCCGGATCGCCAGCTGCGATGACCACGGTCCGCCGGTCGCCTGGGAGCTCGGCGCCGATCAGCCGATCGGTTGACTCAAGGCAGCCGCTCGGCTGACCGCGGAGATCAACCTGGACGGCCGCGGGATCCAGCCGCTCGGGCGATGTGATCGGACGCCGCCGCTGCCAGCCTGTGCACCATGATCGAAACCATTGAACAACGGGCCGTCGACACGGTCGTCTCGGTGCAGGACCTGCGCGTCCGGTACGGGGCGACGGTCGCGGTCGATGGGATCTCGCTGAACATCCGGCGCGGTGAGATCTTCGGGATCCTCGGGCCCAACGGCGCCGGTAAGACGACCACGGTCGAGTGCATCGGTGGCCTGCGGACGCCCGACGAGGGCACGATCTCGGTGCTCGGCCTTGATCCCCGCCGTGACCGCGACGAGCTGCGCGAGCGCGTCGGGATCCAGTTGCAGAGCTCCGAGCTGCCCGACAAGTTGCGAGTCGGCGAGGCGCTGGAGCTGTTTGCGGCGTTCTATTCCGATCCCGCCGATCCGGCCGAGCTGCTGGCGCTGCTCGGCCTCAGCGAAAAGCGCGACGCTCGCTTCGTGAGCCTGTCCGGCGGGCAGAAGCAGCGTCTGTCGATTGCGCTGGCGCTGATCGGCTCACCGCAGCTGGCGATCCTTGACGAGCTCACGACCGGCTTGGATCCCGGCGCCCGGCGTGAGACCTGGAAGCTGATCGAGTCCGTCCGGGACGCCGGCGTCACGGTGCTCCTGGTCACGCATTTCATGGAGGAGGCCGAGCGGCTGTGTGACCGTGTGGCGCTCCTGCACCGCGGCCGGATCCACGCGGTCGACACGCCCGCCGCACTGGCAGCCGGCGCTGACGCGCGCCAGCAGCTGAGCTTCGTGCCGTCGGCGCCGCTGGCCGACGAGCGGCTGCTGTCGCTGCCCGACGTCACCGACGTCAGCCGCCATGGCGAGCGCCTGACCGTGTCCGGCAGCGGCGATCTGGTCGCGGTCGTGATGACCGAGCTCGGACGCCGGCAGGTGGTGCCGATGCAGACCCGTATCCAGCAGTCATCGCTCGACGACGCGTTCGTGGCGATGACCGACGAGCAGGAGGATCGATGACCACGCTGACCGCTCCCGAGCGTTCCGAACCGGCCTGCACCCCAGCCCGTGCCGGCAACCGCCAGCGCGCATTCGCGCGGCTGCTGGGCACCGAGCTGCGGCTGTTCGTGCGCGAGCCGCTGGCCCTGTTCTGGGGGGTGGCGTTCCCGCTGGTGCTGCTGATCGTGCTCGGGATCGCGACATCGAAGAAGCCCCAGCACAGCCTCGGCGACGTCAAGGTGATCGTCGTCTACACGCCGGTCGTGATGGTGTTCACGCTGACGATCCTGGCGCTCAACGGGCTGCCGGCCGTGCTCGCCTCCTACCGCGAAAAGGGCTATTTGCGCCGCCTGTCGACGACGCCGATCGGGGCGTGGCGGTTGCTCGCCGCGCAGATCGTGCTGAACTTCGCTGTCAGCGCCGTCGCGGTCATCCTGATCGCCGCGATCGCGCGGATCGCGTTCGGGGTGGCGCTGCCCAGTCAGGTGGCTGGGTTCGTGCTGGCGATGGTGCTCGGCGCCGCGGCGATGCTCGGGCTGGGGACGCTGATCTCGGCGATCGCGCCGTCGCCGCGGATCGCCAGTCTGGTCGGCTCGCTGCTGTTCTTCCCGATGATGTTCTTCGCCGGCCTCTGGGTGCCGCGCGCGGAGATGGGGTCGGTGTTGCGCCATGTCTCAGACTTCACGCCGCTCGGAGCGTTGGTCGCGGCCGTGCAGAACACCGAGGCCGGACACTGGGCCGGGACGACCCATCTGCTGGTGCTGGCGGCCTGGGCGCTGATCATGTGCGTGGCCGCCGGTAGATTGTTCCGCTGGGAGCAATGACCACGTCACGCCGGGAAGAGTGGCTGGACTTCTGGGAGCGGCGCGAGCTTCCAGCGCTGACGGGTCTGCCGTACCTGCTGCTGACGCTGTGCACCGGCTTCGACCAGTTCGCCGGCGGCGGGCTGGTCGATCTGGCGATCGCCGCGTCGGCGGCCGCGCTGATGGCGGGGATCGACCTCCGCGACCGCCGCAGCTCGTGGACCGACCCGCAGACCGCGCTGCCCACCGGGTGGGCAGCGGTCGCATTCCTCGTGCTGGTCGGGCTGTCGGCCGCGTTGGTGCTCCGCCAGCCGCTGTTTGGCTTCTACGTGTTCACCGGCTACTTCTGGTCGTGGAGGATGCTCGAGGGACGCGCCCGGTTCGTCGGCGTGGTGCTCGTCGCCGGCACCGTGGCGATCTCGCAGACGGGTGCCGGTCCGTATCGGGACGCCGCTGCGCTGGCGGGGCTCGCGGCGTTGTGGCTCGTCAACGTCGGGGTGGCGGGCACGTTGACCTGGTTCGGCTGGGTCGGCGAGGAGCAGCACGACCGGCGGGCCCGTGAGCTGACCGAGCTGACGCGGGCGCACGCCGAGCTCGAGCGCGCGATGAGTGAGAACGCCGAGTTGCAGCAGCGGCTCGTGACCCAGGCGCGTGAGGCCGGCGTCGCCGAGGAGCGCCGGCGGATGGCGCGGGAGATCCACGACACGATCGCCCAGGGGCTGGCGGGGATCGTCACCCAACTGCAGGCCGCGCAGCGCGCCGGTGAGCAGCCGGCGTCAGCGGCCGCCCGCGTGTCGGCTGCGATCGATCTGGCCCGCTCAAGCCTGAGCGAGGCGCGGCGCTCGGTGCAGGCGCTCGCTCCCGAGCCGCTCGCCGGCGCTCGGCTGCCCGACGCCGTGCAAGAGGTCGCTGACCGTTGGACGACGCTGCACGGCGTCCCGGTCACCGTGGCCACGACCGGCAACGCGCGGCCGATGCGCCCGGAGCTGGAAGTGGCGCTGCTGCGCACCGCCCAGGAGGCGCTCGCCAACGTCGCCAAGCATGCCCACGCCAACCGTGTCGGCCTGACCCTGTCCTACATGGAGGACCAGGTGACGCTTGACGTGCGCGACGATGGAGTTGGCTTTGCCACGGTCAACGGCGGGGGTCCGATGCGTCCACACGACGACGGCGGCGGCTTCGGGCTGACGGCGATGCGCCAGCGGGTCGAGGGCGTGGCGGGCAGGCTCGCGATCGAATCCGAACCCGACTCAGGGACCGCGATCAGCGCCTCCGTCCCCGCGATCTCGGCATGACCGCTGCATCGGAGGCCGTGCCGATCCGAGTGATGATCGTCGACGACCACCCGGTCGTGCGCAACGGGTTGATCGGGATGTTCGAGGGCGAAGCGGGGTTCGAGGTGGTCGGCGACGCCGGCGACGGCGCCGAGGCGGTTCGGCGTGCCGGGGCGCTGGCGCCCGACGTGATCCTGATGGACCTGCGAATGCCCGAGATGGACGGCGTGGCGGCGATCTCGGCGCTGGCGGCCGCCGGGTCGCCCGCGCGCGTGCTGGTGCTGACCACCTACGACACCGACTCCGACGTGCTGTCGGCGATCGAGGCGGGCGCGACCGGATACCTGCTCAAGGACGCGCCGCCGGCCGAACTGTTCCGGGCCGTGCGCTCGGCCGCGTCGGGCGAGGCGGTGCTGTCGCCGTCGATCGCGACCCGGGTCGTCAGCCAGATGCGAGGGGCGGGCGGGTCCGTTTCTTTGCCGGCGGGAGAGCCGATCTCGTCTCGTGAGCTCGAGGTGCTGGAGCTGGTGGCGCGGGGCGCGTCCAACCGGGATGCCGCGGCACGGCTGTTCATCTCGGAGGCGACGGTCAAGACTCACCTGATGCACATCTACTCAAAGCTCGGCGTCAACGACCGTGCGGCAGCCGTCGCCGAGGCGTTCGACCGCGGCCTGCTGATTCCGCGTCATCTGAGCTCCTGAACGGCTTCCCGCGCGCGATTGCCGCGGACTCTGGGAAGCTTGCGCAGGTGTCCACCCAGACGATCGCGAGCGAGCGCCGCCTGCGGCCTCGTTTGAGTTGGCGGTCCCGTGTCGCCGAGCGGCCGGGCGCGCTGACCGTCGCCGCCCTCACGGTGCTGGCGGCGCTGCTGCGGCTGATCACCCTGTCGTCGCAGAGCTTCTGGCTGGACGAGGGGTACACCGTGCGGCTCCTGCGCATGCCGTTCGGACAGATGCTCCGGACGGTTCCGCAGACCGAGTCGACGCCGTATCTGTACTACGCCGTCGCGTGGGTCTGGACCCGCGCGTTCGGGTTCAGCGAGTACGGAATCCGGTCGCTGTCGGCGCTGGCCGGAATCGCCACCGTCCCGGTGGTCTACCTGGCGGCTCGCTGGCTGGCCGGCCATCGGGCCGGAGCGATCAGCGGGCTGCTGGTCGCGGTTTCGCCGCTGATGGTGTGGTTCTCGCAGGAGGCTCGCGCCTACTCGTTGGCGACGCTGCTGTCGGCGCTGACCGTGCTGTGCGTCGTCGGTTACGCGCGGTCGCATCGTTCACGCTGGCTGGCGGGGTGGGCGGCGTCGGCCGCGCTTGGCGCGGCGACTCATTACTTCGTCGCGTTCGTCGTGCTCGGCGAGCTCGTGTGGCTGTGGCGGACGGCGCCGCGGGATCGCCGGCTGGCGGCTGCGGTCGGGCTCGTCGCCGTCGTCGGGTGCGCGCTCGTGCCGCTGGCGATCGAGCAGCAGCGCACCGGGCACGCCGACTACATCTCGCATTCGAGCCTGCACACGGTCGTCATCCAGATTCCCAAGCAGCTGCTGCTCGGCTACGCGAGCCCCGATCAGAAGGTGACGGTGGCGCTGGCGGCGCTGCTCCTGCTCGGCGGCGCGATCGCGCCGCTGGCGTTGTCGGCGCCCGTCCGGGCGCGGGCGGCATGGCCGCTGATGACTGGGGTGGTCGTGGTGCTGATGCCGGTCGTGCTGGCGGCCGGCGGGGTCGACTTCCTGGACACCCGGAACCTGCTGCCGGCGCTGCCGCCGCTGCTGATCGCCGCGGGGATCGGGTTCGAGGGCTGGCGGGAGCTGGCGGTCGAGAGCCGGCGTCCGAGCTGGCGGACGGCCGGAAGCTGGGCCGCCGCCGGGCTGGCGCTCGTGTCGCTGGTGGTGGTCGTGCTCGTCGACACCGACTCGCGCTACCAGCGCGACGACTGGCGCGGCGTGGCGCGCGCGCTCGGGCGTGACACGGGCGCCCGGGTGCTGCTCGTCGACCCGGCGTCAGGCGAGATCCCACTGCAGGTGTACATGCCCGGCGTGCGCGCGTTGACCGCGCCGGTCGCGGTGCGGGAGTTCGACGTCGCCGTCGTGCCCGTGAACGTCCATGGCGGCGGGATCGGCACGCCGCCGCGGGCGAACGGGCCGCAGCCGGCTGCGCTCGGGTTCACGCTGACGGGGACCGTATATGCCTCGACGTACACAGTGCTGCGCTACACGGCGCGTTCGCCGGTGGTGATCTCGCCGTCGCTCGCGAACGCGGCGTGGCTCGGCCAGAGCGGCTACGGCGCGCTCTTGCAGGACGGGCGCTGATGGGCTACGAGATCTCGATCACCAGCGATGCGGAGGCGTTCGCCGCCGTCGCCGGCACGTTCCTGGCAGCGGAGCTTGAGCGAGAGCAGTTGGCGCGGGTCGTCGAGGGCGTGCTGAACGGTCGCTACGCCGAGCACCCCAACTACTTCGCCACCGTGCTCGGCGCCGGCGGCGAGCTCGTCGCCGCGGCGCTGCGGACGCCGCCGCACAGCCTGATCTGCACGCGGCTGCCGGATCCGGCGGCGCCGCCCGCAATCGGGTTGATCGACGTCTGGCTGGAGCGCGACCCGGACGTCGCCGGCGTCGGTGCCGAGCCCGAGACCGCCCGGGCGATCGCCGCCGCGTGGGCGCGTCGGACCGGCGGCGACACCGATCTGCACCTGAGCATGGCGATGCACGCCGCACGGGCGATCGAGGATCCGCCGCGGCGGGCCGCCGGGCGGCTGCGGCTCGCCGCTGCCGCTGACCGAGATCGGCTCGTGCGCTGGTGGCGCGCCTTCTTTATCGAGGCCGAACCGCTGCATCCCGACGACGCCGAGCAAGCCGTCGCGGCCCGCTACGAAGACGACGCGCTGCACGTGTGGGAGGACGGCGGCGAGGCCGTGTCGCTGATCGGGGCGCGCCTGACGGGCAACGGCCACGGATGGATCGGGCCCGTCTACACGCCGCCGGAGCTGCGCCGCCGCGGCTACGCGGGCGCGGGGGTCGCCGCAGCCAGCCGCCGGCTGCTCGACGCGGGTGCGTCGGACTGCATGCTGTTCACGGACCTTGCGAACCCGACCTCGAACAAGATCTACCACGAGGTCGGCTACCGCCGGTTCGCCGACTGGGAGGACCACCGCTTCATGCCGTGATGGCGGGGTTGGCGGCTCAGCCGGCTCGCGCCGCGGGCCCGGCGGTCGCCTCGCCACTGCGCACCTCGGTGGCGTCGGCGACGGGCTCCTGGTCCGGGCGCCCTCGCGGCATCCCCAGGAACGAGACCACGAACGCCACGGCCATCGCGGCGGCCATGCCGATCACAACCGTCTTGGTCGCCGCGGCAAAGTCGGCCTGGACGGCGTGGACCGCGGCGTGCGTGGCGTGCGCGAACAGGTTCGACGAGCTCGAGCTCGAGCTCGAGCCGGTGCTCGCGCCGGAGACGGCGTGGGCGATCCGTGAGGCCTGCGCGTGCGGGAGGCCGTCGGCACGAAGCGTCTTGGTGACCTTCGAGACGACCTGGGTGACGAGGATCGAGCCGAGCACCGCCAGGCCAAGCGAACCGCCGAAGTTCCGGACCGTCTGGGTGACGCCGGTGACGGCGCCGTAGGCGGTCGAGGCCGCGCGGTTGAGCGCATCGGTCGAGACCGGGCCGAGCGTCAGTCCCATGCCGGCGCCGGCGATCGCCAGGTACGGCCACTGGTCGGAGAACGACAGGGTATGGAGCTTTGAGGCCCACAGGTAGAAGCCGACGGCGCAGACCGCGCAGCCGAGCACGACGGTCGGACGAGCGCCACGGCGGTCGAGGATCCGGCCGCCCCACTGGGCCGCGATCGTGAACCCGCCGAAGAACACGAACAGGATCAGGCCCGCGTTGGAGGCGCTGTCGCCGAGCGCGATCTGCGCGTAGAGGCTGGCGAAGAAGAACAGCGGCACGAAGCAGATCGAGAGCAGGAACAGCACCGCGTTGTCGACCGCGAAGCCGCGATTGGTGAACAGCCGCATCGGCACGAGCGGCTGGTCGACGCGCAGCTCCCAGGAGACGAACGCGACGACCAGCGCGATCCCGACCACGATGCACGCCCACGTCGCCGGGCTCGACCAGCCCCACGCCGACGCCTGCTGCAGCCCGAGCACCCCGATCCCCATGCCGGCGATCGACAGGCCCGCCCCGACCCAGTCGATGCTCTCGTGCCGGGGTTGCTGCTCGGGCTTGGAGATGATCGTCAGCGCGATCGCGATCAACGCGATCGGCACGTTGATCCAGAAGATCGAGCGCCACGTCCACTGCGTCAGATAGCCGCCGGCGATCGGTCCGATCGCGGTCAGGCCGCCGGAGATCGAGAAGAAGATCGCCAGATACTTGCCGCGCTCGCCGACGTCGTAGCTGGCGACGACGATCGCGAGCGCGGCCGGGAACAGGAACGCCGCGGCGGCGCCCTGCAGGACGCGGCAGGCGATGATCCACGTCTCCCCGGCCGAGCCGCTCGGGGTGGCGCCGCACAGCGCCGAGAACAACGCGAATGCGAACACGCCGATGATCAGCGTCTTGCGGTGTCCGACGATGTCGGCGACACGGCCGCCGAGCGCGAACAGCGCCGCCAGTGACAGCAGGTAGCCGTTGACGACCCACTGCGCCCCGGTCGGCGACAGCTTCAGGTCGTGATTGAGGTCCGGGACGGCCAGCGCGACGATCGTCTGGTCGATGAACATCATCGCGACGGCGAAGATCATCGCCGTCAACACCAGGTTCTTGTTCGTCACGGCCGCTCCCGGATCGCGTTGGCAACCGGTGTTATATCCGTCCGGCGAGGTCCGGCGACGTGCGACGACGTGCGGCGACGTCCGGCGACGTCCGGCGGCATCCCGCGGCATCCCGCGGCATCGGGCGGCGTCTGGCGCGTCCGGCAGTCGGCGCGGGGGCGGACGCGCGTGTCGCCGGCCGGTACGGGAATCCCCCGGCGGGCCTGGTCGATGGTGGGTGCGCGGCCGTGCGCCCGCAACCTTGCTCGGCAGTCTCGAGGACGCCGTGGGCGGGCTATCGGCGCGCGTCAGTTGGTCCATTTTGGGGGCCGGGGCGCCCGAAACCGACCATCTGATCGCTGCGGAGTCTGACCCGGGACCGGTGGCGCCGGAGTCGGTCACTTTTGCCTATGTGGCCGTCAAAATCGACCAATTGGATGCCACGGGATCTGTCCAGGGTCGCGAGCGAGCGGTCCGAGCCGACGGCGCCCGCGCGGCGGGCGGGGAACCTCAACCGGTGGTGGCCGCCACCGGACCCGCCGCCCCTCGGTCGTGATCTCAGGGCGACGCAGAGCGTTGGCCGCGCGCAGGGTCCCCGGGGTATCCGCCAGCGCCCTCGGCGGTCTCGCGGCGCCCTCGGCGGCCTTGCGGCGCGCTCAGCGACCGCGCGCGCCGGCGGCCAGCACGTGCGCGTGCACGAACGCCAGCTTGTCGATCACCGGCTGCGCCAGCGTGAACGGGTAGAGATCCTCGCGGCCCATGCTGCGATTGACGGCATTCAGCGCGTAGGTCAGCGGCAGCCACTCGCCGAGCACCTCGTCAAAGCCGCGCTCGGCGGCGTCGGGCCGCGGCGTCGACTCCAGCGGGCGCTTATCCGCGACCGCGCGCGGTCCGCCGACGACGACGCCGTACTCCGCGGCGGTCTGGAGGGTGTCGCGGATGTGGAGGTAGTGGGCCCATGTCTCGGCCCAGTCCTCCCACGGGTGCATCGTCGCGTAGGCCGACACGAAACGCTGCGGCCAGTCGGCCGGAGGCCCGGACTGGTAGTGGCGCTCGAGCGCCTCGCCGTAGTCGACGCGCTCGTCGCCGAATAGCTCGCGACAGGCGTGCCAGTCGCTGTCGCCGGAGAGCAGCAGCGGCTGGAAGTAGTGGCCGAGCTCGTGGCGCAGGTGCCCGAGCATGGTGCGGTACGGCTCCCCGAGCTCGGTCCGCCGCGCCTCCCGACGGGCGTCGTCGGACTCGGCGAGGTCGATCGTGATCACCCCGTCGTCATGCCCGGTCTGCACGGGCTCAGCCTCGGACGAGAGCAGATCGAACGAGAGCAGCCCGGGGGCGACGCCGGGCAGCCCGAGGTCGAGCAGCTGCATGATCACCCGGCGCTTGGCGCTCTCGGCTTCGGTCAGCTCGGCGATCCCGAGCGCGTCCGAATCTTCCGGGCGCGTGCGGGTCAGCTCGCACGAGCGACACAGGCCGCCCTCGCCCCGGACCATCCAGTTACAGCCGATCAACGCGAAATTCGCGCACCGATCCAGCTCGTCGGCTGCCGTGCCCTCGAGTGCGACCAGCTTCAGCCGCTCGGGCACGAAGCCCTGCGGTGTCCGGCAGTGCAGGCACAACGAGTTCTCGAAGAAGACGAGCTGGCCGCAGTGGCCGCAGGCGAAGGAGAGCATTGGGCAGCGACGATAGGAACCCGGATCGCCGGGACGTCGACCGACGTCACAAGCCAACGCCCGGTCACCCGTCAGCTACATTCCGCGCGTGCCTGGACGTCGTACGAGGCGGTACGCCTGGGCGGCGCTCGGCCTGGCCGGCTCGTTGCTCGTAGCGGTGGCGGCGCCCCGCGCGCTCGCCGACGGAGTCGTGGGCTGGTGGTATCACCCGTCCTTTCCGGGCAGCCGGATCGCGGGCGTGCACCTGGTCTGGGTGGGGATGGTGGCGATGTCGATCGCGTGGCTGGCGCTGTGGCGCGAGCCCCCCGGTCGTCGGGCGGCGATCGCGATCGCCGCGGTCTGGCTGCTGCCGCTGGCGCTGGCACCGCCGCTGTTCAGCCGCGATGTCTACAGCTACCTCGCGCAGGGGACGATCCTGCACCTGCGCCACAACCCCTATCGGCAGGCGCCAGTGGTGCTCACGAGCCTGCATCGCGGCCACGTGCTCGACGCGGTATCGCCGTTCTGGCGCCACACGACCGCGCCCTACGGGCCGCTGTTCCTGGAGCTCGTCAGTCTTGTCGTCGGGATCACCGGTCAGCATCTGATCGCCGGCGTGCTGCTGCTCCGTGCGCTCGACCTGATCGGCTTGGCGCTGGTGGCGATCTACGTGCCGCGAATTGCGCGCTCGCTCGGCACCGATCGCGACGCGGCGGTGTGGCTGGCGGTGGCGTGCCCGCTGGTGACGCTGTCGCTGATCGCGGCCGGCCACAACGATGCGCTGATGGTCGGGCTGCTGGTTGCCGGCGTGTCGATGGCATTGCGCGGCAATCCGTTGGCCGGCGTCGCGATCTGCGCGCTGGCGGCGACGATCAAGGTGCCGGCGCTGGTCGGGGCGGTGTTCATCGCGCTCGCGTGGGCGCGGGCGGAGGGTGATCGCGCCGCGCAGATCAGGTTCCTCGCGACGTGCGCCGCGATCGCGATCGTCGTGCTGGGGGTGGTCACGGTCGCCAGCGGAGTTGGGCTCGGCTGGCTGTCGACATCGCTGTTCTCGACCCCCGCCAAGGTCAGGCTCGCGATCACGCCGGCGACCGGCGTCGGCTACACGATCGCCAAGCTGCTCGGGCTCGTCTCGATTCACGTCAGCTCCCACGGCCTCGAGTCCGCGTGCGGCGTCGTCGCCACGGTGCTGTCGGCGGCGGTCGGACTGTGGCTGCTGTACCGCGTCCGCGTGTCCCGGCTGGTGGCGCTGCTCGGAGCGTGCCTGCTGATCGCGGCGGCGGGCGGTCCCGCGGCATGGCCGTGGTACTTCAGCTGGGGACTCGTGTTGATCGCGGCCTGCGCGGGGCCGCAACGGTCGCTCGCGGTGGCGCTGGCGCTCGTCGTCTCGGCGTTCCTGGTCAAGCCCTCAGGGACGCTCGCGCTGCCGCTCGGGTCCGCGCCGGCGGTCGTGGCGGTGTACGTGCTGATCGCGGCCTGGGCGTGGCACCGCTACGGCCGCGGTGGGTATAACCGTTCGGGTCGCGACCGCGGCGCCCCCGGGACCGCCACGGGCGCCGGGGGCGCCGCGCCGCCGGGTGACCGCGCGCGGGGGGCGGACGCCGATTCGGGGCTCGCCCATCCCACGCCGGCAAGCCTGGTGCGCACGTAGTGAGGGGCCACTAGTGGCCCAGGGCGCGCGGGCCCGCGTCGCCGACAGCGACGCCGCCGCGATCGGCGGACCCGCGCTGCTGGCGCTGGCGCTGTCGCTGATTCAGATCACCGGGCGCAGCCTCGGCTTCGACGAAGGCGCGACCTGGGCGATCGCGACCCAGCACATCCCGGGTCACGGGCTCGGTGCCGGCATCGCGCACGACGGCGGCAACATGCTCGGCTTCTACGCGCTGGAGCACGTGCTGATCAAGGCGCTCGGCGATTCGGTGTTCGTGATGCGGCTGCCGTCGGTGCTGGCGGGCGGGCTGACGGCCGCGTTCGTGGCGGCGATCGGGCTGCGGTTGTTCGAGCGCCGCACGGCGGTCCTCGGGGCGGTGCTGACCGCGGTCACGCTGTCGGTCGTCTACTGGAACCAGACCGCCCGCGGCTACGCGCCGATGCTCGCGTTCACCTGCGCCGGCATGCTGGCGTTCGTCGCGCTGGCGCAAGCGCCGGTTCCCGAGGCGGGCGCCGACGCCCGCGCGCGGACGGCGCGCCGAGCGTGGCTGCCGGTGCTCGGCTACGTGGCCGCGATGGTGCTCGCGATCTACTGCAGCTTCGTCGCGGTGCTCGTGATCCCGGCGCAGCTGGTCGCGCTGATCTGGCGCCGCCACGCCTGGCCGCGGTTCGGCACGGCGCTCGTCGCGCTCGCCGTGTGCGCGATCCCGCTGGCGGCGCTGGCCGGCGCCCGTGGGTCGGGGCAGCTGTTCTGGGTGCCGCGCCCGGATCGGCAGGTCGAGCAACAGGTGCTGGAGTCACTGACCGGTTCGGGCCTGCAGTCGAGCTTTCACCCGACGTTCCTGGCGAAGCCCGGGATCTGGATCACCGTGGCGGCGGTGCTGCTGATGCTCGTGCTGGCCGTGCGGGCGCGGCGAGCGTCCGAGTCGGGAGGCGTCGCCGCACCGCTCGCTGGTTGGGGCGCCGGGCTCGTGCTCTCCTGGGCGATCGTCCCGCCGGCGCTCGTGTTCGTCTACTCGCTCGCGTCGCAGCCGCTGTTCCAGGCCCGCAACCTGCTGATCTCGGTGCCGGCGATTGCGATCGTGGTGGCGCTGGGGATCTGCGACCGGCGGTTGCCGCGCGCGATCGCCGGCGGGGCGCTCGTCCTGGCGCTCGGGATCCGGTTGCTGCCGCTGGCGCTCAGCTACGACGTCTCGCCCGAGCCATGGGACGCGGCCACGCACGCGGTGCTGGCCAGCGCCCGGCCGGGCGACTGCGTCGTCTTCTACCCCGAGGACGGCCACAACCCGTTCCAGTACTACGAGCGGACCGCGAAGCCGGCCGGAGCGGTCGCACCGCGATCGGTGCTCCCGGTGACCGGCTGGGGGGAGGTGCGGTCCTATGTCGAGCGTTACGAGACGCTGTCGTCCGCGCGTCAGGCGGCGTTGGCGTCCAGTTGCACGCGTCTGTGGCTGGTCTCCAGCCACGAGGGGCAGAGCACCGGTCCGGCGCGCTCACGCCACAACCTCAGAAGGTTCGACCACTTCCGCACCCAACTCGAGCAGCTGTTCGGCCGCGGGCGGGTCAGGACCTACGGCTACGCCTCGGCGATCCACGTGCGGCTGCTGCCCGGCCCGCATTGACACGCCGCGCGGGGGCTAGGGCCGCATCGCGTAACCGACGAACGTCAACAGCGACAGCACCACGAACAGCACGAAACTGACCGCGATCAGGAGGTTGAACGAGCGGCCTTTGAGGTAGCGGGCAAACAGCACCAGGCCCGGGAACGCGGTGATCACCATCCGCGGGTTGGGCGGCGTGTACTCCGAGGTCAGCGCCAGGAAGATGATCGCGACCGTCCAGACGATCGCCGGCAACGACAGCTCGCGGCGGTAGAACCACAGCAGCACGAGCTCGACGATCATGATCACGCCGCCGATCTCGCCGAACACGAGGTTGAGGTCGATCGCGGGATGGTTGAAGTGGCTGGAAGCGAACGAGGGCGCCAATCGATTGATCGCGTCGACCAGCGCCAGCAGGTTCGTCTTCTCGCCCCAGCCGTGGTGCTGGGCGATGTAGGTCGCCAGCGGGTTGCCCGCCCACGCCCACATGAAGCCCATGAAGCAGGCGGCGCCGACGACCGACAGCAGCGGCGCCTTGAGGCTTGAGCGGAACTCGCGCGAACGCCAGCCGTGGCGCCAGAGCTGTACCAGTGCCGCGGACACGCAGACCGGCGCCAGCACCAGCCCGACCGGCTGCACCGCTGAGCCGAACCCGGCGGCGATCCCCGCCACCCACCACTTGCGACGTTCCAGCGCCCAGATGCAGATCGCCACCAGCGGCAGCAGCAGCCCCTCGGAGTAGACCATCGAGAAGACGACGGCACCCGGGGTCAGGATGAACAGCACGGTGGCGCGGCGGGCGACGTCGCGCCCCCACCAGCCGTCGGCCAGGCGGTGCACGAACACGGTCGCGACCCAGCCGCCGAAGCCTGCGATCAGGATCCCGGCCATCGTCGAGGACCAGATCTGCCCCCACGGGCTGAGCAGCTCGACGACCGGCGTCAACAGCCAGATCGCGATCGGGTACAGCGGGAAGAAGCCGAGCGTCGTCTGCCCGTCGGAGACGTGGTGCGGATAGCCGTGGTTGGCCAGCCGGCGGTACCAGAGACCGTCCCAGTTGGCGAACTCGGTGAGGATGCCGTGATGGCCGAAGCGGCCCTGCAGGTACGCGGCCAGCACCAGCACCACCCGCGCCGCGACGTACACGACGGTGATCCACAGCAGCTCCCGGCGGGCGCTCGGCGACACCTTCAGCCGCAACGAGGTCCGCACATGTCGGCGTGGGCGATCGGCGGTCCGTGCGCGGGGCAGCGTCGCCGGCGGGTCCAGCACCGCCGTCCCGTCGCTCGTCAGCTCAAGATCCGAAACGCGCGCACGGCCGAGCTGCTGGTCTGCATGAGAGTCGGTCGGATCCGAAGCGGCTTCCACGGGCGCGGCAGTGTAGGGGTGCATGGGTAAGGCCGCCGTATGTCGCGCCGCATCCGGGCGGACAGGCGCCCGACGCGCGGCGCCCGCGACCGTCTTGACGATTGAGCGTAGCGACCGGGACGGAACGCCCGATCCACGCCCCACCGCGCTCCGCGGCGGCATACTTCAGCGTGTGACCGAAGCGATGTCAGCCGAACTGCTCGCGCCGTTCACCGGCGAGCCGCATGCCGCCGCGATCCTGCTGGATATCGACGGGACGCTGGCCCCGATCGTCGACCACGCCTCCGACGCGAATGTGCCCGAGTCGACGCGCCAGCTGCTGATCGCGATCTCCCGCGCCTACAAGCTGGTTGCCTGCGTAACCGGCAGGCGAGCATCGGAGGCCCGGGCGATGGTTTCGATCGGGACGATCACCTACCTCGGTGCTCACGGCGCCGAGCAGTTGCGCCCCGGCTGGACCGAGGCGGTGCTTGATCCGGCGGTGGCCGAATGGGCACGGCGGATCCGGGAGTTCGGACGTGCTCACGACACGGACGCTGCGCGCCGGCTGCGGGTGCGGATCGAGGACAAGGGAGCGATCGTCGCGTTTCACTGGCGTGGGGCGCCCGACGATCAGAAGGCACATGCGGCCGTCGCCGAGATCGCGCAGCAAGCCGAGCGGGACGGGCTGAAGCCGCACTGGGGACGCAAGGTGCTCGAGATCCGGCCGCCGGTGACGATCGACAAGGGCCTGGGCGTGCGACGGCTGCTGGAGGAGTTCGGCGACGGCGTGCGTTCGGCGCTGTATGCGGGCGACGACACGACCGATCTCGACGCGTTCCGGGCGCTCGATCGGATGCGGCAGGACGGCGCCCTGGAGCGCGTGCTGCGGGTCGGCGTCGCCTCCGACGAGGCGCCGTCTGAGATCACCGACGAAGCGGATCTCGTCGTCGACGGCCCGACCGGCGTGCGTGAACTGCTCCGGCTCCTGGCCGCAGGCGAATAACGATGCCGGCCGCGGACGAGTGACCACCCTTGAGGTTTCACGAGTTTCTGCGCACGACCGTCCTGATGAGCGCCGGCTCGGCGACCGCGCTGGCGTTGGTGACGCTCGCGGGCGTGGCCGGCGGTGGACACGTGCTGCTGGTCGCGGTCGCGCTCGGCTGGTGGGTGCTGGGAGGCTGGATCGGGATCTGGGTGAGCCGCGACTCGGGGACCTCGCAGGCGATCGGCTCACTGCTGGCCGCGGCGCGCCCGCAGCGGTCGCTGCCAGAGGTGAGCCCGGCGCTGACCGTCGTGAACCGGCTGTGGCCGCTGATGGTGCTGACCGTCGCCGCGGCGGGGATCGGGATCGTCGAGCCGCAGGTCCCGGCGATCGCGGCCGGCTTCGCGATCGGCTGGGCGTTGGCGTGGCGCCGGCAGGCATCGGCGGTGCAAGCGATCGAGGACCGCGACGGCGCGCGCTTCTATGTCGACCGGACGTCGCCCCTGAGTCCGATCCGGCTCGTGCGGACGCCCGGCTTCCGCGCGATTCCCCAGAACGTCGACGGCTCGGTGCCGGCGCAGTCCGCGCAGCCTCAGCAATAGCGCGGCGGTAGTGGCCGATCCTGCCCCCGAGATCGTGATCATCTCGGTTACCTCGACGACCGGTTGGGGCAACGCCGCGCGTCAGCTGGCGGCGTCGCTGACCGCCGCGGGGGCGCGCGTCGGGATCGCCGAGACCGGCTCGGTGCCTGAGGTCCGCACCTTCATGGCGACCGATTTCGTCCAGGCGCTCGCGGCTCGCCGGACCGCTGCGGCGGCGCTGGTCGCCCACCGCCCCCAGGCGCTGATCTACTGCTCGGTCACGGCGGCGCTGCTGTGGCCCGCTCCCGGCGCGATCTGGTTGGACGCGATCGCCGCCGAGAACCGTCCCGGTCGTCACGGGATCTGGCAACGACGGGTCGAGCGGCGCCGGATCGCCACCGCCCCGTTGGTGATGACGATGGCCGCCGACTCGCTGGCGCCGATCGATCCCTCAGACCGTCCCGAGACGGTGGTCGTGCCGGTCGCGATCGAGCGCTCCGGCACGCCGGCGCCCGGGACGCTCCGCGACGTCGACGTGCTGGCGTACGCGGGTGATCCGGTGAAGCGGCGCCTGGACTTCATCCTCGCCTCCTGGCGGCGCGCGCGACGCGACGGCGAGCAGTTGGTGGTCACCGGGATTGACCGAGAGACGGCCGGTATCGAGGCGCAGGACGGCGTCCGCTTCACCGGCCGGATGGCTCCGGCCGAGTTCCGGGCGCTGCTGCGGCGCGCGCGGGTGTTCGTGACGGCGCCACGACGGGAGGACTTCGGGATCGCCGCCCTGGAGGCGCTCGCCGACGGGGCGATGCTGGTGACGACGCCGGCGCCGGGACCCTACCCGGCACGGGAGCTGGCGCGAGCCCTCGATCCCCGGCTCGTCTCAGACGACATCGCGACGGCGCTGCGCCGGGCGCTCGACGACCCCGTCGACGGCTATGGCGCGCGGGCCGCCGAACTGATCGAGCCGTTCGGTCTGTCGTCGGTCAGCGCGACGTTAAGAGCGCGTGTGCTGCCGCGATTGCTGCCAGGATGGAAGTCGTGAGCTTCGCGGCGACCGGTCTGCTGGCCTCGATCCCCAGCCCGTCGAGCAACGGGTTCTCGATCGGACCGATCTTCTTTCACGCGTACGGGATCATGTACGTGTTCGCGGTCGCGGCGGCGATCTTCCTCTCCCGCTGGCGTTGGGCGCGGCTCGGCGGCGACCCGGACCTGCCGTACGAGGTCGCGATCTGGGCGTTCCCGGGCGGGCTGATCGGGGGGCGGATCTACTTCGACATCACGACCCCGAGCCAGATCCCGGACCACTGGTGGGGCGTGTTCGCGATCTGGGACGGCGGCCTCGGGATCTGGGGCGGGATCTTCGGCGGGGTGCTGACCGGTCTGTGGGTCGTGCACCGGCGCTTGAGCAAGGATCAGCGACGGTGGTTCATGGACGTCGTCGGACCGACGCTGCTGGTTTCGCAGGCGATCGGGCGGATCGGCAACTACTTCAACCAGGAGCTGTTCGGCAAGCCGTCGAGCCTGCCGTGGGCGCTGCGGATCTCGCCCGCGCACCGACCCCCGGGGTACGCGCAGTTCACGACGTTTGAGCCGACGTTCCTGTATGAGTTCGTCTGGGATCTGGGGTTGGCGGCGTTCCTGATGTGGCTTGGCTCCAAGCGCAAGATCCGGGCGCCGGGGCTGTTCGCGTTGTACGTCGCCGGCTACTCGGGCTTCCGGGTGTTCGAGGAGACCCAGCGGATCGACTACTCCAATTACTTCCTCGGGATGCGGGTCAACTTCTGGATCGCGTCGGGCCTGTGCCTGGCGGGGCTGGTCTCGTTCGTGATCATCCAGCGGGGTCTGTGGGGTCGTGGCTGCGAGCCGGCGCTGCCGGCGCCTCCGCGCTCGATGGTCCCGGGTGGGCGCGCCGCCAAGACCTCGGGGCGGGCGCCGGTCGCCGCCCAGCGGCCCGCGGTCGCGACCGCGCCCGAGACGAGCCGCGGCCCGGCGGCGACCAAGAGCGGCGCGCGGACCACCAAGCGGCCGCCACCACCACCGCGTAAGCGCCGCCGCTGAGCCGCCGGCGCCTCCGGGCAGATCTCCACGGATACTCCGGCGCGATGGGCGACGGGGCGGGTCGGATCACGGCCGCGCTGGCGGCGGCGCTGCTGACGGTCGTTTGCGCGTCCGTGTGCGCTGGCGCGCTCGCCGGGCCGGCACGCGCCGATCGCGCGACGGTCTCCGTGTTCGGTCATCCATACGGCGGCGCCCTGCCCAACAACTTCCTCGGTCTCGCGTTCACCTACAAGCCGATCCAGGGCTGGGTCGGGCCATCGTCTGAGCCGGTCGATCCGGTGCTGGTGCAGTTGATCCGCAACCTCTCGCCGCACGGGCGGCCGCTGCTGCGGATCGGCGGCGAGAGCGCCGACCACAGCTGGTGGCCGATCCCCGGGTATCGCAAGCCGTTCGGCATCACCAACGACCTGACACCGGCGTTGACGACGGCCATGAGGCGGCTCGCGCAGGCGACAGGAGCCCGGCTGATGCTCGGCCTGAACCTCGAGGCCGACCGCACGAAGCTCGTCCAGGTGGAGTCCAGAGAGCTGCTGCGACGGATCGGCGCCCGCTACATCCAGTCGTTCCAGATCGGCAACGAGCCCAACCTTTACACAGTGATCCCGTGGTACAAGCTGCTGAACGGCAAGCCGGTGCCGCAGTATTCGAAGGTCGGCACCCCGGTGTACGCGCGCCCTGAGTCCTACGGCCCGGCGGACTTCGCCGACGAGGTCGCGCGGATGCTGCAGGTGATGCCGCGGTTTCCGATCGCCGGCCCGGAGACCAACACCCCCGCGTGGATGGCGGCGTTCACGCGGTTCCTGCACCCGGTCGGCCGCGCGGTCACGCTCACCACGCACGCCTATGCCGGCAACAAGTGCGTCACGGATCCGAGCCAGTGGAACTTTCCGAGCGTCCCGCATCTGTTGAGCATCGCCGCCTCGCAGGACCAGTTGGCGGGCCTGAGCCCGTTCATCGGGATCGCGCACGCGCGCGGCGACGGCTTCCGCGTCGACGAGCTGGGAACCGTCAGCTGCAGCGGGCTGTACGGGGTCTCGAACTCGATGGCGTCGGCGCTGTGGGTGCTCGACACGCTGTTCGCGATCGACGACGCCGGCGTCAACGGGGTCAACCTGCACACGGTCAAGGGCGTCAATGCGCTGTTCGATCTGTCGCGCTCCGGCGGTCGCTGGCACGCCACCGTCAAGCCCTGGTACTACGGGGCGTTGATGTTCGCGCAGGCCGCGCCGGCCGGCTCACGGCTGCTGCGGGTCACGAACGGGACCCTGACCGGCACGCGGGTGTGGGCGACGCGCGGCACCGATCACCTCGTGCGCGTGCTGGTGATCAACGACAACATCGGCTCGAGCGCGCGGGTGCTGGTGCGCAACCCCGCCGGCTACGGACGGCGACCGGGCACGCTCGAGCTGCTGCGAGCCTCCGGCGCATACGCGACAAGCGGCGTCACGCTCGGCGGCCGCAGCTTCGGGCGCACCACCACCGGGACCCTGCGGCCACCGGTGACGAGCGTCGTGAGTCGCCGAGCTGGCGGGTACGCCGTGACGCTGCCGCCCGCCAGCGCGGGCCTGCTGACGCTGGCACCGGGTGGCTGACGTCGTGCGCGCCGCCCGGCAAACGGCGATCGTCCAGCTGCGCAGCGTGGCCGTCGCGCTGGCCGTCGCCGGGCTGCTGCCGACCTCGCTCTGGACCGGCGCGGCCAGCGCGGCGCCGGCGACCGTGACTGTCTCGGCAAAACCCGTGACCCGCCCGCGCCCCGGCGACTTCGTCGGTCTGGCGTTCACCTACAGCGCGCTGGCACTCTGGTCTCACAGCGGGCCGGCGGATCCGGTGCTGGTGCGGCTGATCCGCAACCTGACGCCGACCGGGCGGCCATCGCTGCGGATCGGTGGCGAGAGCGCCGATCGCAGCTGGTGGCCGATCGCCGGCTACCGCCAACCGATCGGGATCACCTACGACCTCGGACCGGCGTGGACGGAGATCGCCCGTCGACTGGCCCAGGCGACGAACGCGCAACTGCTGCTGGGACTCGAGCTCGAGGCTGATCGACCGGAGATCGACAAGATCGAGGCGCGCGAGCTGCTGCGCCGGATCGGCCGCCGCTACATCCAGTCGCTGCAGATCGGCAATGAGCCGCAGCTGTACACCGGGATCCCGTGGTACAAGATGGTCCGCGGCCGCCCGGTCGTCTGGTACAGCCCGGTCGGGACGCCCGTCTACGCGCGCCGGCGGCCCTACCAGCCGTCGCAGTTCGTCGCCGAGGTGGCGCGCATCCTGCGGGTGATCCCGAACTATCCGATCGCCGGACCGGAGTCGAACAAACCTGCTTGGACGCAGGCATTCACGCGGTTCCTCGTGCCCGGCGGCCGCGCGACGACGCTGACCACCCACGCCTACGGCGTCAACGGCTGCGACAAGAATCGTCGGTCCGAGGTCTATCCGAGCGTGCCCAACATGCTCAGCCTGCGCGCGTCCCGGGACCTGCTGCGCGGGATGGCGCGCTACATCGCGCTCGTGCATCGGCGCCATGGCAGGTACCGGATCGATGAGATGGGAGCGGTCACCTGCACCGGCCCGGCGGGCGTGTCGGACAGCATGGCCAGCGCCTTATGGGCGGTCGACGCGCTGTTCGACGCCGCCCGCCAGGGAGTCGACGGCGTCAACTTGCACACCGATTACGCGCGGATCAACCAGCTGTTCTCGCTGAGGTCCAGCAATGGCCGCTGGCGCGCCACCGTGCTGCCGATCTACTATGGCGCGCTGCTGTTCGCGCACGGCGATCCGGCCGGCTCGCGGCTGCTCGGCGTCGAGCATGGCTCCACGCCCACGCTGCGCGTGTGGGCCAGCCGGGGACGCGAGCAGGTGCGGATCACGCTGATCAACGACAGCCTCAAGCGGCGCGCGACTGTCCGGCTGCGACTGCCGGCCGGACTGCGATCGGCGGGCGGGACGATCGTGCGGTTGCAGGCTCGCGGGGGTGCGTACGCGACGCGCGGGGTCAGGCTCGGCGGCCGGAGCTTTCAGACGACCACGAGCGGGAGCCTGCCCCGGCCGCATCTGCGGACGCTCCGCGCTCGCCATGCCAGGTTGACGGTCCACCTGCCGAAGGGCAGCGCCGCGCTGGTGACGCTGCGCCGCTTCGCCACCGGGTGTCCCGCCAAGTCGAAACGGTGTCGCGGCCGCCGCGACTGAACCGGCGGCGAGACCGCCGCGCCACCCTGAGGGGGCCCGCAGGCCGGCCGGCGCCTACCGGCCCGCCAGCAGCCGCGGGCGCAGCGCGGACAGCTCGGCCCACGAGCGGGTGTTGAGGACCGCGGTGGGGCCGAGCCAGGCGCGGCGCGCGGTCGCGATCCCGTAGCGGACGACCTCGAAGCCGCCGGTGCGGTGGGCGTCTGAGTTGATCACGATCCCGACTCCGGCCTGCGCGGCGGCGCGAGCA
>Ga0302326_10002088_pt1 | contig 49250 bp, 47 predicted proteins | sample Palsa_T0_3_FD_202264 | JGI IMG/M metagenome (GOLD analysis project Ga0302326, IMG submission 202264) | Peat permafrost microbial communities from Stordalen Mire near Abisko, Sweden - Palsa_T0_3 | ecosystem: Environmental > Terrestrial > Soil > Palsa > Peat permafrost | place: Sweden: Abisko... | reverse complement strand
GTCGGGCGGGGGCGGGGGCTGCGGTGGTGGCAGGGGCTGCTGCCACGGGGGCGGTGGTTGCTGCCACGGCGGTAGTGACGGTGGCAGTTGCGGCTGCCACGGCGGCGTCGCTTGCGTCGGCGGAGCTGGGGGCGGGGGCGGCGGGGGCGGCGCCAACGTGGCGGCACGGGCGGAGGAGCGGGCGTGATCCAGTTCCCGTCCGAATGCCCCGGCCGAGGGCGGACGGACGGCCGGATCCTTGGCCATGGCCGACTCGAGGACCCGACAAACGTCGCTCGGAACCCCGATGGGCCGCAGATCGGGAACCGGCGACAACTCAACCCGCCCCATGACGGCGTAAAAGGTGTCGTCCTCGTCGTCGCTCACGAAGGCGGGATGACCGGCCAGCAACTCGAACAAGGTCGAGGCCAGCGAGTACACGTCGGTCACCGGCGTGGCCGGGGCGCCCTTGAGGATCTCGGGCGCCACATGGGCCGGGGTGAATGACTGCTGACCGACCGTCAGACGCGTGGCATCGGTCAGCCGCGCGATGCCGAAGTCAGCCAGTTGGGGCTCACCGTCGGCATCCAGCAGGACGTTGGCCGGCTTAACATCCCGATGCAGCACCGACGCCTGATGGGCGATCTCGAGCGCCCCGGCCAACTTGACACCCAGGTCGACCACTTCATCCCAGGGCAGGGGTCCCTGGCTGGTCAGTCGGTCCAGCAAGGAGCCGTTGACCATGAACGGCATGATCATGTAGGGGCGGCCCGTCTCGGTGGTGCCCTGGTCGTACATGACCAGGATGTTCTTGCGGCCGCCGACCCGGCCCACGGCATGGCACTCTCGCTGGAAGGTGGCAAGCATGGCGTCATCAATCGTGAGGTCATGGAAGACCTTCACCGCCACCAACCGGTCGAAGGCCAGCTGGCGGGCCCGGTAGACCGTGGCAAAGCCACCGGCGCCGACCTCCACCGCATCGATCAGGCCCTTTATCCCGAGCTCCGCGCTGCGCTGCTCGGGCATCACCGGCGCTGGTCCGTCACGGCCTCATCCCAGAAGGCGACAGGGTGCCGAACACGGATGAAGGTTACCGTCACCTCGGACCGCCGTGACCCCCCGGCGGCTACGCGCGTCTCGCAATCAGGGATTCGGCGATCTGGATGGCGTTGAGCGCGGCGCCCTTGCGCAGGTTGTCGCCCGAGACGAACAGCGCCAGGCCGCGTCCGTCGGCCACGCCGGGGTCGGTGCGCACCCGGCCCACCAGGCAGTCGTCCCGGCCCGCCGAGGCCAACGGGGTGGGCATGGCCACAACCTCCACGCCCGGTGCCCGCCCGAGCAGCGCCAGCGCCCGAGCGGGCGACAACGGCGCCGCGAACTCGGCATTCAACGCCAACGAATGCCCGGTGTACACCGGCACCCGCACGCAGGTGCACGAAACCCGCAAATCCGGAATACCCAATATCTTGCGGCTCTCGTCCCGGAATTTGTGCTCTTCGTTGGTCTCGTCGTCCACCAGCGCCCCGGCAATTGACAACACGTTGAACGCGATGGGCCCGGGGAACACGGCGAAGGGGGGAAATCCGACCGCGTCGCCATCAAAGGTGAGCGCTGCGGATTTCTCACCCGTTTCCCGCACTTGGGTTTCCAGTTCGGCCACGCCGGCCAAGCCGCCGCCCGACACCGCCTGGTAGGTCGAGGCGACCAACCGCGTCAGCCCCGCCTCCGCGTGCAGCGGTGCCAAAACCGGCATGCACACCATGGTGGTGCAGTTGGGGTTGGCCACGATGCCCTTTGGTATGTCGCCCAGGGCGGCGGCGTTCACCTCGGGCACCACCAGCGGCACGTCGGGATCCATGCGCCAGGCCGACGAATTATCGACCACCACCGCCCCCGCCGCGGCGAGGGCGGGAGCCCATTGCCGCGACGCCGTCGCCCCCATGGAAAGCAGAGCGATGTCGATTCCGCGATGGTCGGCCGTAGCCACGTCCTCGACCACGATCCCGTCCAGCGCACGGCCGGCAGATCTTGAGGATGAGAAATAACGCAGCGATTCGAAGGGGAATCCTCGAGAGCGCAACATGGCCCGCATGACGCCACCCACCTGGCCGGTCGCGCCATAGACCCCAACAGTTAAAGCCATTTATTCCGCCTCCAGCTTGAACGCATCGTGGAGCACGATGACGGCCTGTTCGGCCAACGCCCGGCGCACCACGCAGGTGATGCGGATGGCCGAGGTGGAGATCATCTCGATGTTGATGCCCTCGTTGGCCAGGGTCTCGAACATGGTGGCCGACACCCCGGGATGGGTCTTCATGCCCGCCCCGATGAGCGACACGGTGGCGATCTCGTCGTCACCCAACACCCCGGTGGCGCCGATCTCCAGCTGGAGGGCACGGCACACCTCGAGCGCCACCTCCAGGTCGGGCCGGGGCACGGTGAAGGAAATGTCGGTGGTGCCCTGGATCGAGATGTTCTGCTCGATCATGTCGACGTTGACCATGCGATCGGCCAGTGCCCGGAACAGCCGGGCCGCCACGCCGGGCCGGTCGGGCACCCCGGTGACGGTCAGCTTGGCCTCGGACGCATCCGACGTCACAGCCGAGATGATGGGCTGTTCCACCTGCGGGTCCTCCTCTTCGATCCACGTGCCCGGTTCCCAAGTGAAGCTGGACCGGACGTGGAGCTTGACGTGATGGTTGCGGGCGAACTCGACCGAGCGCATCTCGGGCTTGGGGCAGCCCGAGGCGCACATCTCCAGCATCTCCTCGAACGACACCCGGTGCAGGCGACGGGCGCCCGGCACCACCCGGGGATCGGCGGTGAACACCCCGGACACGTCGGTGTACAACTCGCACGCATCGGCGTCGAGCGCCGTGGCCAGGGCCACCGCCGTGATGTCCGATCCCCCGCGGCCCAGGAACGTCACGTTGTGGGCCAGCGACACCCCTTGGGCCCCCCCCACCACGGGCACCCGGCCCTCGTGCAGCGCGGCGCGGATGCGGTCGGCCCGGATCTCGACCAACTTGGCCCGGGTGTGCTCGTTGTCGGTGATCAAGCCGGCCTGGCTGCCGGTAAAGGAGTCGGCCGGGACCCCGGCGTCGTGCAGCGCCATGCACAGCAGCGCCATGGCCTTGCGCTCCCCCGCCGTGATCAGCATGTCCATCTCGCGGCCGGGCCGGGTGTTGGACACCTCGGCCGCCAGGCGCAGGAGTTGGTCGGTTTCCTTGCCCATGGCGCTGACCACCACGACCACGCGGACGCCACGGCGCCGGGTGCGGGCCACGTAGTCGGCCACGGCGCGCATGCGGTCGGCGTCGGCCACCGAGCTTCCCCCGAACTTCTGAACCACCAGAGACGCCTGAGCCACGGCAGGCGAGGGTACCAGCGGCCCTGGGCTTCGCGGTGTGGTTAAAGGGGGCAGCGATAGCATGGTGACATGGCAAAGGTCCTGCTTCGTCGCCGGGAACTGACTGTGGATGATCTCGCCGCCATGCCCAACGACGGCCACCGCGCTGACCCTCGCGGCGGGGGACCTATGACACCGCGGCTGTCGTAAACGGGGGCGAGGCGTGGACCGACCCAACCTTCGGGGTCACGATCGTTCCCTCGTCGCTCGTAGGGCCCCGTCCTACGCCTTCGGGGTCGGCCCGACCCGCGCCTACCCGTTCCTGACGGCCAGCGAGTAGCTTGACGCCCCGTGCCCAGCGAGAAACGAGAGCGTCAGCGGCAGGGCCGGCTGGCCCGCCAGGAAGAACTGCGGATGGCCCAGCAAAAGGCCAAGCGGCGCCGTCAGTTCGTGATCGTGGCCGTGGTGGTGGTCGTCCTGTTCGGCGTCTTCTACCTGGTGACGCGCAACTCGGGCAAAAAGAGCGTGGCCACCAACGGCGCCACCACCACCCTGGGTGGTGTCACAACGACCTCAAAGACCGGCTCCACTACTACCGCAGTGACCGCACCGCCCGTGAGTGTCCCGCTGCTCGCCGCCCCGGCCAACGTGGGCTGCCCCAACCTGGACGGCAGCGCACCCCACTACACCAAGTTCACCGCCGCTCCCCCCATGTGCATCGACGCCACCAAGACCTACACCGCCACCATGGTCACCGATGCCGGCACCATAACCATCATGCTGGACCCGGCGGAGGCACCGAAGACCGTCAACAACTTCGTGTTCCTGGCCGGTTATCACTACTTCGACGGAACCGCCTTCCACCGGGTCATCCCGGGCTTTGTCGACCAGGGGGGCGACCCGACCGGGACGGGCAGCGGGGGCCCCGGCTACCAGTTCGCCGATGAGCTACCCAAGTCGGCCAGCCAGTACGTGGCGGGCAGCCTGGCCATGGCCAACAACGCGAGCCCCAATACCAACGGCAGCCAGTTCTTCATCGTCGTGGGCAGCGGCGGCTCCCAGCTCGCAGCCAGCTACTCCCTCTTCGGCCAGGTGACCGGGGGCATGGACGTGGTGACGGCGATCAACAACGACGGCACCTCAGCCGGCACACCGAAGGTGGTCCACAAGATCACCAAGGTGACCATCAGCGTCTCCTGAGACACCCCGAAAGACAGGATTGATTTCATGGCAATCGAATGCCCCAAAGCGGACGGCTCCAGCCCCAAGACGCAGAAGTTCAGCGGACGCCCCCCGATGTGCATTGACCCGACCAAGCGCTACTCGGCCGAGATGGTGACCAGCGAGGGCACCATTCATATCGAACTGAACGCGTTGGCTGCGCCCAAGACGGTCAACAACTTCGTGTTCCTGGCTCGCTACCACTACTACGACGACGTCATGTTCCACCGGGTCATCCCGGGCTTCATGTGCCAGGGCGGGGACCCCCAGGGCACCGGGATGGGCGGACCGGGGTACAAATTCGAGGACGAACTGCCCAAGCGTGGCCAATACGAGGTGGGTTCGCTGGCGATGGCCAACGCCGGCCCCAACACCAATGGCAGCCAGTTCTTCATCGTCAGTGGTCCGAGCGGCGTGGGCCTGCCGCCCAGCTACTCACTGTTCGGCAAGGTGGTCTCCGGGCTCGACGTCGTGGCCGCCATCGAGGCCTTGGGCTCGGGCTCCGGTAGGCCGCAGTGCAAGATCCTCATCAAGTCCGTCACCATCACCGAAAAGGACTAGTTCCGCTTTTTACGACTCGTCCGCTTCTGGTCGAGTACCGTCCTGCGCGTGTTACGCGCCCGCGTCGTCGTCTTTGTCTGTTGCCTCGGCTTAGTGGGCCTGGCCGGTTGTAGTTCCAGCAAACCGACCAGCGTGGCCGTTGCACCCACCACCACCTCGACCACGGTCGACCTGCTCAACAATCTGCAACTGACTATTTCCGATCAGGTGCCGGCGGGCTTTATCGAGGAGCCGCTGGGCACCGATGGGGAAGGCCCACTCGATCTGGCGGGGACGGCGCAAAGCATCAACCCCATGCATATCGCGGCAGTCGAGATGATCCTGCAGCAATACAACTTCGTGCGCGGGTACCAGCGGGTGTGGGTCGATCAGGCGACGGGCAAGTCGCTGGTCATCCGGGTCCAACTCATGGGCTCAGCGTTTCAGGCGATGGAGTACTACAACGTGCAGAGCGACGCCGACCGATTGGGGGGACAGTCCAAGAAGTTCCTTACCCCAACGCTCGACCTGGCGTCTGGCTTCACGAGTTCCTTCACCGACAAGAACGGGGCCCGGTCTGGGCAGTTCGTCGACCTCGCCCGGGGCCCGCTGTTCTTCCACATCTCGCTGGTCGGAGCTCGGGGCTCGGTGAGCCAGGCCGACATCGTGACGATGGCGCAATCGCAGAGCACCGAGTCGGCGGCGCAGGGCTACACCTCAGGCAGCTAATCGGCCGCGGGTTCCCCAACCATTGTGTGCAATTTGTGTACGCATATGATCGGATATTGCACACAATAGTCCCCACCAGTCACACCAGTCACATTTGGATTAGCCGGCGGGCGGGGCGGCCACGATCTCGGACGATTCGCTCCACGCCACCACGCCGCCGAGCGACGGTCCGACAAACGTCGGGACCTTGGCTGGAACCGAGGTGCTCTCGCCGTTGGGCATACACGGGAACTCGACCGCGTCGCCCGAATAGTCGGTGTTGCTCTGCCCCTGGGCGTCGGGATAGCCGGGTCCGGTGTATGTCGTGGACGCCTGGCAGAAGGCAACAGTCCCCGTCGGTATGGCGGACTGGACACCCGTGACCAGGTTCAGCCGTTTGGGTGCGCCCGTCGTATCAGGCAGGATCACCACCTCTTGTGCCACTTGGGGCAAGGCCGTGGCCTGCGCCAGGTCGACGTCGGCGCCCGCGTCGACCGACCAAAGGGTGTGGCCGGTGGCCAGGTCGAAACCCTCGATCATGATCTTGGCCCCCTGGCTGAGCGTCGGGGCGGAGCTGCCCTCAAAGGTCGCCATGCCCGTCTCCCGCAGCCGCAACCCCATCGTCGGGGGGCTGTAGGCCGGGGTACCGGATGAAATCGTGGCGCTGCCCGGGCACGGTAGGAAGTTGCACACATACTGGGTGCCGGGCTGCCGCCACGTCACGGCGCCGGTGGCGATGCTGAATCCCGCCGTCGCGCTGTCGGCCAGGTTGACGACGTCTTCGAAATTGTTGGAGGTCACGGGCCCGCCGTTGACCGAACCGACGAATAGGCCCACCGAACCGATGCGGTCGAAATCCCATCCGTTGTCCGAGGAGTAGCCGGACTCGGGGAACACGCTGGCCAGGGGGTGCTTCCACACCACGGTGGACCCGTTGACGGCCAGAAGCTGCTCGGGGCTGCGGGTTCCGGGATCGAACAAGTCGGGACCGAGTGCCCGAGCCAGGTCCGACGCCGCGATCGTGACCGGTACCAACGACGTGCCGTCGGCTGAGTTGAAGCGCAGCAGCTGCGAGGCGCCCGTGCCGTCCTCCAGGCCGGTGGCGCACACCACCGTGGGATCGTCGATGCAGGGCAATGGCCAGTCGCTGAACAATCCGGGCGGGCTGCGCCACATGACTGCCCCGGTGGCGGCGTTGACACCGACCACGGTGGCCGATTGGTTGTTGCCCGTTTGCTCGAACGCGGTCTGCTGGAACGCCGTCACCGAGGCCGAGGGCTCGAGAAAGGTCACGATGTTGCCGTACACCCCCAGCTCGGGCCCCTCGCCCGGCGTGATGGCCGACGGGGTGGCGGTGGCCTGCCACACGGTCTTGCCCGTGGTCGGATTGAGGGCGACAACGCCGAGCCCGCCCGCGACCGAGATGTAGACGATGAAGTTGCCCGCGGCGGTGAACGGTTGCGAGACCGGCGTCAGGTCCAACCTCGTCCACCCCACCGTCGCCGTGCCGGATGAGGACCCCTTCGCCTTGTGTGATCCGCTGCTGGTGCACGACGCCAGCAACAAGACCATCGCGCACAACGGGACCCACAGCCGCCTTCCACCCATACCTGCTCCTCCGGTCAAACCGCCCACGATTTGACGCCAAGGGTACAGGTGCCGTCTCGATCAAGCTCAGGTCCGGGAACCAACCGGCCTCGTCGCACGACTGGTAGTCGATGAACAGAGTCTTCACGTCGTGGCGCGCCCTGGCCATATTGGGGGTGGTCGCCACCGTGACCGCCGTGACCGCCTTGTTGGTCGGGCACAGCGCCAACAGCGGAGCGAGCCAGCAGGACATTCACCCACCCGGGCTGCAGGGGATCATCCAACTCCCGCTGCAACCCAAACCGAACTTCACCCTGACCGACACGGCGGGCAAGCCGTTCAACCTGCAAGCCGAGACGGCGGGCGACGTCACGCTGCTGTATTTCGGCTACACCCACTGTCCCGACATCTGCCCGACGCAGATGGCCGACATGGCCATTGGGCTGTCGAAGGTGTCGCCTTCCGTGCGCTCACACGTCAAAGTGGTGTTCGTGACCACCGATCCCACCCGAGACACTCCGTCGGTCATCCGTAGCTGGCTCAATGCGTTCAACCCGAGCTTCATCGGGCTGACCGGCACCATGGCCCAGATCGAAGCGGCGGAGGCGCAGGTGGGCCTGCCCCCGTCAACCGTGCAGGTCGTTGACGGCGTCTACTCGGTCGACCATGCGGCCTACGTGCTTGCCTTCACCGCCGACAACGAATCACATGTCATCTACCCCGCGGGCATCACCGCCAGCGTGTGGAGCCACGACCTGCCGCGCCTTGTGAACGAATGGAAGTAGTGCCGCAGAGCCTGCCCGTGAGCCTGCCTTTGAGCTTGCTGGTGGACGGCGCGATGAGATGAGCAACGTCGGATTGGTGGCCGCTTTCGGCGGCGGGGTGGTGTCATTCCTCAGCCCGTGTGTGTTGCCCATGGTGCCTGCCTACCTGTCGATGGTGACGGGCCTGGACATCGCCGAGCTGCGGGAGGGTGAACTGCGCCACAGCGGGCGCATCATCCGCGACACCGGCTTGTTCGTACTGGGGTTCGGGACGGTCTTCGTGGCGCTGGGCCTGGGTGCCAGCGCCTTCGGTGGTGCACTCACCCGCAACCAGGTCCTGCTGACCCGCATCTCGGGGCTGGTGGTGCTGGCCATGGCGCTGTTCCTGGTCGGATCGCTCGTCCTGAAGGCGCCGTGGCTGTACCAGGAGCGCCGCTTTCATCCCAGTCCGTCGCGCCTCGGTCCGCTGGCTGCGCCCATCACCGGGGTGGCGTTCGGGTTTGGCTGGACGCCCTGCATCGGCCCCGTGCTGGCCTCGGTCCTGGCCGTGGCCGGCGAGTCAGGCAACGCCAGCAAGGGTGCGACCTTGCTGGCCGCATACTCCCTGGGCTTGGGGGTGCCGTTCCTGGTGACCGGCCTGGCGCTGGGCAAGCTGGGCGGGGCGTTGGCCTGGGTCAAGCGCCGCACCACCCAAGTCACCATGGCATCGGCCTCGCTACTTGCCTTTTTCGGGGTTCTGCTGATGCTCAACCGGCTCACCTGGGTTACCACCGAGATGCAGTCCCTGTTCCGTTCCATCGGCCTGGGTCGCCTGGTGAATCTGGGCTAGCTGACGCCGAACAGCTGGTGGATGCTCGAGCGCAAGGCCGACTCGGTCAAGCCACCTTGGTCGAGCTTCAGCAGGCGGCCTTCCGGGCTGTAGAAAGCGGTGGCGGGCATGCCCCGGGCGCCCAGGGCGTCGTGGTAGTTGCTCAGTCCCGGTCCCACGTCGCGAGCCAGGACGAACCCGCTGGCCGCCAGGTGGAAGCGTTGCGCCATGGCCACCCCGTTGCCCGTCTCCAGTGAGTTCACCCCGATGAACACCACATTCGGGCTGAGCGACTTGGCCACGGCGGCGAACCCCGGCAGTTCCTCGACGCAGTTGTCGCACCATGAAGCGAACAGGGTGACGACCACCGGCTTGCCCCGGTAGTCGGCCAGTTTCACCTGGCTCGATCCACCGAGGGCGGGCAAGTCGAAGTTGGTGACCTCACTGGCCGCACCGCCGTGGCCCTGCGAGGTGATCACCACGACGCCGATGGCGACCAGTAGCACGACCGCGCCCCCGATGGCGGCAATGCGGCGAACCGACCGCCCGGCCTGATCCGGCTCAGCGGACGACAATGACGACCCGACCGCTGCGGTGAAGCGTGCAGGTGCCGGAGTAGGTCCCGGGACGGTTGACCGACTGGCGCAGCTCACCGTTGGCGGGAACAAAGAATGGCCCCACCTCATCGTTCTGATCGTCATGGTTGACCAGGTCGATGACGTCACCCTTGTTGATCACGAGTCGCTCGGGGAAAAGCGAGATGTTGGCACCGGCGGCCAGTTGCTGCGCCGTACCCAGCGGGATGGTGAATCGGTAGGTCACCGGAGCGCGATTCTCGGGGAGGGCGGCCACGATCACGAAGGCAATCACGACGGCCAGCGCGCCCAGCGCAATCAGGACCGATCGGACCACTTTGGGTGCCCGCCCTTCTGCCTCGGAAACAGCGGCCGCGGCCGGATTTCCGCTCCCCGCGCTGACTTCTGGCTCGCTCACCGATACTGACACCGGCTCCGACGCTACAGCGCTTGCTCGATAATCTGCCGTCGCCAGGAACCACGCGGCCGACGGAAACGACTGACTACCTGGGCAACACTGTCCATGTGCACCAGGCAGAGGAGGCATCGTGATCGTGGGGGCTGTGACCGTCCGGGCTGGCAAAACGGCGATGACCGGACTCGTCTGGGCCGTCCTCGGATTGGTCGCCATCGTCGGGCTGGCCGCCTGCGGTGGCGCATCACTGAGTAGCGCACCCAAGATCGAGATAACGGCGGCCCGCACCCCGCTTCCCGCCAGCCCCGATGTGGGCGCGGTGTACCTGACGATAAAGAACGACAGTTCCCAGCCCGACGTGCTGCTCTCTGCCACCAGCGACGTGTCGACCGACACGATGCTGCACAACGACGTCACCAGCGGCATCAGTGAGTCCATGGTTCCCTCGGGACCGGTGACCATCGCATCGGGGAAGACCCTGGTGCTCCAGCCCGGGGGCTACCACCTGATGCTGATGAACATCAACCGGCACCTGGCCGTCGGCAACACCATCCACGTGACCCTGGACTTCAAGCGGGCGGGCCAAATCGCGGTCACCGTGCCCGTGGTGTCCATCGTGGCCGGTGCCGCGGACAATGGTTCGATGTCGGGCATGAAGATGCCCTAGCGATATGGCCCTGCGAGACCGCAGACCGGCACACCGGCTGGGGCCGGGACGCCTCCTAGCGGTAACCCTGATCCTGGCTGGCGTGGCGTGGTTGGCCAGTTCCGGCGCCGCGGCCGCGGCGCCGCCCGCCACCGTGTCGGTCGTAGCGTCGACCCCGGCGGCCAACGCCCGGGTTGGTGCCGCCCCCCAGGTCGTCACGCTGACGTTCAGCCGCCCGGTGGCAACCACCACGGTGCACATCCTTGGACCCAACGGCGACCGCGTTGACCTGGACGGCACTGCCGTGTCGAGCGACGGCGACCGCGCGGTGAGCGTCACCATGCAGAGCGGAGGGACGGGGGGCTACCTGGTCACCTGGACGGCCGCTCCAGCTGGGAACCCGGCGCCCGCTGCGACCGGGGGCGCCCTGGCATTTGCCGTGGGGCGCGTGCCGGCGTGGGCGGGCGGGGGCACGGCGCAGTTCCTGTCGGCGGGCGGGGCGGGGCCGGCGCTGGCTGCCGCGGTCAACGGGGCGGAAGGCATCGCCCTGGCCGCGCTGCTCCTCCTGGTGGGAATGGTCATCGGAGTGACCAGGGGGTGGATCCCCTCCGGCCACTCGACCTACGCCGCTGTCTCGGCCCTCCTGCTGCTGGTAGGCGGGGCCACCGCAATAGGCCTGGCCCTGCACGGCCCGTTCGCGGCCGGACTCCCGGTGGGCCAGGCGTTGAGCCGGACGATGGCCCGAGCCACCCTGCACACGGCGTGGGGCATCGCCGGGCTCATCGCCTTGGCCGGCGTGGTCATCGTGGGCGCGGTCAGCGCTCCGCTCTTGCTCAGCCGAGGCCGAGCCAGGTCGTCACGCACCGAGCGGGCCGCGCTGTTCGGTGCCCTCGTCCTCAGCGCCTCGGTCGTCCTGGCCGGCCATGGGATCAGCGGGCCGCTGCCCGGGGTGTGGACCGTCCTGGTCGGGCTGCATGTCATCTCGGTGGTCGTGCTCGCCGCCCTGCTACTGGCACGACTCGTCGCATCGCGCCGCTCGGACGAGCAGAAACGCCAGAACACCGGTGACGCCGAGGCCCTGCGGGGAGCGACGATCGCCGTCATCGTCACCGGCCTCCTCCTCGCCCTGCACGAAACCGGGACCCTGTCGGCGGTGACAGGAACGGCCTACGGACGAATCAGCCTGGCCAAAGCGGCGGCCACCGTCGCCCTGCTCTTCGCCGTGTTCGCCCTGACCGACGGCCGGCCGTCGCGCGCCCGCGGGTCACAAAAGTCCGGGCCGCCCCGCCGGAAGGCCGGCCCGACCCTGGTCCGAGCGCCCGATCGCACCACCGCCCGGGCACCCACCCGGGCGAAAGCCGAGGCCGCGCCGGTGGTGGCCAAGCCCGGCGCGGGACGAGGCGACGCTGGTGCCATCCACCCACTGGGATTGGCGGCTGTGCTGTTCGTCCTGGCATCGCTCATCACCGCCGTCCTCATGTTCCAGACTCCCGGGCGCCTGGCCGCACCCCGACCGGCCACGGGCACGCTCCTCGCCACCGGCATGGACATGGAATTCCAGCTGTCGCCCGCCCGGGTGGGGCAGAACAACCTCCACCTCTACATTCTCAACGGCGCCGGCAGCCCTGAGGCCGCTCCGGGCGCGTCGGCCCAGCTGCTGTGGTCGACGGCCACCAATGCCCCGCTCCCCGTCAACCTGTCCGATGCCGGCCCGGGGCACTTCCTGGACTACGGACTCGAGATCCCCCTGGCCGGCTCGTGGATCCTGCGCGTCCGGGTCGACGTGGCGGGCAGCACGACTCAGCGTTCGTTCTCGGCTCCGGTCACCATTCATCCGTAGCGCATCCACAGCGCTCCCGGGAACTTCGAACGGGCGGGCGACGACTAGCCATCCGTGAGATCTTTTCCGCCCTTGAGCCGCCTGCGCCGCCCGCTCGCGGCCATGGGGGCTTTCGTCGCGGTGGCCGTGCTGCTGAGCGGGTGTGGCAGCGCCAGCAGCACTAGCGGTGGGCTGCCCAACCCCATGGGTCTCCAGGGCACGATTCGCCAACCGCCGTTGAACAAGCCCGATTTCACCCTCACCGACACCGCCAACCAGCCGTTCAACCTGCTCACCGGCACGGCGGGCGACGTCACCCTGGTCTATTTCGGCTACACCCACTGCCCCGATGTGTGCCCAACCACGATGGCCAATCTCGCCATTGGGCTGTCGAAGGTGTCACCGGCCGTCCGGTCGCACGTCAAGGTCGTCTTCGTGACCACCGATCCCAACCGGGACACGCCCTCGGTCATCCGCGACTGGCTCAACGCCTTCAATCCCAGCTTCATCGGCCTGACCGGGACGATCCAGCAGATCGACGCGGCCGAAGCGACCGTAGGCCTGCCTCCGGCGACGGTCGTCAATGAAGGCAACGGAAACTACAGCGTCGAACATGCCGCCGATGTGCTTGCCTTCACCGCCGACAATGAAGCGCACGCCGTCTACCCCGACGGGTACAGCGCGTCGACGTGGGTCCACGACCTTCCCCGCTTGGTAAAGGGTCTCCCTTCCTAGGGAACTGGCACCCCGCTCGCGACGACTACCAACGCAGCGTATGGAATGAAAAAAGACGGGATTCTGGGGGTGAATGGTTGTGGCGACCAACGTGGCGACTGATCGTGCAGCTGGCTCAGCGGACGCGGACAACGATCGTATAAAGCGCGGTGGCAGCCGCCGGCGACAGTTGCAGATTGCCATCGGTCTGGTGTGGGTCTTCGTCGGCTTTCTGCAACTTCAGCCATTCATGTTCGGCAAGAGCTTCGTCACCACGTTGGAGGGCACCACCGTCGGGCAGGCCCAGTGGATCAAGTCGTCGGTGAACTGGGTTTTCGGCAATATCGTCATTCACCACTTCACCTTGTACAACGCACTTTTCGCCACCATCCAACTCGTCATTGGTCTGCTCATTCTGTTCCGGCCCACCGTGAAATTCGGCCTGCTGGTGTCGATTCCCTGGTCGCTGGCCGTGTGGTGGTTCGGGGAGGCGTTCGGCGGGTTGTGGGGTGGCGCCATGCCGGTCATGGGCTACCCGGGCGCCGTGTTGATCTATGCCCTCATCGCGGTGCTGGTGTGGCCCCGAGAGTCCGAACCGGAGTCCGCCTCGGAGTCGGCGTCGGTCGCCACCGGTGGTGTGCTGGGGGCAAGCGGTGCCCGGGTGCTGTGGGCCGTCTTCTGGTTTGCGTCCGCCCGCTTCACGCTTCTGGCCGCCAACCGGTCGCCCGGCGCGCTGGCCGCGGCGGTGGCCGGCATGGGCGACGGCGAGCCGCAATGGATCAAGGAGATCGACACCCACATCGCCCGCGACGTGCTCAACCATCACGGAACCGAGTGGTCGATCGTTCTGGCGTTGCTCTTTGCCTTCGCCGGTGTCGCCATCTTCGTACCCCGGCTGGTGCGGGCCGCGGTCGTGGTCACTGTGGCCCTGGGCGTGGCCATCTGGATCGTCGAGGATTTCGGCGCCATCTTCACCAGCCAGGGGACAGACCCCAACTCGGGGCTGCTGATCGTGCTGTTCGCCCTCTGTTATTGGCCCCTGCAGCACCGGCTCCTTCCTCGCCGTTCGGGTCACGCGCGGCTTACGACGGGCCGACTGTGAGGCGCGCCGTGACGGCTGGCCTGATCGTGTGCCTTGGCCTGACGGGATGCAGCTCCACCGCCCAGTCGCACGTGACGACGGGCAATCCAGCCGTGATCCTGTCCATCTCGAACTTCATCTACTCCCCCAACCCGCTCACCGTAACGCCGGGCGCGGTCATCGGCGTGACCAACAAAGACGACACGGCCCACACCGTCACCGCCTTCGATGGCGCGTTCAGCACAGGCAACATCGGCCCGACCAGGACCGTCACCTTCGTGGCCCCGACCGCGCCCGGCACCTACCAGTTCCGGTGCACGATCCACCCGAAGATGCTGGCCACGCTGGTGGTGCGTTAGCCCGGCCCGATTGTTTGGTGGTTTCGGCGGCGAACCAGTAAGAGAGCCAGCCGCACTGCTCGTCGTCCGCTAGCCGGCCGGGCCAGTGGCGTGAGAACCGGGATGTGGACGGGTACGGGTCAGTTGGACGTTGACCACGGCGCCGAGGATGACGGCGAACGCCGTCACCCACAGCCACAGCAGCAGCACCACGACCGCGCCCAGCGCGCCGTAGGTGCCCGCCGCCTTGAACTTGGGCGCGGCCGTGGCATACACGGAAAGCCCGACCGAACCGAGCACCCAGACCACCGCGGCCACGCACGAGCCCCAACTCAGCCAGCGCACCCGGGCCAAGGGGCGGACCGGTCCATAGCGGTACAGCAGCTCAAGCGCCGTGGCCAGCAACGCAGCCAATGCCACGTCGCGTACCACGCCCACAGCCAGGCGCGCCACCCCCTCCAGCCCCAGGCGATCAAGCAGCCCGGGCAGGGTCAGCAAGGCCCCGAAGGATACGCCCACCGCCACGATGGCCCCCAGTGTCAACAACAGCCCGAGGCCGCGCAGCTTGAAGAAACTCCGAGTCTCCACCTGACCCGAGGCGGCGCTGACGGCGGTGAGCAACCAGCGCATCCCGCTCGACGCACTCCACAGTGCCACCACCAGAGCGACGACCAGGCTCAACCGCAGGCCTCGCGGCGAAGCGGCGCTGATCAGGCGTAGCTGGCTGGCCACCAGTTGCTGGGCCGAGGTCGGCAGGGCGGTGGTCAACGACGCGATCTGGCTGTCCACCTGGGCTCGGGTGACCACCAACCCATACAGGGACACCGCCGCCACCATGGCGGGAACAAGGGCCAACATGGCGTAGAACGCCACCCCGCCGGCGAGCAGGACAACGTTGTCCACCCGGACCTGGCGCACCGTCTCGCGGACCAACGGAACCCACGTCCCCCGGCGCAGCTCGATGTCGCGTTCGACGTCGAGCACCTCGTCGGCCAACGGCGGATCCCCGACACCACGCACGCCAGGTTTCTACCCGTTGGTCGACCGTCGCGCTCGCTCTGAACGGCATATTCTCCTGCCATGACACGCCATGGGCGGCTGGCGATGGCCGCCGTTATCGCCCTCTCGATCCTCACCGCATGCTCGTCGTCGACCAAGACGGCGGCCCGCAGCACCACAACAGCTACCACCCCGACCACCGCCGCGGGACTGATTGACCTGCGATCGTTGATCTTCCAGCAGCTCCCCGCCACCTACATCGAGGAACCGGCCGGGGTAGGGGTGGACGGCCCTCTCGACCTGCTGGGCGCGGCCAAGGCCCAGAGCAGCACCAACGCCGCCGCCGTCCAGGCCGACCTGGTCCGGGAAGGCTTTCTGCGGGGCTACGAACGAGGCTGGGTAATCAAAGCCGGCACCACGGAATTCTTGAACTGCTGGGTGCTGCTGTTCGCCACGCGACTGCAAGCCGCGGCCTACTTCAACCTGATCAATTTCGACGCCAAGGTGGCGCCCAACATCTCGACCTTTCCCACCCCTGGACTGGCCAATTCGTCGGGGTTCGTGGTCCCATTCACCTTGGCCCAAGGTCCTCAGGTCGACCACACCATTGATCTGGTAGCGGGACGGCTCTATTTCCATCTGGGTTTGTCTGGTCCCCCGGGCACGTTTACCGCCAACGATATTCTGACAATCGCGCAGTCGCAGCGGGCGCGGGCGACCGCATTGGGATATCCCTAACACCCACCCGCGCTGATCGGGGCGAGTTGGCTCTCTCGCCCCGACCAGGAGTATCGACGGGTCCGCCGGTATGTCGCCATGTATGTACCACCGCGGTCCGACCGTCAAACCGGGTCCGGCACGGCGCGGGCGGCCTTTTTCCAACTATTGGTTGAGGGCGTCGAGTGAGCTTGGCTTGCCGTCCACGAATACCCGGACGGTGCCTGCCCCTTCGGTGTGCCAGGTGCCATCGGGCTGGCGCAGCAGAGCCGTCTGCTCGTCGATGGCGGCAATGCGCAGACCCCCGGCAGCCAGGCTGAACGTGCGGTGCGCCTTCTCCGGTGACCAGGTGTTGGCGTGAGGCAACACCGCCACCTGCTCGATCAGCCCCAGGCCGAGCGTCAGCGCCCCGCCCCGAGGGTCGATCATGGGGTCGCACAAGGCCATGGCGCCGGCCGACGACCCGGCCACCACGGCGCCCGCATGCCACGCCTCTTCCAACGCCTGCCACACCTGGGAGTCCTTGAGCACCGATCGCAGGTGCAGCACCGACCCGCCGCCCAGGTAGATGAAACGGGCCTGGCGCACGACGGCGGCGTTGGCCGGGTCCTCGGCGTCGCGCCGGCCCAGCACGTTGAGCCCCCGGACCTCGCCGCCCAGGGTCTGGAAATGGCGCTCGGCCGTCGCCACCGCTCGCTCCGGGTGCTCGTAGGCGGCGGCCGTGGGCAGCACCAGCACCTCGGTGCCGCCGCTGGCCGCCATCAGCCCGGCGTCGAAGGTGCACTGATCGCGCCACTCGCCCCCGCCGACCAGTGCCAGCAGCCCGGGTTGACCGGTCGTCGTCATGGCCACCGGCCTACCACGCGGCCCCCCAGGGCGCCAGCACGCTCATGGCCGGGTCGGGCTCGCCGATGGGCGGTCGCCACGCCACCCCGGCCACGCAGGCTGCGAGCAGCGGGCCGGCGGCAGGCAGGGCGAAGCGGTCGCAGTCGGAGACCGACATTCCCGCCTCCCGCAGCGTGGCCAAGGTGTCGCGATGGAGGTCGCAGCCCCCGGCCACGGGCGACCACAGAGGGTTGGCGGCCCGCTGGAGCAGGCCCCGTGCCCCCCGCGCCGCCACGTGCTCGATGAACAACAGCCGCCCGCCCGGGACCAGCCAGCGCCAGATGGCGGCCACGGCGGCGACAGGGTCGGCAACGGTGCACAGCGTCAGCGTCACCACCGCCGTGTCGAACCCGCCGTCGGGCAGGTCCGCCTCTTCGACCGCCACCGGTTGCCATTCGAAGGGCACGCGCAGGGTGGCCGCTCGCCCCAACAACCGCTGGCCCATGGCCGCGTCGGGCTCCAGCGCCACGAGGGACGTGACCCGCTCGGGACGGTAATGGCGCAGGTTCAGGCCTGTTCCCGCCCCGATCTCCACCACCCGGCCCGAGGCCGAGCCGACCAGCCAGCGCCGGCGAGCGGCCAAGCCCCGGGCCTCGGAGGCGGCCAGCGCCCAGTCGTAACACGCCGGGCCCCACCAGTCACGCATCATGGCGCCGGACACCGTAGGACCTGAGACAGAACTAGTTGGACGGCGCAGCCAAGAAATGACCAATTCGAAGCGTGAAACGGAGCAAACGCCCGTCCAACTAGTAGTTCTGTCTCGGGTCCTAGTGTCGTGCACGTAGGTTACTCACCAGTAATATAGGGGGTATGACGGTGAAACGAGTCGGGGTGGTTGGGTCGGGGATCATGGGCGCAGGCATCGCCGAGTGCGCCGCTCGGGCCGGTTACGAGGTGGTGCTGCGATCCCGGCGCCAAGACGCAGCCGATGCCATGATGACGGCGCTCGCATCGTCGCTCGGTCGGCGCGTTGACCGGGGGAAAACGACCAGCGATGAGCGCGACAGGGTCCTCGCACGGGTGATCGCCACCACCGAGTTGGAGAGGCTGGCCGAGTGTGACCTGGTCATCGAATCGATCGTCGAACAGCTGGCGGCCAAACAAGAGCTGTTCCGCCAGTTGGACCGCCTCTGCCCCGAGAGCGTGATCCTGGCTACCAACACGTCGACCTTGGCCGTCATCGACTTGGCCCGGGCCACGGGGCGGCCCGATCGGGTGTGCGGGGTGCATTTTTTTAACCCCGCCCCGGTTATGAGCGTGGTGGAGATCGTGCGCCCTTTGACCGCCAGCGACGAGACGATCGCCGAGTGCCGGGCGTTCGTCGAAGCGTGCGGCAAGCAGCCGGTTGAGGTGAAGGACCGGGCCGGGTTCATCGTGAACGCGCTCCTTTTTCCCTACCTGAACAACGCGGCGCGCATGTTGGACGACGGGGTGGCCAGCCGCGACGACATCGACGCCGCCATGAAAGGGGGCTGCGGGTTCCCCATGGGACCGCTGGCTCTGCTCGACCTGGTCGGCCTGGACACCAGCGTCGCCATCCTCGAGGTGCTGCATCGAGAGCTGGGCGACCCCAACTACGCCCCTGTTGCCATCCTGCGCCGCATGGTGGCGGAAGGTTCGCTAGGCCGAAAGAGCGGCCAGGGCTTCTACCTGTACGGCTGATCGCGCTGCACCAGGTGCGCGTACCTGGCGGCGACGGGCGGGCGTTCGATTGGTCCACTGCCTCTTGCAGCCGGGCCGGGCCGGGCCGGGCCGGGCCGGGGCCGTCGTACAAAGGATCCAATGTTGACCCAGGACAACAGAAAGGATCCTTTGTACCGACCGCCCCGGTCGGCGACCTACTCACTCCCACTACTACGGATAACGTGGTACCGTGCAGACGAGAGGAGGGCTCGGGATGGACACCACACAGCTGCTGAAGGGCGTTCTCGACCTGGCCGTGCTCGCCGTGGTGCGAGAGGAGGACGGCTACGGCTACGACATCGTGCGGCGCCTGCGGGTGGCCGGGCTGGACGACATCGGCGACGCCTCGGTCTACGGGACGCTGCGTCGCCTGTACCAGGCCGGCGCCCTGAAGTCGTACGTCGTCGCCTCCGAGGAGGGGCCCCATCGCAAGTACTACGGGGTGACGCCGCTCGGGCGCGAGACGTTCGACAGTTGGGTCAAGAAGTGGAGGGGCTTCGCTGAGGCCATGGACGTCCTGATTGACGAACCGAGAAGGGAGACGGCGTGAGCACGACGATGCCGCAAACAACAGGCATGGAGGCCGACGCCTACCTGAAGGAGGTCGCCCGCTGCCTGGCGACCGTCCCGGCCGAGGAGCGGGCCGAACTGCTGGACGACCTGGCCGAGCACCTGCGGGAGATTGCCGCTGAGCCGGGACCGCCGCTCACCGAGCGACTGGGCCCGCCCGAGGCCTACGCCGCCGAGCTGCTGGCTTCCGCCGGCGTGGCCCCGGCCGGGGCGCCCCAGCGGGCGTTGCGGGCCCGGGCCGGTGCGCTGGTCACCCGAGGCCGAGCGTCCGCCCTTGGTCGAGAAGTGGAGCGACTACTGCCGGTCCTGCGCCCGTGTTGGTGGGTGCTGCGGGCCTACCTCGCCGTCTCACTGCTCGCCGCCCTGACCCGCGACAATCATTATCCCGGCTTCCCCATTCCCCACCTGGCGGGCAACGCGGCGCTTGGCCTGATCGCCGTCGTCGTAGCCATTCCCCTCTCGATCCGGCTGGGTCAACGGTCCCTGCCGCGAATCGGTCGCCTGGCGGTGATCGCCGCCACCGCCATCTTGGCCATCTATGCCGTGGTCCTGCTGGGCAAGATCCGGACGAATCAGGTCACCTATGTCCAATCGGGCACGTCGCCGCTGAGCGGTAGTGGCGACACCTGCCTGACCAATGCATCGGGGCAGAACATCACCAATATCTACGCCTACGGCCCCGACGGCACCTTGCTCAACCCCGTGCTGCTGTACGACCAGGACGGCCAGCCCATCGACAACCTCTGCCCCGACGTCAATGACCAAGGACTCCCGCTGACCACCCAGTACGACCACGACGTCAACGGAGCTCCGGTCATCAATGCCTTCCCCCGGACCCAATCGGTACCGGCCCAAACCGTCGAGGGCGGGCTCGGTTTCGGGGTGGCAGGACAGCCCAACACCACCGTGCCGGTGAACCCTCCGGCCGTTGTCATCCCCCGTCTGGCCCCGACCAGCACGACCGTTCCCACGGCCTCGTCGTCGGTCACCGTGCCCCCAACCGCGGCCACTACGACGCCGACAACCGGCTAGCTCGACCTCCTGCTCCCCCGGTAGAGCTGGCTCGATGAGCACCCGCACCGCGTACTGCGGCCATGGCTGAGGCGGCAACGGCGCGTTACCGCGAGGTGTTCGGGGTGGCCGAGTTCCGGGTCTTGTTTGCCGCCAATTTGGCCTCGATCCTGGGCGATGTCGTGGCTGCCGTGGCCCTGATGGTGCTGGTGTACCAGAGGACGCACTCGCCCGGGCTGGCCTCGCTGACGATGAGCCTGGTGTTCATTCCCTATCTGTTCGGCGGGGCGTTGCTGTCGGCTGCGGTCGAGCGATGGCCGGCCCGGCGCACCCTGGTGGCGTGCCATGTGGCCAGTGCGCTGCTGGTCGCGGTCATGGCCGCGCCCGGGATGCCCGTGGCCGCGCTGCTGGCGCTGCTGTTCGCCGTCGGCCTGTTCGCGCCGGTCTTCCAAGGGGTGCGGGCGGCGCTGCTGCCGCAGGTCTTGCCCCCTGGTCCGCCCTACGTTCTGGGCCGGTCGGTCATGCGCCTTGTGTCCCAGTCGGCCCAGATCATCGGGTACGGGGCGGGCGGTCTGCTGCTCCTGGTGCTCTCGGCCCGAGGGGCGCTGGTTATCGACGCGGCATCGTTCGCCCTGTCGGCCGCGCTGGTGCGCTTCGGCACCGCCGCCCGACCGGCCACGGCCACGGCCGCCTCCACGGCCACCGCCGCCGCCCGGGGCGTCACGGGGGACGCCGGACTTGGGGCGGGAACCGGGGCCGACGCGGGCGCCGGTCGGCCAACCAGACCGTCGATGGTGCGGGCATCGCTCAGCGGCCTGCGACGGGTGTTCGCGGCCGCCGAGCTACGGCGGGTGATGCTGCTCGGCTGGGCCATTCCCGCCTGCACCGTTGCCCCCGAGGCCCTGGCCGCGGCGTATGTCGCCCACATCCACCAGCCCGCCAGCGCGGTCGGCTGGTACCTGGCGTCCATGCCCCTCGGCTCGGTGGTGGCCGACGTGGTGGCCGGTCGGATGCTCGGCCCGCGGGCCCAAGGCCGCCTGGTGCTCCCCGCCGCCTTGGTCGCCTCCGGTTCCCTGGCCGTCTTCGCCCTCGGCCCGCCCTTGCCCGCCACCATCGTCGTGCTGTTCGTCGTCGGACTGGGCTTCGCCTACGCCCCGGGACTCGATCAGCACCTGGTCGAGGTCGCCCCGGGCCCGCTTCGGGACACCGCACTGGCGGTGAGCAGCAGTGGTCTCATGTTCGTCCAGGGCGTGGGATTCGCGGTCTGGGGTTTCGCAGCCGAGCTGGCGTCGATCCGCCTGGTCATCCCGATCGCCGCCGGCTTTGGCGTGATGGCGGCGCTGGCGCTGACCAGGCCGTGGCCGATACGCGACCGCACGAATCACGATTGAGTCCTACGATCCCAGCCCTATGGACGACGCCGAGCTCGTACTCGCGGCAATCGAAGGCGACAGCGACGCCTACGCCGCCATCTACGACCGATACGCCGATCAGATCTACGACTTCTGCGGGTCCATCCTGCGCAACCGTGCGGATGCCAGCGACGCCGTAGAGGAGACCTTCCTGGTCGCCTTCGAGGCCTTGGATGAGCTGGCCGCCCCGGGCCGTCTTCGTCCCTGGTTGTTCGCCATCGCCCACCGGTCGATCCTCGAGCGGATCAGAGCCAACCCGGGCGGCGCGGACGACACCGACATGGACTGGACCTCGGGCCCCTCGGCGGAGCGCCTGTCGCGAGCCGAGCTGGCCGAGTTCGTGTGGCAGGCCTCGGCCGGGCTGGAAACTCGCGACCGCGTCCTGCTCGACCTCCACCTGCGCCAGGGCTTGGAGGGGCGAGACCTGGCCAGCGCGGCGGGGGTCAACGCGTCCCAGTTGGACCGTCGCCTCGATCGTCTGGAAGCGCAACAAGATCGCTCGCTCGGCGCATTGCTGGTGGCACGCACCGGTCGGCGGAGCTGTCCCGACATGTTCGCCGTGCTCGACGGCTGGGACGGCCGCTTGACGCCGGAGTTTCGGGCGCGGGTGAACGCCCACGTCGACGACTGCGAGGTTTGCAACAGCCGGCGACGCATCCTTCCCGGGCCCCTCGCACTGTTGGCGTCCACGCCGCTGGCCCCGGCGCCCTCCTTCCTGCGCCGGGCCGTCTTGGCCAAGGCGGGGCCCGAAGCGGCGGCCAGGCGGGGCGAGGTCGAGGTCGGACCACTGGTGGCCAGCGCCGACTGGGCATTCAACCAGGAAGGGTTCCCCGACCTGACGGTGGGTGAACGGCGGCGGCCGGAGCCGCTGACCGGTCCGGTCATCCCCATCACCCAGCCGACAAATGTCATCCCGGTGGCCCCGCCCGCACCCACGGTGGGCAATGAGACCCGCATCGCCCGAACCACCCCTGGCACGTCCGGCCCCGGCCCGGCCCGGCCCGGCAGTCCCGGCAGGACCGGCCAGGGACAACCGACCAACCCCGGCACGGCCGGCCCCACCAGGACGGGTCCTGCAGCGGACAACCCCGACTGGGCGGGCGACCGCGAGACCGGCAGCGCCTACGGAGGCGAGACCGTCGTCGGTCGGACCATCCCCAGCGACACCGGCCGAAGTGCATCCAGCACCCGGGGGGCAGGCCTCGGGGGGACGGGAGCGGCGATGGGCGGGCCTTTTCCCGACCCTTCCCCAGCCACGGCCCAGACGGCCTACCTCCCCCCGGTCGAGCCGCCCGAGACCCCCCCTCGCCGCCACGACCGCTGGGGAATGTTGATCGGCGCCCTGGCCGGCGTCATCATCCTGATCGCCGGGGCGGTGTACGTGCTGTCGAGCGGCAAAACCACCACGGGCACGGTCGGGCTCACCACCGTTCCCAGCACCATTCCGGTGACGACGGTGTCGACCATCCCCACCACGTCGACCCTGGCGCCGTTGAGCGTCCCGTCGACCATCGCTACCACCACCACCGTGGCGACCGTGGGCAAGCTGGTCGTGAGCACGGCGGGCGGCTCGGACACGCTCATGCTCGGCGTGACGTCAAGCACCACGTCGCTCACGGTGGGCAACAGCGGCCCGGCGCCCCTCGACTTCACCGCCACGCCGACCGGTGCCGGCCTGACGGTCAACCCGGGCTCGGGCACCCTAGCGCCGGGTACGACCCAGGTCCTGACCGTGGCGCTGGACCGGTCCCAGTCACCCGATGGGAAGTACTCAGGGTCGGTCCTGATCACCAGCCTGGGGGGCAGCACCACTGTAATGGTCAGCGCCATGGTGGACCCGGGCCCGACGATCAGCAACGAGACAGCGGCGCTGTCCACCCTCTATGTCAGCGGTTGCACCAAGAAGACGGAGATGACGACGATGACCACCGTCAGCGCGTCGGTCACCGGGCCCCAGCCCCTGACCGAGGTCGTGCTCCACTGGCAGGACGCAAGCGGGGCCGGTGGTACCAGCGCCATGACGACCAGCGGAGCCAACTACATCGGCGCGCTCGGTCCGTTCACCACGATGGGAACGGCGATGTGGTGGGTCACATCGATCGACGAGGCGGGGGCCACCGCCACCTCGCCCAACCAGCCTCTCACGGTCAAACCCTGCTAGCGCACGGGCGACGGGCCAAAACTGCTAGATGACGGCGCCTCGTACCGCCAGCGCCACGGCGTGGGTCCGGTTACGGGCACCGAGTCGATGCACGATCATGTGCACCTCTTTCTTGATGGTGCTTTCCGCGTAGGCCAGCTTCCGGGCGATCTCGGCCGTGGTCCAACCCTGGGCCAGGAAGCCGAGCACCACCACGTCGCGCCCGGTCAACCCAGCCCGCTGCACCAGGTGAGGCGCGACCTCGGTTGTAACGGCGTACAGGGTCTCGACATCGGCGACATCGACGTAATCGGCCCGGGCGAAACGTTCGGCGCCACCCACTACTGAGCCCTCTCCCGAGGGTACCGGCCGGAGCGTGGAGCGATGACCGGCGCCGTGAACCAAACCGAGCGGCGCCTCAAGGTCCTCGAAGGCAAGCGGCGAAACGGTTGCGACAGTGATCGGCTCTCTCCTCTCGCGGGAACAGCTGGAATCCAGAGCTATTCGTCCTTCTCGCCACCTTGCTCCAGGGGGACCCCGCCGTCTAGGGGCAGGGCTGCCCTGTCGAGCCTGTCGCCACTGTCGCGACTGTCGAGCCGCCTATGCCTGATCGACCACCGACAGGTCGGCCGCCGTGAGCACGCCGTTGTCGATCAGGTACTGGCCGAGGTCGTCCTTGGCGTGGCTGCCGTCGAAGAACGTCCCGCTGTCGGCCAGCCGCTGTCGCACCCGTTCGACGTGCTTGCGCACCGCCGTCCCCGTCCACCCCGCGCCCAGCAGGTCCGCCGCTTCCTGATAGCTGAGCGGGTGGGCGCCTCGCCGGGGCCATGCCCGCAACAAGGGTGAGAACACCCCCGCCAGGGCCTGACGATCGCTCTGCGTCAGATGCAGGTCCTCGGCTGTGATGGTGCCCGACGCGCCCAGCTCGCTCGGCCGGCGCAGCGCCAGACCGTCGTTGGGCACGTGGATGTCCAGCCGGTGGGTGAAGATGGCGCCGGGCACCAGGACGCCGAGCGGGGATACGGCGATGGCGTGGCGTTGCCCCGGTCGCAGCGTGATCATGGCCGAGCCGTAGCCCGGGTCGAGCAGCAGGTTGCGCTTGGCGCTCAGGTTGGCCAGCCACCACACGCCCCGGTCGAACTCGATGGCCAGTGCCCGTCCCGAGATTCCCATGTCCTGGGGGTCGAGGCCAATGACAGTTGGGGAAAGGTCGGCCTGGTCAGCCGCCAGCTTGGATCTGACATCCGCCCGCCCGAAGAACAGGGGCCGATCGGGGGTCGCGGTGAGCCGGTCATCGCCGATGCAGACCACAACCTCCGCCCCTGGAGTCGGTGATGCCGGGGATGCCGGCGCCATCTTTCGAGCCACGACCGCTCTACCTTACGGCCGTGACCGGGCGGTTGGTGGCCAAGCTGCCCTCGGCCCGAAATCGCCCCCGTAGGTTTTCGTTGGGGCCGGGCCTGCGTTCGCGCGAGACTGGTAGCGGAATGGAGGCCGAAGTCCTAGGGACGGGGGCATCGACCGAGGCGGTATCGACTTCGGAGACTTTCCGGGTCGGGCCGTTCGACGATCCCGACCGATACGAGATAGGCGAACCGGTAGAGGCCGGAGCGGAAGGCATCCTTTACCGCGGGCGCCTGCTGACACCGACCAGCCGCCTGTCCCTGTCCGTCGCCGTCAAGGCGCTGCAGCCGGCCTACGCCAACCGGATCGACCAGTGGGCGGCGCGCTGGCGTGATCAGGTGGAGCTGCTGCGCTCGCTCCAGATCCCCGGCCTGGTCGGTGTGCGGGAGGGCTTCGTCGGGCCCCTGCCCCATCGCGAGGGCAGCGAAATTGCGGGCCGCAATCTGTACCTGGTGATGAACTGGGTCGAAGGCGAGGCGCTCGACCACTGGGTGCTGCACCACCGCGGGGTGGATGTGGGCAACGCGTTGAAGTTGTTGCTGCCCGTCGCCGTGGCGGTCGACACCATGCACGCCGGCCAGTTGACCGGCTCGGTTCCCGTCGTCCACCGTGACATCAAGCCGGCCAACATCCTCATCGGCCAGAGCGGCTCGGTCCTGGTCGACTTCGGCCTGACCAAAGGCCTGTCGATCGGCCACCCGGTGGGCCGAGCGGGCACTCCGGGCTACATCGCGCCCGAGGTGGTGGCGGGGGGCGGCTACACCCCGGCGGCCGATCGCTACGCCTTCGGCGCCACCGTGTTCTTCCTCCTGACCGGCCGTCATCCCCCGACCGCGGTCTCCGCACCCGAGTTGCGCCACCTGCTGGAGACCTCGCCCATGAGCGGCGGGGCCAACGAAGCCATTCCCGCCGATCTGGTCGAGCGGGTCGTGGCCATGCTCGACCCCGATCCTTTGCGCCGGCCCGCCGCCTTGGCCAACTGGATCGCCCAGCTCCGCCAGAGCAGCCTGGACGACGAAGTGCTGACGGTCCGACTCGCTCCTCCCGCCCCTTCCCGGCCCCGCCGCTCCCGCGGCAGCACGTCCAGCAGCCGCTCGGCCTCCGCTTCGGCCTCGGCCTCGGCCTCGGCCAATACGCTCGGGATCGCGGGGGTGTCAGGTGGTGTCGGCACCCCCAGCCGGGCGTGGCCGGAAAGCACCGGTGCCACGTCGTTGGGTCCGGGCGCCACCACCGCGGCGTCGGCCGGCGCGACCGACCGCGCCAGCGACGGCCGGACTGCGGGGTCAGCCGGCTCGGCCGGCTTTGTGGGCGCGGCGGGCACGGCGGGGTCGGCTGGAGGCACGCTCGGCCTGGGCTACGCCGACGTCGGCCGAACGGCGGCCGGCGTCACCGCCGAGTCCGCCGCGGCACACCGTCGGGGGGGCGCCCATCTGGCTCCCCGCCGGCCCCAGCACGCGCAGCACCGGCGAACGCAAACCAGCCGCCTCGCCCTGGTCGCCATAGTGGTCGTGGCCATCGCCATCCTGGGCAGCGACAGCGGCGCCAATGCCGGGTCGGGGCACCGCGTGTCGATCTCATCGGCCCTCGCGCCGTCCCGGGTGAGCAACGGTGGGTCGTCGGCCGTGATCAGCCCCCGATCGAATGCCACGACGCCCGGAGGCAGCGGGGTCGCCTTCAGCCCGGGCGAGGAGAACGCCAAGTCGACACCGACCACACCTCCGACGACCATCGCCAACCGGGTGGCAGGAAGCTGCTTCGAGAGCTTTCTGGCCGCCTGCGGCCCCCTGAAGTGGTCGCCCCCGGTCGTCAACCGGCCACTGACGGTCAGCTTCACATATTCGCCCCACAATCCCATCGCAGGCGATGCAGTGACTTTCACCATCTCCATCACCGATCCCGACGACAACGGCATCCAGATCGACGACTCGTTCTACGGCGACCAGTCGGGTGGCTCATCGTCGCCGCTCGGTTCAGCCGGGGTGAGCCCCGACTGTCCCACCCGGTACGGCACGTGGACCCCGCCCGGCCCCGGCGTACCCGGCCATATCGAGACCCAGGCGTCGTTCATCTACGAAAATCCCGGTTCCTACGCCGTACATTTCGTCGCCTCCAGCGGCCGGACGCAGGGTGACTGCCAGCTGCCCGACCCCTACGCCAGCTCGGGCCAGAGCGCAGCCCAGACGGTTGTCGTGTCGGCCCCGCCGCCGGCCTCGACCACCACGACTACCAGCACCACCACGGTGCCGCCCCCGCCGTCGACCACCACCACCGTCGCCACCGTCCCACTGGACTAGCGCCGCTTTACTGCGGCTACTTGGACGTGCAGGACTTCTTGGTCGGGTTCGACGTGGCGGCAGAGGACCCCGGGACGGTGGTCGTGGTGGTGGTGGGCCCGCTGGCGCCCACCAGGCGAGTGGGCGTCGCCGGATGCGTCGCGGTCGGCCTTGGTGAGGTACCCCCCGAGGGCAGCGTGGTCGTCGTGATCACCGACACCGGTCCGGTGCTCGGGCCGCTGACCGGGCACGACACGGTCGTGGTGGCCGTCGTCCCCTGATTGGGCGTGACCACCACCCCGGTGGCAATGCCCCCGCTCGTGCCGCCGGGCGGTACCGAGGTTGGTATCGAGGCGAGGGAATCGACGCTTCCCGACACCGCCGGGCTCTGACCGGTCGCACCCGACCCGCTGCGCGGCAAGGCGGGGCCGAAGCCGCCCGAGCCCGTGGCCCCGGCAGAACCGCCGGAGGCACTCAGCGGCCCGGCTACCGAACCACCGGAGTGAGCCGGGGCAATGCCAAGTTGCGGGGCCGTCGGAGACCCGACGGCGGAGCCGGTCGGTGCGCCCGAGCCAGCCCCGGGCAAGGCGGGCAGAGAGTTGCCCGCGCCCACGCTGAGGGCCTGACTCCGGTTGCCCGACGACGGGGTATGCCCGACCAGCAGCACGGCCGCCGCGGCCGCCGCCACCAACGCCATCTGGCCCCAACGGGGGGCGTGCGTCCAACGCGATGGGACCGGTCGGCTCGGCGCAAGCTCCGTGACGTCGCCTTCTTCTCGGGCGCTCCACCCGGTGGTCGTCACCGGCTGGCCGGGCCGCGCCACCTTGTGCTTCCTGGTCGGGCGAGACACTCCCGTCGCCAGTTCAACGAGCTCGACCGGCGGGGCGACAGCGGACGCGGCAGGGCCGCCGAGCCACGCAATGGTGGGATCGAGCGGGCCGTTCTCCACCTCGAGACGGGCCGCCTCGTCCACCACACGATCGGTCACGGCACCCCACTCGGCCAGGGCGCGGGCCACGACGACGTCTTCCGGCCAATCGAGCCCCGCCACCTCGCCCCGGCCGTCGGCGATCAGGGCCTCGTCCATCAGGTGACCCCACGACGCCACCGCCCGACGCACCTCGGGATCCTCGGGCCACGTCACGGTCATGCGCGTTCCTCGATCAAGCGCTTCAGGGCAGCTTGAGCCTGCACGGCGAGGCCCCGGCACGTGCTCGGGTTCAAGCCCAAGATGTCGGCGACATCGGCCAGCCCGAGATCGCAGTAATAGCGAAGGATGAGCAACGCTCGCTGCGACGGATGGAGCTGCGCCATGGCCAGTCGCACCGCCACCCGCTCAATCGGCCCGCCGTCCACGACCGTGATCTCCCGCAGCAGGGGTTGGAACCGATCCGCGGTGCGGCGATGACGGCTCAGGTCGAGGAACAGCCGGGTCCCCACCCGCACGCACCAGGCATCGGGATTGTCCACCGACTCGTAGTTGAGCCACAGCCGCGACAGCGTCTCCTGGGCCAGGTCGCGCGCCTCGTCGATGTCGCCTGTCATGCGCATCAAGATCCGCACCAGGGTGCCATTGGGCGGCCCGAGGTGGAGGTAGGCGTCCTCGTACGAGGGTCGGGCCTGCACCGTTGCCGTGTCGGTCACGCTGATGGACCGGTCGCTCAATGCCCGCACACCTGCCCGACGCTCGGCACGGCGGAAATGTTGGAACAAATTCTTACCAACATGCGCGGCACCCCGGACGTCGAACCAGTTGAGAAGCGGACCTTCCGCACGATAGGCCCGAGATGCAAAGGCCGAGGATCGGCGTGAGCCACGTGGACGAGAAACGCCTAAGCGAGCGCCAGGTGGCCATCCTCCGCTGCCTGGCCCAGGGCCGGGACATCGTGGACATCGCCGACGAGCTGGGCTACGCCACCTCCACCATCAAGAAGGAGGTGCACCTGGCGATCCAGCGTTGCCAGGCCCGCAACCGGTCCCAAGCCGTGGCCGTGGCCATCCGGGCGGGCCTCATCTGACACCCGTCATTTCGCCGAGCCGGCACCTCATAATGGTGTGATGCCTCAGCACCCCTGGATGATGCGGACCTACTCCGGTCACTCGACCGCCGCCGCGTCCAACCAGCTGTACCGGACCAACCTGGCCAAGGGCCAGACCGGCCTGTCCATAGCCTTCGACCTGCCCACCCAGACCGGCTACGACCCCGACGCCCCCGAAGCGACTGGGGAGGTGGGCAAAGTCGGCGTCCCGGTGGCGCACCTGGGCCACATGGCCGAACTGCTGGCCGGCATCCCGCTGGAGAAGATGAACACGTCGATGACCATCAACGCCACCGCCGCCTGGCTTCTCGGGCTGTACGTGGCGCATGCCGCCGACACGGGCGTCGACGCCGGTCAGTTGGCCGGGACCACCCAGAACGACATCGTGAAGGAGTACCTGTCGCGGGGCACGTACATCTTCGGTCCCGAGGCCAGCCGCCGGCTCACCGTCGACACCATCGCCTGGGCCGCCCACCATGCGCCGCGCTGGAACCCGATCAACGTGTGCAGCTACCACCTGCAAGAAGCGGGCGCCACGCCGGTGCAAGAACTTGCCTACGCCTTGGCCACCGCGATCGGAGTCCTGGACGCGGTCCAGGCGTCGGGTCAGGTCGACCAGGGTCACTTCCCCGCCGTGGTGGGGCGGATCAGCTTTTTCGTCAACGCGGGCATTCGCTTCGTGGAGGAGACGTGCAAGATGCGCGCCTTCACCCGGCTGTGGGACCGCATATGCGCCGACCGTTACCAGGTCGGCGATCCCAAGCTGCGCCGCTTCCGCTACGGGGTGCAGGTGAACTCGCTCGGCCTGACCGAGTCCCAGCCCGAGAACAACATCCAGCGCATCGTGCTGGAGACGCTCGGTGTCACCCTGTCGGCCGATGCCCGGGCCCGGGCCGTCCAGCTCCCGGCGTGGAACGAAGCGCTGGGCCTGCCACGGCCGTGGGACCAGCAGTGGTCGCTGCGCATCCAGCAGGTGCTGGCCTATGAGACCGACCTGCTGGAGTACGACGACATCTTCGCCGGCTCGCACGTCATCGAGGCTCGCACCGCCGAGTTGATGGAGGCGGCCACCACAGAGTTGGGCCAGGTGCTGGCGTTGGGCGGCATGTTCTCCCAAGCGGGCATCGCCGAGGTCAAGTCGAGGCTGGTGCGCAGCCAGGTGGAACGGACCCGGCGGATCGAATCGGGCGACTTGCCGGTCGTGGGTGTCAACGTCTTCACTACGACCGCGCCGTCCCCGCTGGACGGCGACGACCTGATCCTGCGGGTCGATCCGGCCGACGAGGCCGCCCAGATCGAAGAGTTGGGCAAATGGCGAGCCGCGCGCTCGACCAGCGACGTGGACGCGGCGCTGGACCAGGTGCGACGAGCGGCGGGGGATGGCTCGAACATCATGGAAGCAACGATTGCTCTGGCCCGGGTCGGGGGGACGACCGGGGAATGGGCGGGCGCCCTGCGCAGCGTCTTCGGCGAATACCGCGGCCCGACCGGCGTGTCCGGCGCTACCGCCACCGCTGCTGCCGATCAGGGCGGGGACTGGGGCGGGCTGGCGGAGGCGCAGGCCCGGGTGGCGGCGCTGGTTGGGATCCTCGGGGCGCCACCCCGGATCCTGGTAGCCAAGCCGGGGCTGGACGGGCACTCGAATGGCGCCGAGCAGATCGCGGTGGCAGCCCGCGACGCCGGCTTCGAGGTGGTCTACCAGGGCATTCGGTCCACCCCGGCCGAGATCGCGGCCACCGCCCGGGATGAGGACGTCGATCTGGTGGGGCTGTCGATCCTGTCGGGCTCGCACCTCTCACTCGTGCCCGAGGTGATGAAGGAGCTAGCCGCGGCCGGCGTCTCGGTGCCCGTTGTGGTGGGCGGCATCATCCCCACCGGCGATGCCGAAGAGCTCCGACGTGCGGGAATTGCCGCCGTCTATACCCCCAAGGACTTCCAGGTGACGCGGATCATGGCTGAACTGGCCGAGCTGGTCCAGCGGGACCACGCCACCTTTTCCCACCCTTGAGGTTTCTGGGCGAGCTTTGACCGTCTGGGCGGGCTGTCGCAAAATGGCGCTGGGCACGTTCGGCCTGGCTCGACGTGGTCGGATGCAATCGGCAATCTTGGGCACTTCTGCACATCTGTGGCGCGTTGTAGTGGCTATTTCGTCGTAGCGCGCCCGGGATGCGCTGGAGTGCCCAAGAAGGGACCTACGCGCCCGAGATTCCTTCAGATCGGGCCTCCATCGCACCACGAGCGCCCCCAGCCCGCTCACGCAGCGCGGCGGCGGTGCAGCAGGACAAGCATCGCACCGATTGCGATCAGCACAAGGGCAGCAAGAAGGTATTTGTAAATGTTGGCGCCGGTAAATGCCAGGCCGTCGGCCGAGGAGGACGGTCGGGCACAGGTAACGGTGAACGTTGCGGTGCTGGTGGCCGTCGCGGCCCCCTCGCCCGGTCCGGTCGCAACAAGGTCGTTCGCGCCACATGTGGCGCCCGTGACGGTCACGGTGACGGCGCCCACCGCGGTTGCGATCTGCGTCGCCCCCACGTTGACCGCGACCGTCGACCCAGGCTGAAAGGGGCCGCACAAGGTGATGGTGATCGTCTGGCCCAGGCCGACGGTCCCCGCGTCGATGTTGCCTGCGGTACAAAGGACAGTCGTGGGCGGCGCTGGTGGATAGCCGGTTTGCGCGGCCGCTTTCCCAATCCCGAACAGAGCGGTGGCGGCAATAGTAGTGGTGAAGATGGCTGCCCATCTCCGCCCCAGCACAATCACGCATCTCCCTCTGACTTTGGACATCCGGAGTAGAGAAATTCAGTTCCAGGCTACTGGGTCTCCTTCTTGGCCAAAACCACGATTCCTGCAAGTTGCGGGTCGGTTCGCAGCGCAACAACCGACAAGGCGCAATGGGCGAACATCGCTCTGGCCTCAGTTGGCGTGAAACGTGCTTCCAATGGCGCGCTGAGCCGGTCGAAGGTGTCGAGCCACAGGCTGCGGAGCGGGCTTCCCCGGTACGTGGCCAGCGGGATGGAAGCCGACCACTGGCCCGGCAACCTCTGGCCCAGCGCGCCCGGAATGACGAATGCCCCATACAAAGCCGCGGCCAGGGGCCAGCACAGCGGGCGCAGGATCGCCCTGGGCATTTTCACCGTCGTGCACCTCATGCGCCCCGCCGCGGCCAGTGACCAGGATCGCAGTCCCGATCGCTCTGGTCGGCTGTACAGGTAGGCCAGCAACAGGCCTTCGGGAGCCAGCAAATCGGCCAAGGCGTCCAGGCCGGCGCCCGGTTCGGGCAGATGATGCAACACACCGAGGCAGGAGATGAAGTCGAAACTTCCGGTCGCGAACGGCATGGTGCGCAAGTCGGCCTTCATCACGCACACGTTCGGCAGGTCGGCCAGGTTGGTGGCCGCGACGCGCGACGCGTCAGAGCCATCGCTGGCCACAAGCGCCCCCAGATAGGGCGCGGTAAAGCGAGAATACCGCCCTTTGCCGCATCCCGCGTCCAAGCCCAGCCGGCCGGCCAACAGCGAGAGGTCGACGTCGGCAAAGTAGCGGCGCCAGAAGGTCTCGTCCTCGGGATTGACATTAGAAAACCGCGCCCATTCGTACCCGAAGCTGTCGAACGTGCGCCGGCTCTCACCATCGGGAGTGGTTGACGCGTCGAGATATCCGTGGCGATGGCGCGTGAGGTGGCCCACCGGGCAGCGAATTCCGTCCGGGTCGGACCGGCCCGCCTCCCGGCACTGTGGGCATCGAAACGCGGCCATGACGGCCGGGGGAATCGCCCGGGCAACCCCATTCGACATCTCAGAGACTCTCGGGCAGGCCGGGCCGGGTCGGTCGGTCGATCAGCTCACGGTCATGGTCATCGAGGCCCCTGAGCACCTTGGCCGGCACCCCCCCGATGAGGGACTCCTCGCCCTCCAGCCGCCCCGAAACGACCGATCCCAGCGCCACGATGCAGCGGGCCGGGACGACCGAGCCGGGGGCCACGCGGATCTCCGAACCGACATAGGTACGGGCACCGATCGAAATCGGCGCCGTCCGTTGGCGATTGTGGGTCCAAAGGGACGAATTGCGACCCCCGAGAATGACCCGTTCCCCCAGCTCGATGCAGTCGGTGAAGTCGAGCCGATGACCATCGGTGACGACGCATCCCGCCCCGATCAGCAGCCGCGGATCGGCGGGCTCGATCGGATCGGCGCCCACGATGGAGTTGAGCTCGTTTCGCCGCATGACCTGCGACCACCGGCCCAGGTTGACCTCGTCGCCGCCCCGGATGACGTTGAACTCGCCGATATTGACGTGGTCCCCGATTGTCAGCCTGCGCACCGCCAAGACCGCATTGAAATGGCCGATCGTAGTGTGGTCGCCTATTTCACACACCTCGGCGTCGATTAGTGTGGCGCCAACGCGGACGTGGCGCCCGATGCGATAGCCGAACAGCCGGCGGTACACCACGGGCTTCAGGACAGGGGGGAGCAGCGCCACCAGCGCCAGGGCCACCAGCCGTGGTCGCACCGTCACCGGCCGACCGTTCGCAGGACGTCACCGAGCAGGCGCGCGCCAATCTCGGTGGTGTGATGCGCCAGCGCATGGCGACGCCCCGCCTCACCCATGGCCACCCGAGCGAGGGGGTCGTCGAGCAACCCCGACAGGGCCTGGATCCAATCGGCTGGGGTGGTGGCCAGCAGGTGCGTGGCTCCGTCGACGCCGAGCTGCGCCGCCGCTCCGACCGGTGACGCCACAAATGCGACGCCGCTGGCCAGATATTGGACCGATTTGAGGGCCGATTTCCCCCGGGCCCAGGGATCGTCGGGCAAGGGGTAGAGACCAATATCAAACGAGGCAAAATCGGCTGGTTCGCGCTGCAGATCCCACGCTCGATGTTGGACAACGAGGCCGGGCACCGAAATCCTCGAACCGCCCGAACCGACGACCCGGAGAATGAACCGATGCGTCCGTGCGACGGCGGCCAACGCCGGCACCATCGCCTGGAGGTAGGGAAACGTGGAGTGGGTGCCGACCCAGCCGATGACGGGAACAGCGCCCCGTCGTGGTTCGGGATGGAAGACGTCGGTGTCGACGACGGGGGGAACGATGGCGCAGGGTCGGCCACGGGAGGACACGAAATGGGCGACATGGTCGCTGCCGCACGTAACGGTATCGGCGCGGTCGATCAGCGTCGCCGCCTTGCCCGGCCATTTGAGCAGCCGCGCCAGCCGGCCGTACGTGGGGCTGTCGTAGCCGACCCAGGTCGGATCGTCGAGGTCGAGGACCAAGGGGCAGCGCCCGATGGCTGGGGCCAGCAGTTCGACAATGGGCGGGCCGGCGATCATCGCCTCGCGGAGCACGAGCACGACCTCGCAGTGCCGCGCCTGGGCCAGGTCCACCAGCCTTTTGGTGGCACCGCGCAGCAGTCCCGCCATCGTGTGCGACGTGACCGACCGGTCGTACAGGCCCCGCCAGGTTTGGGCATCCAGGAACGGTCGCACCGAGACGTCGATGCCCGCCTCTGACAGCTGCGGCAGGAGCTGGGTCAGCCGGAATCGAGTGGATGCGGCCTCCACCGGGTACGACATGAGGGCCAGGACCCGCACCCGTGCGCCCGCGGTCATGTCCCTATCAGCTCGCGGTACAGGCCGCCCATGTCGCTCACCAGGCGCGGATACCCGAATCGCACGGTCACGTCCTGCTGGCCGAGGAGCGCCATGGACCGAGCCCGGGACGGGTCGTCGAGCACCCGCTGGAGCAGCTCGGCGATGGCCGCGGGGTCGGACTTGGGCGCCAGTAGGCCGGTCACCCCGTCGGTCACCACGAAGCCCACCCCGCCCACGGCGGTGGCGACCACCGGGGTGGCCGACGCCAGAGCCTCGATCATGGCGACCGGCGTGCCCTCGTTGAGACTGGTGAGGGCGACGACATCGAAATCGGCCATGGCGCCCGCTATGTCGTGGTACCAGCCCAGGAAATGGGCCCGACCGGCAAGACCCAGCTGTTCGGCTCGGTCTTCCAACGCCGGTCGGCACTCGCCGTCGCCCAGGAGTGCGACATGGACCCCGGGCAGGCGAGCCACGGCGGCCAGGAGCGTTCCCATATCCTTGATCGCCACCAGCCGGCCGACCGCCCCCACGAGCGGGGTGTCGGGATCGATACCCACCTGTTCACGGAGCCGTCCGTGCGCCTCAGTCGGGGTGACAAAGGCGCCAAGGTCGAGGCCGAGCGGCACGACACGGAACTGCTCGGGAGTGCCGATCCCGAGCGCCAGCAGTGTGTCACGGGTGTCCGGGCTGACCGCGATGAGGACGTCGGTGTGGCGGGCCAACCGTCGCTCGACTTCGACAAAGCCGTGCTGGACCATGGGATGGAAGTAGCCCTCCAACACGTGCCCGTGGTATGTGTGGACCGTCCGGGGACGACTGCTGCCCAAGGTGGCGGCGGCCAAACGGCCGACGGTCCCGGCCTTGGCGGTATGAGTGTGGAGCAGCCTTGGGCGGTGATGCTTCAGCAGCCCACGAATGGACGCCAACGCGTGCACGTCGGTCGCCGGCCGCAGTGGTCGAATCAACGGCACGTGCCGCACCGCCACGGCAGGGTCGCTCAGCTCGCCCTCCAGAGCCGTCGGCGTCCCGGCCGCCAGCAGCGTCGGGTACTTCGGCGCCAGTTCCCGCGTCAGGAGCAGGGCCTGGCGCGCTGGGCCACCGATGTTGAGCCGGGTGATGAGCCGCATGACGGGGAATGTCCCGTCGACCTCACCAGCCTTCATGGCGCAGGAACACCTCGAGGGTGAGCAGCGTCCACACCGCATGCCCGAGGTTGTCCCCACCCCCGCGCTGCGCGGCGACGAGGGCGGCCACAGCATCGATGTCCATGTGTTGGCCCAGTCGGGTCTTGGGAACACAGAGCATCGAATCGACGTAACCCCGGAGATCGGTCGTGAGCCAGCGGTCGATCGGGATGCCAAATCCCCGCTTCGGGCGGTGCAGGATTTCGTGCGGGAGCAGATCCCGCACGGCTGCCTTGAGCACCCGCTTCAAACGGATGCCGGCGACCTTGGTCCGGGGCGCCAGCCGCGCCACGAACTCGACCAGGCCGGTATCCAGGAACGGCGAGCGCACCTCCAAACCATGCGCCATCGCCATGCGGTCGACCTTGGGCAGCAGGTCGTCCGCCAGGTAGGTACGAACGTTGAGGGCGAGGAGACGGTCGAGCGTGGCCGCGCCGTCGGTGGTCCGCCAGAGTGCCCGGTACTCGTCGCGGGCCCAGTCCGAGGGATGGTCGAGCAGTCGTTGGCGCCATTGGTCGGGCACATAGCTGATCCAGGACAGATAGGCGTCGGGGACCCCGACGCGGGCGCTGGCCAGCATTCGCTGGGCCCGGCCGGCCCGGCCCCCGAAGGCGCGCCCGGGGATGCGCCCGGCCAGGGCGCCCATCCCGGCCACCGCCCGAGCCGGTATCCGATCGACCTGCTCGAGGGCAAGGGCGGCGGCGAAGCGTTCGTAGCCCGCGAACAGCTCGTCACCGCCGTCACCGCACAGCGCCACGGTGACATGACCCCGTGTCAACTCCGAAAGGAGGAACGTGGGCAAGGCGCTGGAATCGCCGAATGGCTGATCGTGGTGGGCGACCAGTCGCTCGATCAGATCGGCCCGCTCCGGTCTCACCACGAACTCGGTGTGCTCGGTCCCCAGATGGCGGGCAACCGCAGCCGCATAGGGCCGCTCATCGAAGCCCGCCCCGTCCTCGAATCCGATCGTGAAGGTCTTGACCGGCATTGGGCTCAGCCGGGCCATGAATGCCACGACAGCTGACGAATCGATTCCGCCGCTCAAGAATGCGCCCACCGCCACGTCGGCCACCAGACGACGGTCGACCGCGTCGCACAGCAGGCGGCGAACCTCTCGACGAGCCTCTTCGAAACTCATGTCCAGCGCCGTGCACCCATCGACGCCGGGGACCGGGGGTTGCCAATAGCACTCGAGCGTGACGGACCCCCCCGCGTCGTAGGTGAGGACGTGGCCCGGGGGGACGCTGCGGACTCCTTCGAAGAAGGTTCGGGGCGAGGGAACGTAGCCAAAGGTGAGGTAGGCCGGAATGGCAAGTGGATCAAGGGACCGGGGCACATGGCGGTCGGCCAGGACCGCCTTGATCTCGCTGCCGAAGACGAACCGATGCCCGTCGCTCCAGTAGTACAGCGGCTTCTTTCCGAACCGGTCCCGACCGAGAATCAACCGGTTTCGCCGATCATCCCACACCGCGAACGCGAACATCCCGTCGAGCTGGCGGGCCAAGGCGACCGGCTCATGATCTTCGGCCAGATGGGCGATCACCTCGGTGTCGCACTCGGTTTTCAACTGGTGTCCGTCCCGACGCAGCGACGCTTGGAGGCGCCGGTAATTGTAAATCTCACCGTTGCACACCACGCCGACGCTGCCGTCCTCGTTGGTGATGGGCGGATCCCCGGTGTACAAGTCGATGATCGCCAGGCGGGTCTGGGCGATCACGGCACCTTTCGCCTCAAAGGCACCCATGGAATCGGGGCCCCGGTGGCGCAGGGTTGCCGCCTGATCAAAGATGCGGTCGAGCGACCGACCCCGGCCGTCGACTACCCCGGCGATGCCGCACAACCCGATCAGGTCACTTTCGGGGCACAGAGGTTTTCAGAATGGCAGAGGTTTTCAGGGTGGCCGAGGTTTTCAGGGTGGCAGAGGTTTTCAGGGTGGCAGAGGTTTTCAGGGTGGCAGAGGCTGTCGCGCCAGCCCACGAATGTGGCGACATCGACCGTCGCCATGATGGCCGCCACGGTGACGAAACGCGCCGGGTGGGCGGCCCACCACAGCCCGTGACCTTCCCGCCCTCGCCAAATGCTGCGCCCAACTCGAATGGCCGCACCCACCAGGGGGAAAAGGACCCATCGTCGCCGGTACCGTGCCGCCAGCACGACGAACGGTATCCCGACCAGGTACATCCGAGCCACCCGGTGATGCCATCGGTCCTGCTCGCCCGCCCGAACGTTTACCTCTGAGTAGGTGCGAAACCGGGCGAAGGTTTGTCGCAACCCCGCCTGCAGGTGCCACCAGGCGACCGCCTCGGGGGCGACCGCGATACCGACTCCCAGTGCGTCAACCCGACGGATGAAGATCCGGTCTTCGGCCGCTCGGAGGTCGGGGAAACGCCCCGCCTGTTCCCAAACCAGGCGCCGCAGGAGGCATGAGGCGACCGAACGGTCGCGCACCGGCCCGTGCGGGCCGCAGCGGGGCGGCGTCACGTAGGCCAGGCGGGCGCACCCGGCAAACCAACCATCGGGTGCCGGCTCGTAGTGCCCCCATACGACGTCCACCGCCGGCGAGAGGACCGTCATGCGCACCATTCGTTCCAGCCAATACCGATCCAGTTCGATGCCCCCGTCGGTGAGCGCGACCCAATCCGTCGCCGCCGCCTCAATACCCACGTTGCGGGCTCGGCCCGGCGTCGCCCGTCCTGCGTACTCGACCGACCAGCCGGGGCGCCCGGCGCACGCCGCCGTCACTCGCTCGGCCGTGGCGTCGGTCGAACCCGCATCCACGAAAATGACCGCATCGGGCGGCCGCGACTGAAATGCGATGGTGCGGACCAGCGAATCGACGGAGCGTTGTTCGTTCCGCAGCGGCACGACCAACGTGACCGCCAGCTGATCGCTGTACGTGTCGGCCAACGCGCGAGGCTGGGCCGCGTGTGCTACCAGATCAGGCATGTACAAAATGACAGTAGCCTTCTGAGAGGCGCATTCATCCTCGATACATCGACCGCCTATCGCGATGCTTCGACATGCTGAAGATGTTTCACGACGCGCCTGCGGCGGGCGGAAGTGTTGCATTCTGGGAACAGGCATGGCGCGACGGTGACTACACCGAATCAGCTCGGTTCTGCGATTCGGACCCCCTCCGACCACTTCTTGATCGCCATGCCCGTCCCGATTCGGTGATGCTCGAGGGCGGATGCGGGCGGGGGGCCTATGTTGCGCGTCACAGCGGGCGAGGCGTGCGGGCAGTAGGCGTGGACTTCGCCGTGGCCGCATTGGCCGATGTCCGGCAACGCTATCCCACCCTTCTGCTGGGAGCGGCCGATGTTTCGCGTCTCCCGATTCGCGCCAGGGCCGTCGCGACCTACTACTCGGGAGGTGTGGTCGAACACTTTGAGGCGGGCCCGCACGACGCCATAGCCGAGGCCCGGCGCGTCCTCCACCCAACCGGTGTCCTGCTGATAAGTGTCCCTTACTACAGCCCACTGCGCCGTCTGATGGTGGTGTTCCACCGACACGAATGGCGCCGGACCACAGACCACCAGGCGGAGGCGCCACCACCGGGCCGGGTGTTCTTCCAGTACGCCTATCGGCCCGCCGAGTTCGACCAGATCCTGACCGAGCAGGGGTTTCTCGTCCTAGATCACCAGGGGTATTCGGTCCTGTGGGGGCTGTACGAGCTGCCCCTGGTGGGGCGGATTCTCGGACGGACAGCGCAGCGACCGCGCCATCCACCGACGATGGCCACCGGGGGCCGGGCGGCAAACCTCCCATTGCCCGACACGTCGCTGCTCAAGCGCCTGGTCGTGGGCGAGGATGATTCGGTCCCGATACTGGGATGGTTTGTCCGGGTGCTGCGCTGGATGGCCGCCAACATGATGATGTACGTGTGCACCCCGGCCGGCGCCGCCCCGTCGTAGCGTGGACAAACTCCGGGTACTGCACTTCGCCGACCTGGTCAACGGCCACGACTTCATCGACAACATCGTGCGCAATACCGATCCGGCCATGTTCGACATGGCCGTGTGCACGATGGGTCGAGCAAGCAACATCGAAGAGCCGGACTACGCCGAGGCGGGCATCGCCCGCTGGGACATACCTGCCCCCACCAGATCGCACTACCCCAGGGCGGTGGTGCGCCTGGCAGCCCTCTTGCGGCACCAGGACATCGACATCATTCACGCTCACCACTACGAGCCGTGCCTGATCGCAGCCGCCGCCACCGTCGCCCACCCCCGCACCAAGCTGGTCGTCGGGAGGCACTACGCCGATGCCATCTACCTGCATACCGCGGGTTGGCGCCGCCGGGCGATGCTTGGCCTGGAGCGGGCGGTGAATACCCGGGCGCGGCTGGTAATCGCCCCATCGCAGCGCATCGCGACACTGCTGGATCGTCAGGGCGTGCCGCCGGGCAAGGTGGCCATCATCCCGTACGCCTTCGATCCGGCCAGGTTCGACCACGTGCTGGCCCGGTCAGCCGGCACCAAGCGATCCGCGCTTGACACCGATGGTCGCTTCACCATCGGTACCTTCGGCCGCCTGTACGCCGACAAGGGCCACCGGTTTGTGCTGGAGGCACTTCCGACAATCCTGAAGTCGGTGCCGAACCTCAGCTATGTCATCGTGGGTGAGGGAGCGGAGCGACCCCAGCTGGAGCGGCAGGTTCGCGCCCTTGACCTGGAACGGGTGGTCAGTTTCCTGGGCTGGCGCCACGACGTTGCCGAACTGATGAAGGCCGTCGACGTGGTGGTCCAACCTTCGCTCCAGGAGGCCTTCAGCCAGAGCATGGCGGAAGCCTTGTTCCTGGCCCGTCCGCTGGTCATCACCGATGTCAGTGGCGCGAACGAACTGATACCCCACGACTCGATGGGAGTGGTCGTGCCATGCCGGGATGCAGCCGCCCTCGGCCGCGCCCTGATCGCATTGGAAGGCGATCCACACCGCCGGGGCGCGATGGCGGAGGCAGGAAGGCGCCACGCCTGCGCCACCCTGAGCATCAACACGGTGGTCCCTCTTTATGAAGCCGCCTACCGTGCTACAGCCGAATCAGCCCGAACTGACCTTCGACGATCTCGGGCACAATGTGGTGGCTAGCGGTGAACTCCTCATACGCCTGCAGAGCGCCATCCCATAAGGGGTGTTCTTGGCAGTCGTCGACGATCACCATGCTCCCGGGCCGCGCCAAGCCCAGCACCTTGTCGAGCGCCGCCTTGACGGGAAGGTACAGGTCGACGTCTATGAGGCAGAAGGATATGGCGGTCACGGCCTCCATGTTGTAGCTCTTGATATCGGCCTTGATCGGGGTGACCCGGGTGACGTTGTTGTTGGCCAGGGTTCGTTGGAAACCCCTCAGGCTGACATCGGAAAAGCAATGCTCGTAGGCGGCCGACGACTTGCCTCGGACCCGTTCCTCATAGTCACGGTCTGTCGCCGTGAACCCGTCGAAGGTGTCGATACAGACGTAGGTCCGGGGGTCCTTCGATGCGTCGAGGTGCCGGTCCAGGAATACTGTTGTCTGCCCGTAGGCACAGCCGATCTCGACAATATTTCCTTCGACCTCGGCGGTGCGATTCAGGCATTCGACCAGGAAGGAAAGTTGACTCGGGGTAAACGAATAGCTGTAACGGTGGTAAAGGTATTTGCGGAGCGGTGTCAGGGCGGCGAGGCGAAAACCAGCCCGCCGGACACTACCCACCCGTCAGCCGCATCCACCCGTACGCGGCCAGCCCGGTCGTGCGCCCGACCGCGGTTCGGGGTTGCCCATGCCGGACCGCTGACACCACGCCCCGGGTCATCATCCAGGGATGGGCCCGACCATATCGGCGGTCGACGATCAGCGTGTTGCGGGCCTGGAGGTGCTCGGATCGCAGGCTGCGGGGGCGGCGGATGTCGTGAAGAAAAACCGCGTCCCAGCAGTGCACCAACCGGCCCAGCGACGACAGCCGGCGGGACAAATCGACGTCCTCGCAGTACATGAACAGGCCGGCGTCGAATCCTTCGACCAGCTCGAATGCCGCCCGCCGGACCACCAGGCAGGTTCCGGCGAGCCAATCAAAGCGGGACGCAATCAGGGGCCGATCGGGACTCGTCCCCGAATCCGGGCCCTGGGAGGGCTCGGCCGCCACCACATCGGGGTCGCCGAATATGGCTTCGAGCCGGTCGAAACAACCCGGCTGGGGGTCGCCATCGGGGTTCACAAAGGCGATCAACGGCTGCGTCCCGCGGGCGGCCAGCTGATTGGCCCCGGCCGCGAACCCGATGTTGTCGTCGGTGTTGTCACGGACCCACAGCGTGTCGTGGGACCGGAGAGCGGCCTCGACCCGTTCGGGCCCGTTTCGGTAGGTGACGACGCACACGTCCAAATCCCGGAACGCCTATCGGGCCACGGCCATGGCTGCGGGACGCTGGGCGCTGACGAGAATCTCCTCGCCCAGGTGCAGCCGAAGCGCTCCGCAGCCGAGTTCGGCCACCTTGACCACCGTGCCCGCCACGCCTGGGCGCGTGGTCCACGCGGCCCAGCCATGTTGTCCCTTGCGATACTCACGGGCCGTGGCGGCATACACCGACGCGGAGCGGGCCAGCGTCGTGATACGCACATTGACGAACCCGCTTTCCGCCAGTATGGCGACCATGGCCTTGACCGGTGGTAGTACCAGGTGGCGCGGGGGGTCCCAGACAATTGCGTGCTCGGGCCACAGCCGGGCAGTCAGGGACTGGGAGTTCGGGTAGATCATGACGACGTGGCCACCGGGCGCGAGGAGGCGGAACATGGCCCGGCTGGCCTCGCGGGGCCGAGGTAGGTGCTCGAAGACGTGACTCGAATAAATGAGGTCAAACGTCGAATCGGCCCAGGGCACGTGCTCGATGGTGCCCACCAGGACCGGCCGGCCCGTCGTTTCCTCCGCCTGGGCCGCGGCCGAGGCATCGACATCGAGCCCGACCGCTTCCCACCCCACCCTCGTCAACTGGATGAGGTCGTGACCGAGGCCGGGCCCAAGTTCGAGGCAGCGCGCCCCTGGCCGGGGTAGCCGGGTTGCGTCGGGCAGGCCGAAACGGGCCCGGCGTCGCACGCTGGGCACCAAGCTGGCGATCCTGCCCACACTTCTCAGCACACGGGTCGAAGGTTGGTCAGACGCAAACCCGTCGGCATGGCGGCGCACCTCGACGCGCAGGCGCCCGGCCAACGTACTGGGATCGGCGGCAGCACCGAGAGGTACCGCGGCGTGGGTGAAGTAGTCACCGGGATAGCACAGGGCGAGGTCATCCTCCTCGACCCGGGGATTCTGGTAGGTCGTGCGGCACCGGAGGCACCGGACGTAGGAAAAGGTGCCCGGTGTGTCGTGGAGTCGATCAGGTGACACAAATGCTGGCTCGGCGCGGGAATCACCGCACGCCGGGCAATCCAACAATTGCTCAAACCGTAGGGCGGTCACGATGTCATGCTAAACCCAGCCGCGGATAGGCTTTTTTGAGACTGCCTTGGCCGAAATCGTCGTTTCCGTCATCATTCCTACCTTCAACCGGTGTTCGGTCCTGGCCGAGACCTTGCGCCATCTGGCCGCCCAGTCGGTTCCCGTGGCATGGGAAGTCATCGTGGTCAACAATCGGTGCACCGACGACACCGACATGGTGGTCACCAGCCTGGTGGCGGGCTTCGGATGCCCACTTACCGTTGTGCACGAGGACAGGCCTGGGGCCGCCGCCGCTCGCAATCGGGGTGTCCGCTCGGCGCGAGGCGATCTGCTGGTCCTGCTCGACGATGACATTTATGTCGGCGCTGGCCAGATCGAACGGGCCGTGGCCGACCACCGTGCCCAACCGATATCGTGGTTCGTCGCCCAAATCGTTCCCTTGCCTGAGCACGGCGCGGCCCCATTCGCTCGGTTTCGCGCCGCGGTCACGGACCTCCCGCCCCAACTGGACACCATGGCGGAGGTCGAGACATTCGCCAGCGGATTTGCCGTGGTCCCACGTTCGAGCCTGTTGGCGGTTGGGGGCTACAACGAGGACTACACCGTGGCGGCGCTGGAAGACGCTGATTTGTACATCCGCGCCCGTCACCATGGGATGCGGGTTTTTTACGATCCGAAGCTGGTAGGGACCCACAATGACTGGGCCGGCACGACGCTGCGCGACTTTTGTCTACGTCAACGCGTCTATTGCCGAACGGCGCCCCTCCTGGCGCAGCGCTTCGGCCACGAAGCCCACCCCTGGTCGGCACTCATCACGGCCAACAGCCCACCTCGTCTCGGCTCGGATGGGACACGAGACATCGTGAGGAAGGGTTTCAAGTCCCTTCTCAGCCACAAGGTGCCCATGACTGCGATGTTTCGGGCCGCCGACTACCTCGAGCGGACAGGATTGACACCGACGGGATTGTCACCGACGGGATTGAAAGAACGCGTGCTCTGGTCCGTCTACCGCAGCGCCATAGCCGCCTCCATGTACGGGGGATACGGAGAGGGACTGGCCGCACTCAGCCGTCGAGCCCAACCGCCCCAAAGCGCCTGATCGGTCGTTGGCGACCGATGAGCAGTGCGTCCAGGAGGGCGACGCGACGCCTGAGGCGCCGGGCATACTCTCGCTGTGACGGTTCGCCACCGGGTGCGACCCGGATGCGAACCAGCTCGGAGACATACGTGGCGATCTCGGCCATCAGGTAGGACCGGACCTTCCACCGGGGCCAGTGGGACCCCAAAACCACGTACGTGTTGTGGATCGCCACCTGCTCGACCTCCCACTCGGTCCATCGGTCTCGCACCGCCACACTGCAGTGGTGGGTCATCGTGCTCTGGGCATCGATCCATACCTGGTAGCCCTTGGCCCGGGCACGAAAGCAGTAGTCGTAGTCGTCGAATCCGCAGAAGGTCTCTTCCGTCAAGCGGCCCACGTCCTCCCACACGGCCCGGGGAACGACATGGCAGGCGCCCGAGACCCATGAGACGTGCCGGGTCTCGGATTGATCGAAGTAGGTGCCGAGCAGCAACCGTCCCCGAATCTTCCTGGGCAGGAGAAGGGGTAACCGGCTGGCCTCAAGAACGAGGCGGGTGGTCGAACAGAAGTGCTTGGCCGAGGCCTGAGGGCTGCCGTCAGCGAGCAGGAGTCGAGGGCCAACGACGCCCGCCCGCTCATGGTCGGCCACAAAGCGGCACAGATGATCGACCGATCCCTCGGTGACCTCGATGTCAGGATTGAGGAACATCAGCAGCTGGCCACTGGCCACGTCGACACCGATGTTCAAGGCCACGCCGTAGCCTGCGTTGGTGATTCGCGGTACCAGGCGCGCCTCGGGGAACTCGTCGAGGACCATCTCGACGCTGCCGTCGGTCGACGCGTTGTCCACCACGACGACTTCGAACGGCTGCGTTGATCGGTACCGCTCGAGCGAGGTGAGGCATCCCCGCAGGTAATCCCGCGTGTTGTAGCTGACGATGATGATGCTCAGGGATCTGGTCACGGCTGTGAAATGAGACCCGACAGGCGCAGGGCTTCCTGATAGAAGCCGCCTCCGCCCGCCAGGTGCTCACGGGTGTCGAGGGCCTCCACATGCCCATCGTTCAGAACGAGGATGCGATCACAGATGCTGAGGGTGGAGAGTCGGTGGGCGACGATGAAGATCGTGGTGTGCCCCCGGAGCGTGGCCAAGGCCTGCTGGACGGAGTGCTCCGACAATGCGTCGAGTGCACTCGTCGGCTCGTCGAGCACCAAGAGCGCGGGACTCGTGACTAGGGCGCGAGCCAGGCACAGCCGCTGCGCCTGGCCACCCGAAAGAGCGTCGGCCGTTTGACCGACCACCGTCGCATACCCCCGGGGCCAGGACATGATCTCGTCGTGGAGATTGGCCATGCGGGCGGCCCGCTCGACCTGCTCGGTGGTCACCGGGCGGAGAAACGCAATGTTTTCCGTGACCGTGCCCCCGATGAGCTTCGGCTGCTGGGGCAGAAAAGAGACCTGGCGGGCCCAGTCACGATGTGCGAACTCGGCCGCGTCACCGCCATTGACCAGAAATCGTCCCTCATCGGGAGAGCGCAGCCGCAGCAGGAGCTGGACCAGTGTGGATTTCCCGGCTCCCGACGGACCGACGATTCCGATCACCTCGCCCCGGTCGACGGTAAAACTGACGTTGCTCAGTGCCGCTTTGCCCACCCGATAACGGTAGGACACGCCCCGGAACTCCACCGTCTCGACCACGGCCAAAGGGGTCGAACCGCTGCGTGCCGACCGGGCCTGATAGGAGGCAAGGCAGTCTTGCACCGCAACGATGGAGGCCAGGCGCTCGGCCACCTGGTGGTATGACTGCTGGGCCTGTTGGGAGTAGGCGAAGGCCCGCAGCAGGATGAGGACGATGGCACCGGTCCCCGCCACACTCGTCGCGGCCAGCCCGTTCACCACGAACAGGGCGCCGACTACCAGCCCCAACGCCGCCGCCTGGTAGAGGTTGGCGATCGAGAGACTCGAGAACTGAAGGCGGGCAAACCATTCCGCTATGCGTGTCGTCTCCTCTGTAAGCCGGCGCTTCTCCTCGTCACCGACGCCGTGGACGCGGATCTCTTCGGACGTGCGAACCAACTCGTTCAACGACTGCGCCACACCCAACTCCTCGGCCGAGCGGGCGGTGGCCTGCCCGCGTATCCGGCCCGCCAGGGGCCGGAGGAGGACGAAAAGTCCTCCGACCGCGACCACGAGACCGAGCGCGCCCGCGGGGTTCACGAGAAGGGCGGCGCCGGTCAGGACCAACAGGCTGCACCCCGCGGCGAGGCCCGTGGCCAACATGACGACGGCGCCCGTCGAGCGGTCGATCTCCAGGCCCACCATCTGCTGCAAGCCGCCTTCGCGGCCTCGTGACTGGGCGGCCCATTCCGCATCGATGTAGGCATCGAACATGGCGACGCGCATTTCCTTCTGAACCTCCGCCGTGAGCCGCGCCCCGATCCACGCCACGCCCAATGCGGCGGCCAGCCGCAGCACGGTGGCGGCCAACGCCACGACGAGCAGGGTTGAGACACTGATGCTGTCAACTCGGAGTGGTCCCGCTTGGAAGGAGCCGGGACTGTGCGCCGAGAGCGACACGGCCGCCTCGACGATGACCACGAGGACGACCGATTCGGCCAGGCCCCCGAACAGGGCCAGCGCGGCGAGGGTGGCCAACAGGCGGCGATGCCCCTGGAGCAGGCGGGAAATCGACGCCCGACCCATCACGATGGGAGGAGGTGGCGGTAGATGTCGAACAGGCGCGATACCGCAACGTCGAGATCGAAGTGCTCGGCCGCGGCAGCCCGGCACCGCATAGGGGTGAGATCGTCATCGACGAGCGCGCTGAGACACTGGGCCGCCTCTTCGACGGCTTCCACCGACCCATCTCTGACGATGACCCCGCAGCGGTGGCGCGTCACCAACTCGTCCATATCCCCGAGCCCGGCATTTATCACAACGGGACGGCCAGTGGCCAGGAACTCAGCCAGCTTGGTTGGAGCAGCGCCCGAAATGGCAACCGGGTTGTCGGTCCGACAAATGCACAGTCCAGCGTGGCTGGCCCTCACCCGGGCCGGGATCTCCCCCCAGGGCGCGGTCGCGGTGGTGCCGCCGAACGCCACGACCGGTCGATCCCATGGAGAGGTGTCAGGCCGCAGGAGGGTCAGATCGACCGGCCGAATCAACCCCAGGGCATGAAAGAAGCGCAGCGTGAGGTCCAGGTCATAGAGGGCGTTGAATGTTCCGCTGAGCAGCAGGTGAAGCCGGCCCGCGTCCGGCATTGGCGCGGCGGAGAATCGCCCGAGGTCGACGCAGGTCGGGATGACTGTGGCCTTGGCCCGGACGGCCTCACCATGGCGCGCCGCCAGGACGTCAATGGCCGCCCCAGTCAGTGTCGTGATGGCAGATGATCTCTCGGCCGCCATCGACTCGATTGCTCGCAGCACCTTTTCCTGGGCCGAACCGGGCCGGAGCATTCCCAGGGTTATGCGCTGGTCGGCCCAGAACGAGCGGACGTCCCAGACCCAGGTCTTGGCCCGGGCCGCTAGCGCGGCAGCCGCGGGCAGGTCGCTCCTGGCGTGGACGATGGCGGGACCGCGCACCAACGCCGCGCACTGCAGGACCCGCGCCACCCCCGCGACCGAGCCGCGACCGTGAAAGAGGTGGGGGTGCCAGACAACGCCGGGAGCCTCCACACGCCACCGCGTGGTGGGCGACGGACGGTGATGTTCGAAGGAATGAACCGTCACCTGGGCGCCCCGGCGAGCCAGGCCCTCGACATAGGGCACGACCTGAGAAGCACCCACCCCTTCGGTTATTCCGTCTATTGCAAGGTACGTAAGCGAGATACCAGAATCCACGGGTCAGCCCTCGGCCCCGGGGTGGGCGGCGCCGTTGGCGGCCCGGCGCCGCCTGATGGCGAGGACAAGGACGGCGCCCAACACCGCCAACCCCGCGGCCACCTCCCATGGCCCGATTCCAGCCGGCGTTTTCGTCGCCCCGCCGTCGCCGACTACTCCTTCCTGGGCACTGAATGAGGCGGACTCCCGGCAACCGGGCCCCACAACGCTGATCGTGCCCGCGCCGCTGACGGCCGCGAGCGGAATGGTCACGGTGGTGGCGAACCCACCGGACGGATCTGCGGTGGTCGTTCCTACCGTTTGTCGGTCGAACGACACGGTGAGCGCTGCACCGCCCGAGCATCCAACTCCGAGGATGCCTACCGGGCTGCCAGGCGGACCGGCGGTGGGCGAAAGTTGCAGGTGCGTCGACTCTCGCGCCAACGTGGCAGAAAATGCCGCCCCGGGCGTGGCCGCCGTGACAAGAAGAAGG
>Ga0302326_10002086_pt1 | contig 49269 bp, 44 predicted proteins | sample Palsa_T0_3_FD_202264 | JGI IMG/M metagenome (GOLD analysis project Ga0302326, IMG submission 202264) | Peat permafrost microbial communities from Stordalen Mire near Abisko, Sweden - Palsa_T0_3 | ecosystem: Environmental > Terrestrial > Soil > Palsa > Peat permafrost | place: Sweden: Abisko... | reverse complement strand
TTAAACTTCGATCCGAACTCTAATGTAACACGTCAGCTGGACGCCTGCGTGTTGCCTGCGGCGTCGTCCAGTTTCGCCTCCCTGCCGACCTGCCTGTTCTGATCGTCGTCGATTGCTCTGATGTCAGACCGTCCGCGACCGTTAACGTCTCCGGCCCACGTCCTCCCTCTCTGTGTCTGCGAGGAACGTCGGGGTAATGAACACCATCCAGGTTCCCCCCCATGGCGCTCTGGCTCTCGTCCACAAATAGGTGTCAGTGACTGCCGACCGCCGCGGCGCTCGCGCCGGTCCCGTCCTTGATGACTGCTGTGGCGAGGTCCACGCGATCAGACCGGGTTGGCACCGCTCGGATGTTCGGGCTCGCGCCGGACCGTGATGGTCTCGTCGGGAAACACGGCCAACACCTCGAGGTGGCCACCGAGCGCCGCGACGTAACGGGACAGGGAGCCAAGGTAGAGGTCGTCCTCCGGTTCGCCGTCCGCGCTGATCAGCTCGCTGCCGTCGAGCGCCTCGTCGATCGCCCCGTCGCTGACGCCGCGCCGGGAGCGCGCGCGTGCGATGCGTTCCTGCGCATCCATCAGCCGGACATAGGTGGCCACGCGCTGGTCGCTCACCGATCCCTGTCCTCGGACGATCTCCCAGTTCCTCGTGAATCTGGACGCCACGGTCCCTCCCTTCCCATCGCCCGAAGGTGCTCGCCATACAGTCTGTCGGCCAGCGGGATGTTCTCCTTGTACCAGCCCTTCCAATGATCGCTCTTGTCGCCTCCCACGAGCACCACGGCGCGCCGGTTCCGATCGAAGGCGAACAGGGCCCGCAGATGGCCGCCGCTCGAACGCATCTCCTTCATGTTGTGGTACCTCGAGCTCTTGATCGAGTCCACGAAGGGGCGGCCGAGGGCTGGCCCGGTGCGCTGAACCCGCTCGATCGCGGCGGTGATGCGGTTCCTGTCCTCGGCACTGAGCGCCTTGTACCACCTCTCGGCCTGGGGGGTGAACTGAACCTGCCAGCTTGGCGGTGGCGCAGGGGGCATATACGACTTCATTTCAGACCCGCGGTCCGCCCGGACGCCGTTCCCAGCTCACCCGCCGGAGCCCCGGCTCCCGGCGCCTCGCCAACTCGCCAGCCCGCTCGAGATCAGCGAGCGCACGCGACCTACTGGCGGCCAGCAGCGCCACAGCGCTGCGCACCGACGTCTCACCCACGGCCTCGGCCGCCCGGCGGATCGTCCTGGTCAGCATCTCGAACACCACGTCGACGATGGACTCGCCCGGATAGGCGTCGTCGGCAAGCTCTCGATGACCTCGTCGAGGAGCTCCATCAGCATCGATCCGGTCCGCAGAACCTCCTCGAGGAAGTCGCGAACGTAGTCACCGGTTCGCGTGGGTCGCATGCCATTAGAGAGCCTCCGGAAGCCGGAAACACGCCCCCCGCACGCGGTGAACTCGTCTGTCGCCCCGATCAGGCTGGGAACACCTGTACTGCTGCGGGGCCTGACACCCCACCACGAACGGTGGCGGCGCCATGCCCATCCGGCGAGTCGGATCGCGATCGCAACACCGAAGCCTGCCGGAGGCCCTCCTTCGTCCTACGCCGCCGCCCGCCGCTCCAACTCTGAGAAGCGCTCCAGCGACACGACGACCGCGCGCATCTGGTTGCGCTGCGTGAGCACGACCTTCTCGAGCTCGCCGCGCTCGAGCGCATCGATGAGTCGGTTGAGCTCGCGCATCGCCTCGCGAACAGTCAGCAGTTCATCGTTGGCGACGCGGACAGCGACCGGAGCGGGGTCCATCACGCGACGGAATGTAGACGGCCCACCGGACGGCACTCGGCTAATGGCGCGGCGATAGACGCGACAGAAGCCGTGACAAATCCGTCGCAGAGGTTCCGTCCGAGGCTCGGTTCACGATGTGCGCCCGATGGCGCTCCAGCCTGCGCACAGCCACGACGATCCGACCCCCGAACCGCGCCCGGCCCAGGCCGTGCTCGCCGCCGCGGAGAGTGAGGCGCCCCAACCCGCCGGACGGGTCCGCGCGTTCGCGTACCTCGACACCGAGAGCACCCATCGCTACCGCCAGCTGATGGGCGTCCTGCTCGCCAACAAGCGCCGGTTCGGACTGCGACTGGCGCCAGCGCAGCTGACGACCCGGCTGTGGGAGCGCTTCTCGGTCCGCTACGAAACGACCGAAGCGCTCGAGCGTGACCTTGAGGCGCTGTGCGGCTGGGGCGCCGTTGACCGCTACCAGGACAGCTCGCGCGCGTCCTCGACCCGCGAGTTCAAGCGCAAGCGCTTCACCTACGACATCACGGCCGCCGGCGAGATCGCCGAGCGCGCCGCACTGCAGGTCGATCGCTTGTCCGAGCGGATCGGCGCACTCGAGCGCTCGCAGCTGCCGGAGCTGCTCGACGCGCTGATCGCCCTGGCGGTGGAGGCCGAACGAACCGATCCCCGGGCCGGCAAGCTCGTCGCGCTGTTCAACGACGTCGCGGCCAAGCTCGAGCGGCTGCGCTCCGACACGGGCGACTTCATGCGCGAGCTCGGCGCGGTGATGGCTGACGAGCAGGCGGTCGAGCTTGAGCCCTTCGAGCGTTACAAGCGCCGGGTGATCGACCACCTGGAGGGGTTCCGGTCCGAGCTGCGCCGGCTTGACCCTCAGTTCAGCTCGGCGATCGATCGCGTCGAGACGGTCGGGCTCGCGCGCATCATCGGGATCGCGGCCGACAGCGACGAGCCTCCGGTGTGGGGGCTCAGCGACGAGGAGGTCGCGGCGCGACGGGCGGAGCGGCTGGCCGAGGAGTGGAACGGGGTCCGGCGGTGGTTCCGTGGCGCCACCGGCGAGGCGCCGCCATGGCACGAGCTCGACCGCGCGCTGGGCAGCGCGATCGAGTGGATCATCCAATCCGCCCAGCGGCTGATCGACCGCCGTACGCGCCGCGTCGACCGCGCCGCCGAGTACCGCGCACTGGCGTTGCTGTTCGATCGCGCCGAGACGGCGGAGGACTGCCATGCGTTATACGCGGCGGTGTTCGGCCTCTACCAACCCCGGCATTTCGCGGTACCCGAAGTCGACCCCGAGCTGAGCCCGTCGACGGTCTCGTGGTGGCAGGCCGAGCCCGCGCCCGTCGAGGCGAGGCTCTACCGCCCCGGCTCGCGCCCGCCCGGGGCCGGGCGCGCCTCGGAGCTACCGGACCACACGATGGCCCGCCAGGCGCTCGCCGCCCGCCGGAGCCGTGAGCGCGTCGAACTGCGCCGGGCCCAGCGGCGATTCACGGCCGCTGGCCCGCTCCGGCTCGATCAGCTCGGGCGCCTCGACGCGCTCGAGTTCCATCACCTGCTGCGCTGGCTCGCCCGCGCGCTCGACGCCGCCGCCGATCCGCAGGGCACCCGCCGAGCCGAGTCCCACGACGGGCTCGTCCAGCTCGAGCTGCGCCCCCCACCGGATGCGGATGAGCTGGTCGAGATCGCCACCCCAGAGGGGACGCTGGCCGCCCCCAACTACGAGATCGAGGTGGTCGCGTGCTGAGCACGCTGGACGATCGTTTTGCCGCCGAGCGCGAGCAGACCGCCAGGGCGCTGCTCATGCGCCCGCTCCTGACCCCCGAGGGCGACCCTGAGACGTTCACGCTCGTGCGCCGCCACGGGGAGTGGCTCACCGACCGCTTCCGCCACCTGCTCGGCTACCGGCTGGCGATCCGGAGTGACCACGCGCGCCTGTACAAGCGTCCCCGCCTCCCCTACCGCGACCGCCCCGCGCGGATCCGGCCGGGCTCGGTCCGCCCGGGTCCGGAGGACGGTTGGGCTCCGTTCGGCCGGCGCCACTACGTGCTGCTGGCGCTGGCGCTGGCCACACTCGAGGGGCATCACGGCCGCTCGCAGGCGCTGATCGGCGGGCTGGCCGGAGAGGTCGCCACGCTCGGCGCCGAGCTCGGGCTGCGCGTCGACTTCGACCGCCGCGACGAGCGCAAGGCGTTCGCCGACGTGCTGGAGCTGCTCTGCCGACTCGGCGTGTTGCGCCAGCGCGACGGCTCGCGCGAGGCGTTCGTCGCGCGCGACGAAGCGCTCGAGGAGGCGCTGTTCGACATCGAACACGGGCGGCTCGGCGACCTCAAGGCGACGCCGCTGGCGCTGACCGGGATCGAGCACGTCGACGAGCTGCTGCTCGAGGATTACGCCGCCAGCGAAGACGGCGAGCGCGCGCGGCGCCGGCATCGAATCGCGAGGACGCTCGTCGAGGAACCCGTGCTCTACGTGGACGAGCTGCCACCGGCCGAGCAAGACACGTACCGCTCGCAGCGCCACCGCCTCGAGCCCGAGCTCGAGGCGCTCACCGGCCTGCAGGCGGAGCGCCGCGCGGAGGGCTCGGCACTGATCGATGCGGGTCGGCGCCTGACCGACGTGCGCTTTCCGACCCGCTCGAGCGAGAGCCTGCTCGCGCTGCTGGCCTGCGAGCGCCTGCGCAGCGCCGCCCACGACGCGGAGCGCAACCCGCTGCCGCGCAGCGAGGTCGAGGCGCTGCTGGCCGACTTGCGTGCGACCGTGCAGCCCGAGGCGGGCCCCGAGCTCGACCGCGCCGCGCTGGCACTGCTGGAGACCCATCGGCTGATCGCTCGCGAGGAGCCGGCGCAGGTGCGCGTGCTGCCGGCCATCGCCCGCTTCGCCCGGCCCACCCTGCGCACGCAGGAGCCCGAGTGAGCGTCACGGTCCTGCATCCCGCTCCGGCCGAGCCGGTCGAGCGCTTCCGCCTGCACCGCGCGGGCCTGATCGGGCTCTACGAATACGAGGACGAGACGTTCGAGTTCGAGCGCGGCCGCCTGCTGCTCCGCGGTCCCAACGGCAGCGGCAAGTCGAAGGCGCTCGAGCTGTTGCTGCCGCTCCTGCTCGACGGCGAGCTGCGCGCCGAGCGACTGGACCCGTTCGGCGGCCGCGGACGCTCGATGCGCTGGAACCTGATCGGCGATCAGGAGTCGCGCGCCCCCGCGACCGGGTTCTCGTGGCTCGAACTCCACCGGCGCGACGAGCACGGCGTCGAGCACTTCCACACGCTCGTGCTGATGGCCCGCGCCCACAAGGGCGAGACCGGCGTGCGCTCGTGGTTCGCGCTGCTGGCCGCCCGGCAGACGCCGGACGGGGAGCTGCACGGCGCGCGAATCGGCATCAGCGCGTTCCTCACCCAGGCGCACCACCCGATCAGCAAGACGGCGCTGACCGAGCTCGCCGGCGAGCTGATCGAGTCGGCCTCCATTTATAGGGAGCGCGTAAACGCGCTTTTATTTGGCGTGGCTCAGGACCGCTACGACGCTGTCGTCCGCCTGCTCCTGTCACTACGCAAGCCGCAGCTCTCGCAGACGCTGGATCCGCAGGAGCTCTCAACCCGGCTGACCGAGGCGCTGCCCGAGCTCGATCGTGACGCCGTGCTGCGCGTCTCGGGCCGCCTCGACCAGCTCGACCGGTTGCGCGCCGAGGCGGCCGAGCTGCGCGAGGTGCGGGCAGCGGTGGCGACGTTCGCGCGGACCTACCGCGACTGGGCCCGGGCCGCGTTGAGTCAGCGCGGCCGCTGGCTGGTCGAGTCCGTCCGCGCCCGCGAGCAGCACGCCGAGTCTCTGGCCCAGGCCGAGAATGCGGTCCGCACCGCGTGCGAGCGACGGGCCGCGCTCGCGCAACGCAGGCAGGAACTCGAATCCTCGCTGGCGTCCGCGCGCGGCGCCGAGCGCGAGCTGCGCGCCTCGGATGACTGGCGCGCGGCCGAGCGGCTCGAGGAACTTCGCCGGCTCGCCGAGCGGGCGCAAGTCGCCGCGACGGCCGCCGCAGCCGAGTGCGAGCGGGCGCAGGCCGAGCAGGTCGAGTTGCGGGGCGCGGCCGAGCGGGCGGATGCCGCGTTGTCCGAGCAACAGATCGTGGTCGGGTCGCTGCTGGCGCTCGGTGCCGCCGACGCCGACCGGGCCGGTGTTGCCGCCCACGAGGCCGCCGTCGAGGGGCTTATTCAGGAGGATCGCGACCTGGCCGCCGTCAGATCGTTGCTCGACCAGCTCGCGGCCACACGAGCGCAGGCGATCGCCGCGATGGCCGAGCTCGCGCGGGGCCTCGATCTGGCCGACCAGGAGCACCGGGCCGCTCGGTCGCGGTTCGAGGACGCCGAGGCGGGGCAGCGTGAACGCCAGACCGAGCGCGCGGCGGCCGCCGAGCGCCTGGAGCTGGTGCGCAGCGAGCTGCTCGACGCGCTCGAACGGTGGCTCGGCGACGTTCAGCAGTTACCGGCGGACGACGCGTTCGCCGACGAGCTGGCCGCGCGGATCGCGCGCGCGGGCGAGCCGGGCGCTGCGGCGGCGCGCGAGCTGGCGGCCGACCGCACCGGGGCGGCCGAGCAGCGGCTGCGCGAGCAGCTTGCTGACGTGACCGCGGGGCGCGCCGCGCTGGCCGCCGAGCGCGAACCGCTCGCGGCCGAGCATGAGCGGCTGTCGGCGCACGAGGACCCGGTCCCCGAGCCGCTGCCGTTCCGTACGGCCAGCCGCACCGACCGCCCGGGCGCGCCGCTCTGGGCGCTGGTCGACTTCGCCGACGGACTCGACGACCAGCGCCGCGCCGGGCTCGAGGGCGCGCTGGAGGGCTCGGGACTGCTCGACGCCTGGGTGATGCCCGACGGCGCGGTGCTCGACGCGGACGATGCCGTGCTCGTCCCGGCGGCGCCGGGGGCGGCGGCGAGGATCGGAGCTGGGTCGACGCTGGCGGACACGCTCGTACCGGTGGCCGATGGGGCTGTCGCGGCTGGTGTCGTCGAAGGGCTGCTGACACGGGTCGCGCTGGCTGATGCGGGTGCGGGCTCGCTGGTGGGTGGGAGTCCGGTTGCGGGCCCGACTGGCGGTCCGGGTCCTGCTGCGGGTTCGAGTCCGGTTGCGGGTGGCGGCCCGGCAGCGAGCCTGGGCGCGCCGGGCGATCGGGCGGCGGTCGGCTACGACGGCAGCTTTGCGCTCGGCCCGTTGCGCGGCCGGCGGCGGGTCGATGCGGCCCGCTATATCGGCGCCGCCGCCCGCGCCGCGAACCGTGCCCGCCGACTCGCCGAGCTGGCGCGGGCGCTGGCCGCAATTAAGCAGCGCGACAGCGTGCTCGAGACGCGGGTCGCCGAGCTGGGACTCGCGATCGCGCGCCTGCGCGAGGAGCTGCGTCGGCTGCCCGATGACACGCCGGCGGTCCGCGCTCACGTGCAGCTTGACCGCGCCCGCGCCGAGGAGCAGCGCGCCGCAGCGGTGACTGCCGCCGAGCAGGAGACGATGACGGCGCGCGCGACGGAGCTGACGGAAGCGCGGGATCGCGCCTTCGCTCACTCGCGTGAACATCGCCTGCCGCCCCCGACGGACGACGCCGGGCTCGCCGCCGTGCGCGAGGCGCTCGCCTCCTACCGCGCTGCCGTCGGCGAGCTGATCGGCGCCGAGCGTCTGCGGCGCGAGCGACGCCGGACCGCCGGCGCCGCATTGGAACACGCGGACCGCGCCGCCCGGGTACTGATGGCCACCAAGGCGCGCGGCCGCGTCTGCCGTGAGGAGGCCAGCGCTCGCGGCGGGGCCCACGAAGCCGCGACCGCCGCCGTCGGCGCCAGTGTCGAGCAGCTGCGGGCCCGGCTGGCGTCACTGGAGACGGAGGCGGCGGGTGCCGAGCGGGGCCTGCGTGATGCGCACGAGCAGGACGTCGCCGCGGCGGCGCAGGCGGCCGCGGCCGAGCGTGATACCGAGCATGCGGCGGCGAGGTTGGCCGATGCCGAGCGTGACGTCGCGTCGAAGCACGCGCGCGTCGCCAGCGTCGGCCGCCTCGGCGCCTGGTCGCTCGCCCTCGGCGATGACGCCCCGGAGGATCACGCAAGTGCCGGCGACTGGCCGCTGCAGCGCACGCTGGCGGCGGTACGAGCCGTGTCCCGCGAGGCACTGGCCACTCGGCGGGGGTTCGAGACGCTGCTCGCCGACGTCGATCGCGAGGCCGACGAGCTCCGCCACCGCCTGTCCGCCAGCGCCGAGTTCGAGGTCAGCCGCGAGCGCGTCTCCGACGACCCGGAGCTCACGCTGGTGCAGGTGCGCCACGGCGGGCAGGGGCACCCGATCGGCGAGCTCGACCGATGGCTCGAAGGTGAGCTGCAGGCCCGCGACCGGACGATCGCCGAGGAGGACCGGCGGCTGTTCGAGTCGTTCCTGGTTGGCGGGCTGGCCGACGCGCTGCGCGAACGCGTCGCCAGTGCCGGCACGCTCGTGGCGGGCATGAACGCGGCGTTGACGAAGTGCACGACGAGCTCCGGGATGAGCATCGAGCTCGAGTGGCGTCCGCGGGAGCACGACCAGGACGGGCTGCGCGAGGCGGTCTCGCTCCTGCGCCGCGACGTCGCGCTGCTGACCGACGACGCACGGGGGCGACTGGTTGAGTTCCTGCGCGGGCGGATCGAGAACGCACGCCACTCGTTGGAGCAGGGCTCGAGTACCGAGCACGTGATGGCGGCGCTCGACTACCGCGAATGGCACGAGTTCCGGGTGATCCAGCGCAAGGAGGGCCGCCGCGAGGTCCTCACCCGTCGCCGGCACCAGCAGGGCTCAGGCGGTGAGAAGGCGGTCGCGCTGCACCTGCCGCTGTTCGCCGCCGCCGCCGCTCAGTTCGCCGCCGCCGAGCCGACCTGCCCGCGGATGATCCTGCTCGACGAGGCGTTCGCCGGCATCGACGAGCGCATGCGCGCCCAGCTCCTCGGCCTGCTCGAGCGCTTCGACCTCGACTTCGTCCTGACGTCGCACGAGCTCTGGGGCTGCTATCCGGAGCTGTCGGCGCTCGGCATCTATCACCTGCACCGCGAGCCGGGGATCCCCGGTGTCGCCACCGCTCACTTCCGCTGGGACGGCCGGCGGCGAGTGGAGGTCACCGAAGCAGCGTGAGCCAGGAGACGGTCACCTACCTCTCCCGGCCCGGCCTGCGGCGGCTGCTGTTCGCCGCGCGCGAGCGCTTCGAGCGTAACGGCGGGCCATATGGCAAGCTCGCTCTGTCCTCGCTGTCGTACGACGAGGCGCACGCTCTCAACGGTCTGCTCACACCCCGGCCCCCGTTCGCGCCTGGCGGCGAGGCGCGGATCAAGCTGCCGCGACTCGACGCGCAGCTACGAGAATCTCGGCTCGCGCTGTCGCTCGAGCAGGCGCTGGTCGCCGTCGACGGTCCACTCGGCAACCGCCGAGCCGAGCGCGCAGCCGCCGCCGCGGCCCGCCAGGCGGCCTGGCGGCGCGTGCTTGCCCACCCGCAGGCACGCCGCCCGGAGCTCGCGCCCTGGCTCGAGCACGTGCGGGTCCGGTTCGGCGCAGCGACCCCAGAGCGGACCGCGATCGTGCTGCAGGCGCTCGACGTGCTCTCGGCGCTCCCAGCCGACGGCCAGCCGCTCGCCGCGCTCGCCGCCTCGGACGCCGGCGGCGACGCCCACGCCCTCGATCGCGCGCGGCCGCTCGGCCGGCTGGTGACCGCGGCATTGTTCGCACTCGAGCGCTCGCCCCCACGCGAACCCGAGTCAGCCGATGAGTGGCGGGCACTGTGGGCGCGGGTCGGGGTCAGCTGCGACGAGCTGTCCTGCACGGCGCTGACGCTCGGCCTGCGGCCCCATCGACTCGCGCGTGGATATCTGGCCGGGCGCCTCCGCGCCGCCGGCCGCGCAGGCCGGCCACTCGTGCTGACGCTCGCCGAGCTGCGCGCCGAGCCGCCCCGGCTGGCCGGCAACGCCCTGTTCGTCTGCGAGAACCCATCAATCGTCGCCGCCGCAGCCGGCACCCTCGGCGCCCGCTGCCCATCACTTCTGTGCACCGCCGGATGGCCCAACACCGCAGTCGCCGCGATTCTCGACGCCGCGGAGCGCGCGACCATGGAAATCCTCGTGCACGCCGACGGCGACCCAGCCGGCGCCGCGATTGCCGCCACTGTGCTGAAGCGCACCGGCGCTCGGCCGTGGCGCTCCGTCGACGCGAACGCCGGGATCCACGAGGAGTCACTGCTGGACGAGCTGCTCGACGATCTCGGCAGCGGCTACGTGGGTCAGCGGCGACTGGTGTAGAGCGCCCGGGACCGCACCCCTCGCGGCCGCGCGCTTACGCGGCGCCGTGCAGTTGGATCGCCTTCTCAACCGCGAGCGTCGCCTCGTCCAACCGTCGACCTATCTCCTCGATCGTCGCATCATCTGCCACGCCGTGACAGGAGCGATTCGATCGAACTGAGACCAATCGAGCCCGAAGCTGGTGCGGCGAGCAGCAGGTCGAGCCCCGTGCCCGCGTTTGACTCCTCAATTCAGGAGAGCTACTCAGCCCTGGCCACAGACGACGACCGGCTCAAGCTCATCGTGTCCGACGCTCGCCGGCTGCTCCGCGAGGGGCGTGCGCCAATGATCCTGACCGAGCGTCGTGAGCACCTCGACCGACTCGCCGGCCGGGTTCACGGCGATCTGCCGAACCTCGTTGTGCTCCACGGTGGCGTTCAGCAGAAGGCCAGACGCGCCGCGCTGCAACGTCTGTCCAATCTCCCCGGCGACGAGCCGCGCCTCGTACTGGCAACCGGCCGGTACATTGGCGAAGGCTTCGACGACCCCCGCCTGGACACGCTTCTGCTGACGATGCCGATCGCGTGGAAGGGGACCGTGGTTCAGTACGCCGGTCGGCTTCACCGCGCCCATCCCGCGGCGCTGCGCAAAGACGTCACGATGTTGCAACGGAGTCGGCGCATTTGCGTCTAGATCCGTCACATCTTCTTGGGCACGATGGCCACATGGCATCGCTCAAGGAACAAATAGACGCCGAGCTCAGGATCCGTGAGCTGCTTGGCGAGGCAGGTCTGCCTGAGCCTGACCGCGTTGAGTACGGCTACACGTGCATCAGGCTGTTCTGGGAGGACACCAAGACGGTGGTCGTCGTCGAGATTGACGAGCCCGACGCGCCGGTGGGACGACGGTCGAGGGTCGCGAGGGAGGACGCTGGCCCGTGATCGCTCGGAGCTGCCCTGACGACCAGAGAATGGCCGACAGCACGACGGTGACGACGGAGTTCACGAGGCCGATGATCCACCCCTGCGCCTTGTTGTCCGCCAGGATCGCGGCGATGGCGACGCCGATGGCGATCACGCCGCCGGTTGCGATGAGCCGTACGAGCAGACGCTCAAAGGCGGATTGTCGGCGCCTCGGGGCTCGGACGCGGCAACCCTGATATCGGGCGCAGACGCCAGTTCCGGCGAGTCCACAAGACGCAACAGCAGGCATCGACGCCCACAACGGCGTGGCCGAAACCTCAAGACGGCGTTGCGGCCGAAACTGCACTCCCGAGCCCGGCGAGCTGTGGGATGATCCGTCCGTGAGAAAGCCGGTGGGCACTGGCTCGCTCGGGTGGCGGACGGTCTGAGCGAGCGCAAACAGTCGGTCGCTGACGTGGTCGGCGCCACTGTCGCCGCCCAGGGCGTCCGCGACGCTTTCGGCATCCTGGGCAGCGGCAACCTCGTGGTCACCAATGCGCTCTGTGCGGGCGGCGTGCGCTTTCATCACGCCCGCCATGAGGAAGGCGCGGTCTGCATGGCGGACGGTTACTCGCGCGTGACGGGACGAGTCGGAGTCTGCAGTGTTCACCAGGGCCCGGGCCTGACGAACACGATGACGGCGCTGACCGAGGCGGCGAAGAGCCGCACGCCGTTGCTTGTCCTCGCCGGTGAGACGCCTGCGGCGGCGCTGACGTCGAACTTCCGCATCAACCAGCATGGCCTCGTCGAGTCGGTCGGGGCGATCGCCGATCGGGTTCACAGCCCGGCAAGCGCCGCCGATGATGCGCAGCGCGCATTCCAGCGCGCCCAGGTCGAGCGCCGACCTGTTGTCCTCATGCTCCCGATCGACATCCAGCCGCAACCGGCGGTGCAGACACATCCCTCGCGGCCACCGATGCCTATGCTCGCCCCACCCGTGCCCGCCGCCGACGCGGTCGCGGCGGTCGCCGACCTGATCCAGAACGCCAAGCGGCCCGCGATCATCGCCGGTCGCGGCGCCGTCCTCGCTGGCGCCGCAGACGAGCTCGAACGACTCGGTGCTCGCATCGGCGCGCTCCTCGCCACCTCTGCTCCCGCGAACGGATTGTTTACCGGGCTCCCCTATGCGCTCGGCATCTCGGGCGGCTTTGCCCCGCCGTTCGCGGCCGAGCTGCTGCCGCAGGCCGACGTCGTCCTGGTCGTGGGAGCCTCGGTCAACCATTGGACGACGAAGCACGGTGCGCTGGTCGCCAAGGACGCGAAGGTCGCGCAGATCGACACCGAGGCGCTGGCGATTGGACGCAATCGACCCGCCGACATCGCGGTACTGGGCGACGCGAAGGTCGCGGTCGAACAGCTCGATGATGAGCTCGAGCGCCGTGGACATGTCGCCACGGGCTTTCGCACTCCTGAGCTCGCGCAACAGATCGCTCAGCGTCGCTGGGTCAACGAGACCTACACCGACGAGTCGACCGAAGAATGGATCGACCCCCGGACCCTGTCGCTGGCGCTCAACGATCTCCTCCCCCCGGATCGCGCGGTGGCCGTCGACTCGGGTCACTTCCTCGGCTATCCGTCGATGTACCTCGACGTCCCCGACGCCCGCGCGTGGATCTTCCCGAACGGCTTTCAAGCCGTCGGGCTCGGCCTGGGCAACGCGGTCGGAGCCGCGATCGCGCGTCCGGATCGCCCGACCGTGGCCGCGATCGGCGATGGCGGGGCGTTCATGGCGCTGGCCGAACTTGAGACCGCCGCCCGTCTGAGCCTGAAGCTGCTCGTCCTCATCTACGACGACGCCGCCTACGGCGCCGAGGTGCACCACTTCGAGCCGATGGGGCATGACGTGTCGCTGGTGCGATTCCCGCCCGCTGACCTGGCGGCAATCGCCCGAGCCGCCGGAGCCGCCGGAGCGACGGTCAGGAACACTGACGACCTGGACGTCGTTGGGCGGTGGCTCGCGGAAACGGACCCCAGGCCGCTCGTGCTCGACGCCAAGGTCAATCCCACGATCGTTGCCGAATGGCTCGAGGAGGCCTTCCGCGCCGGTTGAGCGCACCCGCCTTCCGAACGCCACGCCGACGCCGACCGACCCACCGCGAAGCACCCGACGCAGGAGCACCAACCAAGGAGCAGAGAGATGTCAAGCACCCAGATCAGCCAAGTCGCCGCCCTCCTCGACGGGCTGGCCTCCGGCTCGGTCGAGATCGTCGACCTCACGCAGCCGCTCACCGAGACGACACCGGTGATCCAGCTGCCGCCACCGTTTGCCAACACACCCGGCCTGTCGCGGACCGAGATCAGCCACTATGACGAGCGCGGGCCGGCCTGGGCGTGGTACACGCTGACGATCGGCGAGCACGTCGGCACGCACCTCGACGCTCCGATCCATTGGGTGACTGGAAAGGACGGTGCCGATGTCGGCTCGATCACGCCGCAGACGCTCGTCGGCCCCGCGTGCGTGATCGACAAGACGGCCGAGACCGAATCCGACCACGGCACGCTGTTGACGGTCGCTGACCTGGAGGGATGGGAGGCCCATAACGGCCGGATCCCGGATGGTGCCTGGGTGTTGTTTCGCACCGGCTGGGGCTCACGGGCGCAGGATCAGGAGGCGTTCCTGAACGTCGGCGAGAACGGCCCGGAGACGCCGGGGCCCGATGTCGACGCGTCGCGCTGGCTGGCCACTGAGCGCGCGATCTCGGGCTTCGGGGTGGAGACGGTCGGCATCGACGCCGGCGCGGCGGGCGGCTTTGACCCGCCGTTCCCGCTGCACAACTTCCTCCTCGGCGCCGGGCGCCTCGGCCTCACCCAGCTCGCGAACCTGGAACGTCTGCCGCTCACCGGCGCCCTGCTCGTGGTCGCGCCGCTGCGGTTGGTCGGGGGGACCGGAAGCCCGAGCCGCGTGTATGCGTTCGTGCCCAAGGGATAGACCAGAGCGCCGACCGGACCGGACGAGAAGCCCGAGCCGCGTGTACGCGTTCGCGCTCGAAGGACAGGTGCCGGTGAACGTCCCCAGAAGTGTCCCCGCCCGGGGGCCGTGCTGAAAAACTCGTCAGGATGGGCAAAGTTTCAGCACGCCCCCCCTGGCGGGCCGGCTGCGCCGGACGCCGACAGTCACGGCACGAACAACCGGTGACTCAGCGGCGAACCCCGGCCTCGGCGCGCCGCCGCGGTTAGACGACCGCCTCGTACCCGGTCGTGACCGCCTCGAAATGGCGCTGTGACGCCTCGGCGAGCAGGGCGTACAGCTCGTGGAATGTGGCGACGGCCTGGTCGCGCGGTTCGGACATGGGCGCGAGATCTTCGGGGAGTTCGGGGTCGAGCAGGGGGAAGCCGCGGAACTGGTGCACGAGGCGCGTGCGCACGAGGAAGGCTTCGGCGTCGCTGAGCCCCGCCCGGCTGCGCCCCGCCAGAAAAGGCGCGAAGTCAGCCGCGAACGCCGCGTAGCGATCGACGAGCCCGCTGAGGTCCCAGGCCCGCGATACCAAGGCGCTGAGGCCGGCGACGGATCCCACTCGGGCCAGGAATGATGTGGCGTGTTGTGCGACGTCGAGTTCGGCCAACAGTTCGTCGACCTCCCGCGAGTGGTCGTGGGGCGAGACCCAGACGCTGTCCTGCACCGATCCGAAGCCGAGGAAGCGCAACCGCCGGGCCAGCCGACTGCGCTCGAGTCGCCGGTCCTCGGGGATCTGGTGCCAGACCAGGGTCCAGGTGCTGCCGTCATCGCGCGGGTGACCGAGTGAGAAGATCCGCCCGTCGCCCTCGGCGAGCAGCCGCTCGGCGCGGGGAGTGACGCGGTAGTGGACGAGGCGCCCTTCGCGCATGCGGGCGATCAGGCCGCGTCGCACCAGCCGGGTCAGGGCCACGCGCGCCGCGCCGTGGGAGAAGCCGAGCTCTCCCAGCAGCACCACCAGGCCGCCGGACCAGACCCGATCGCCGTAGGGCCGCACGTACGTCCCGAGCATCGTGATCACGAGGTCTTGCGGCTGGAGCTGCTCACTCGCCGGCAGCGCCCCGGGCGCCGGCGACTCCCCTACGGCCACGCCCTCGGTGGCGGGACGAGCTCCGGGCTGGGCAGCAGCTCGCCGTTGTCCTCTGCCGCCGGCGAGATCACCACCTCAAAGGTTCGTTGCAGCTCCTTGCGCACGTCATCCCGGCCGGTGGGCGGCTTGCGCGACCCCGCCTGGTATTGGGGCACCCACTCGGCCTCCGCGAACCCCTGCTCGGCGGCGGCGTGCAAGGTCCAATTCGGGTCGTACAGATGCGGCCGCGCCAGCGCGCAGAGGTCGGCCCGCCCGGCCAGGACGATCGTGTTGACGTCGTCGTAGCTGGCGATGGCCCCGACCGCGATCGTCGGGATTCCCGCCTCGTTGCGGATCCGGTCGGCGAACGGGGTCTGGTAGCTGCGTCCGTACGCCGGGCGCTCGAGTGGCGACACCTGCCCGGTTGACACGTCGACGATGTCGCAGCCGTGCTCGCGGAGCAACCGCGCGAACTCGACCGCCTGATCGCCATCGAACCCGCCCTCCACCCAGTCGGTGGCGGACAGGCGGACGCTCATCGGCTTCTCGGCCGGCCACACCGCCCGGCAGGCGTCGAACACCTCCAGCGGATACCGCGCCCGCGCCTCCAAGGACCCTCCGTACTCATCCCGGCGGTGGTTGGTCAGCGGTGAGAGGAAGCTCGAGAGCAGATACCCGTGCGCGCAATGGAGCTCGAGCAGATCAAAGCCGGCCGCCACGGCAGCCTCGGTGCTGGCGAGGAATTGGCCGAGCACGGTGTCCATGTCCTCACGCGTCATCTCGCGGGGCACCTGATTGACATCGCTGTAGCGGATCGGTGAGGGCCCCATCACCGGCCAGTTGCCGTCCGGCAGCGGCTCGTCGATCCCGTCCCACATCAGCTTCGTCGAACCCTTGCGACCGGAGTGGCCGATCTGGGCACCAATCGCGGAGCGACCGTAACCGTGGACGAACGAGACGATCCGCCGCCACGCCTGCGTGTGCTCGTCGCGATACATCCCCGCGCACCCCGGCGTGATCCGCCCGACGTCCGACACGCAGATCATCTCGGTCATGACCAGCCCGGCGCCGCCCAGTGCGCGCGAGCCCAGATGCACCAGGTGGAAATCGCTCGGGGTGCCCTCCACGGCCGAGTACATGTCCATCGGTGAGACGACCACGCGGTTGCGCAGCTCGAGCGAGCGTAGCCGCAGAGGCATGAACATCGGCGGGCGCGCCGGCACCTCCGCGGCTGACGATCCCCCCACCCCGGCGGCGAACCTCTCATCAACCGCCTCGACGAACGCGGGATCGCGCAGGCGCAGGTTGTCGTAGGTGACCCGGCGGCTGCGTGTGAGCAGGTTGAACGCGAACTGCATCCGCTCCTGGTTGACGTAGCGCCCGATGCCCTCGAACCACTCCAGGGAGGCTTGGGCGGCGCGCTGGGTGCTCTCGACGATCGGCCGTCGCTCGGCCTCGTAGGCACTCAAGGCCGCAGGCACGTCCCCCCCACAGCACCGGAACGCCCACGCGAGCGCGACGGCATCCTCCATCGCGAGCTTGGTCCCTGACCCGATCGAGAAGTGGGCGGTGTGCGCCGCATCGCCGAGCAACGCCACGTTGTCGGTGCACCAGCGCTGGTTGGCCACGGTGACGAAGTTGAGCCACTTCGAGTTGTTCGCCACCAGCGCGTGGCCCTCGAGCGCGTCGGCGAACAGGTGGGCGCAGAACTCGAGGCTGGCCAGGTCGCTTTCACCGGGCGCCAGGGGGCCCGGGGCCAGCCGGTCGAGCCCGGCCGCGCGCCAGATGGTCTCGTGCGTCTCGACGATGAAGGTGCTCATGCGGTCGTCGTAGGGGTAGGCGTGGGCCTGGAAGACCCCGTGGGGCGTCTCGATGATGAAGAACTTGAACGCGTCGAACACGAGGTCGGTGCCGAACCAGACGTAACGCGCGTGCCGGTGATCGAGCGAGGGACCGAAGTCTGCCTGGCGTGCGGCCCGGACCGCACTCGACGCGCCGTCCGCGCCGACGATCAGGTCCGCCCACTCGAGCTCATTCAGCCCCGGCGCCTCACGCTGGAACCGCACATCGACCCCGAGCGACACCGCCCGAGCCTGGAGTATTCCCAGCAGCTCGCGGCGTCCGAGGGCGGAGAAACCGTGCCCACCGGATCGCGTCCGGGTCCCCCGGTGGTGGATGTCGATGTCGGTCCAGTGCGTGAACCGATCGGTGATCGCCCGGTAGCTCTCGGGGTCGGCGTGCTCGAACACCGTCAGCGTCTCGTCGGAGAACACCACCCCGAAGCCGAATGCGTCGGTGGCTCGGTTGCGCTCGAACACGGTCACCGCGCAATCCGGTGCGACCTTGCGCATCAGGATCGCGAAGTAGAGGCCTCCCGGACCGCCGCCGATTACCGCAATTCGCATGCGACCCTATGGACAGCGCAGGGAGGCCTCACACGCCGAGATCGCTCAGATGCTCATATCGGAGCGCGAGCCCGTTCACGACGTTGTGCATCAGCGCCAGCGCGGCGCGAACGTTCGCGTGCGCGAGCGGCGGCAGATCCTCCGCGCACAGCGCCTTGAGCTCGTCGTACACGGCGAGCAGGCGTTCCTCTGACGCAGTCAGCTCCGACCCGAGGAGATCGACGGTCATGGCGCCGCCCCGATCGGAGCCTCACGCGTGTCAACCGTCCGCTTGGCCTTGAGCTCGAAGCGCGGCAGTTCGCCCTTCCCGGCCTGCTCGACCCTGAAGTTCAGCCCCTCGTGGGCGAGTGCGAGGCGGTTGTGGAGCGCCTCGGACAGCGCCTCCCAACCGTCTGAGCCCCATCCCGGCTTCATCTCCACCCGCAGTGTGATCTCGTCGCGCAGGCCCTCACGCGTGATCACGCACTGGAACTCGTCGACATCGGCGAATTCGCGCACGATCGCCTCGATCGCGCGCGGGTAGACGTTCGTGCCGCGGATGATCTTCATGTCATCGACCCGGCCGAGGATCCCCCCCTCGTAGATGTCAAAGCCCCGCCCGCACGAGCACCGGTGGGCCGGAATGCGGGATACCAGGTCGCCGGTGCGGTAGCGAATGAGCGGGATCGTGCCCCGTCCGAACGAGGTCACCACCCGTTCGCCGCTCACCCCATACTCGACGGGCTCGAGCGTCGCCGGGTCGAGCACCTCCTCGATCAGGTGATCCTCGATGATGTGCGTGCCGCCTGGCTGGTGCTCGCATTCGAACACCATGATCGTCCCGATCTCGGTCATCCCGGCGGTGTCGAAGGCCTTCGCCCCCCATTGCTGCTCGATCAGCGCCTTGGTCTGAGGGATCGAGCCCGCGGGCTCGCCGGAGAGGATCAGACGCCGCACGCTCGAGCCCGGTAGGTCGATGCCGAGCTGCTCGGCCTCCTGCGCGAGCCGCAACGCGTAGGTCGGCGTCGAGGCGACCACCGTGGCGCCGAAGTCGACGATCTGCCGCACCCGCGCCTCGGTGCTCTGGGCGCCGCCGGGCACGTTCAGGACGCCGATCTTCTCCATCGCGTAATGCAGGCCCCAGAAGCCGATGAACGACCCGTAGCCGAACGCGATGTAGGCGGTGTCGGTGGGCCGCACGCCGCAGCCCCAGATCCCGTAGGCCCACATCTCCGCGATCCACGCCCAGTCCTTACGTGAGTCGAGCGCTCGCAGCGGCCCGCGCCCGGTGGTGCCCGAGGTCGTGTGCACCCGGATCGCCCCGTCGCCGCCGATCGTCGGCAGCTCGCCGTAGGGCGGGTCGGCGAACTGTGACTCCATCCAGTCGTCGCGGGTCAGCGGCGGCAACCGCCTCAGGTCAGCCAGCGATTGCAACTGCGAGACAGCGAATCCCTCCGTGGCGAACAGCCGCCGGTACCATGGACTGCGGCTACCGGCCCATTCACACTGGATACGCAGTTTGGCCAGCTGTAAGGACTCGAGTTGCCCACGCTCGAGCGTCTCGGTCTTCGGGTTCCAGTACGGACTGTCGCCGGCCACTGCGCCTCCGAATCGATGTTACCTCACATTGCTGCGTCGTTACATGTCGACTATTGTCGCGTCGCGATGAGCCCGTTCCGCGCCAGCGCGCCGATAACGCAGGAGTGGAAGCACTTCGACTTCAGCGTGAGCCACGGTGTCGCAACGGTGACGCTCAACCGTCCCCGGAAGCTTAACGCGCTCACCTTCGAGGCCTACGCTGACCTGCGCGACCTGCTCGCCGAGTTGCCCCATCGCGGCGACACGCGGGTGCTGGTGATCACCGGCGAGGGCCGGGGTTTCTGCTCCGGTGGCGATGTCGAGGAGATCATCGGGCCGCTGCAGGAGCTCGAGACCGCGGAGCTACTCGAGTTCACGCGCCTGACCGGCGCGGTGGTCAAGGCGCTGCGCGAGTGTCCGCTGCCGGTGATCGCGGCCGTCAACGGCATCGCCGCCGGCGCCGGTTCGGTGATCGCGCTGGCCAGCGACTTTCGTCTGCTCGCGCAATCGGCGTCGTTCGCGTTCCTGTTCACGCGCGTGGGCCTGGCCGGCGCCGACATGGGCTCCGCCTACCTGCTGCCTCGCGTGGTTGGCCTGGGCCGAGCGACCGAGCTGCTGATCCTGGGCGACAAGGTGACCTCCCAGCGGGCGTATGAGATCGGCCTGGCCAGCGAGGTGGTGCCCGACGACGATCTGGCCGCGGCGGCCGAGACCCTGGCTCGCCGTTTGGCCGACGGGCCGGCGTTTGCCTACTCGACCACCAAGACCCTGCTGACCCGCGAGCTGGACATGGATCTCGGTAGCTCGATCGAGCTCGAGGCGATCACCCAGGCGCTCCTGATGCAGAGCCACGACCACGGCGAGTTCTACCGCGCCTGGAGCGAGAGCCGCGGCCCGGAGTGGCAGGGACGTTGAACCGGATCGTCAACGCGCCCGCGCTCGGTGAGCCGGTCGGCTTCTCGCATGCGGTGGTGGCCGGCGACACGATCTACCTGGGCGGGCAGACCGCCGAGGCGCCGGACGGCACGATCGTCGGGGACACGTTCGTCGAGCAGTTCGACCGCGCCGCCGGGAACCTGGTGATCGCGTTGCGGACGGCCGGCGGCGAGCCCGACGACCTCGTCAGCCTGCAGGTGTTCGTCACCGATGTGGCGGAGTATCACGAGGCCGTGATGGCCCTGGCGCGCGTGTGGCGCAAGCACTTTGGCCGCCGCTATCCGGCCATGGGCCTGTTCGGCGTCCGGGAGCTGTTCGATCCCCAGGCCAAGGTCGAGCTGATGGGTGTCGCGGTGCGGCAGGCGTGAGCGACGCGCTCGATCTGCACCTGACCCCGCAGCAGCGCGAGCTGTACCGACACACCTGGCACCTGGCCGCGCAGACGCTGAAGCCGATCGCCGACGCCGGCCCCCCGGACCGGGTCAATCGCCCGCTGGTCCAGGCGCTCGCCGACCACGGCCTGCTGGCCCGGCTGTTCGACGATGACGCCGGAGTACCGGCGATCGACCTGTGCCTGATCCGCGAGGCCCTCGCGCGCGCGTGTGCCGCGGCCGAGACCGCGTTTGCGCTCCAGGGCCTGGGCGCCTACCCAATCGCCCAGGCCGGTGGTCCCGAGATCCGAGCCGCATGGATCCCGCGGGTGGCCGCCGGCACCGCGGTCGCCGCCTTCGCGCTCACCGAGCCCGACGCCGGCTCGGACGTCTCGGCGATCTCACTGCGCGCCGAGCCCACCGGCGACGGCGACGGGTACCACCTGACCGGCGAGAAGCTGTGGATCTCCAACGCCCCGGAGGCGGACATCTACACCGTGTTCGCGCGCACCCCGGATGGCGGCGACGGGCACCCCGCCCGCGGCCTGACCGCATTCGCCGTCCCGGGCGACAGCGACGGGCTCAGCGGGGAGCCCAAGCAGCTGCTCGCCCCCCACGCGATCGGCTCGCTCACGTTCGACGGCGTACCGGTCGCACGCCACCAAATGCTCGGCGAGCCGGGCGCCGGCTTCCGCGTGGCCATGCGCACGCTTGACCTGTTCCGCCCCAGCGTCGGAGCGTTCGCGATCGGGATGGCCAGGACGGCGCTCGCACTGGCGACCGACTGGGCCCTGGAGCGCCGCACGTTTGGCAAACCGCTGCGCGAGCACCAGGCCGTCTCGCACCGCCTGGCCGACATCAGCACCCGCGTCGAGGCGGCCCGCCTGCTCGTGCACCAGGCCGCCGCCGCTCATGACGCCGGCACTCCGGATCCTGCCCTGGCGGCGATGGCCAAGCTGCTGGCCACCGAGACCGCCCAGGAGGCGGTCGACGCCGCCGTCCAATTCCACGGCGCCCGGGCGCTCGAGTCGGGCCACCCGCTCGAGCACCTGTATCGCGAGGTCCGCGCGCCGCGCATCTATGAGGGCGCGACCGAGATCCAGCGCGAGATCATCGCGCGGCATTTGTTCCGCACCGCCGAGCAGGGTCAGAAGTTGCGCTAGGCGGCCAGACTCGACACACTGGGGAGGCGAGGTGTTGGCTATGCCCCCCAGCACGACCGGCTAGCGATGGACTTCGGAGTGTTCCTCCCCGTCTCCGGTGGCGCGTGCACGCGCGCCGGCCTGCGCCACGCGGCCGAGACGGCGGAGCGGCTCGGCTTCACCACCGTGTGGGCGGCCGACCGGATCATCATCCCCTGGCAGATCGAGTCCGAGTACGCCTACAGCTGGTCGGACACGTTCATCGTCCCGCCCGACAAGCCGTTTCTCGAGTCGATGACCGCGCTGGCCTTCCTCGCCGGCGCGACCGACAAGGTCCGGCTCGGCGTCAGTGTGCTGGTCACCACCTACCGCGACCCGGTCCACTTCGCCAAGGTGGCGGCGAGCATCGACTGGCTCTCGGAGGGCCGCTTCATCCTCGGCGTCGGGATCGGCTGGATGGCGGAGGAGTTCGCCGCGCTCGGGCGCGCCGACATCTACCCCTCCCGCGGCCGCGTGGCCGACGAGCAACTGCGCGTGGCCCGCAACCTGTTCAGCCAGGAGCACTGCAGCTTCGACGGGGACTACTACAGCTACGACGACATCGCGTTCTATCCCAAGGCCTTCGAAACGCCCATCCCGATCTGGTGCGGCGGCGAGAGCCGCGGCGCCCAGCGGCGCGCCGGGGTCCACGGCGACGCCTGGTTCCCGTATTTCCCCCGCGTGACGCCGGAGGAGCTCGCGTCTCGTTACGACAACGTCCGCCGCTGCGCGCAGGCGGCCGGGCGCGATCCCGACCAGGTCAGGCTCAACTGCTGCCTGTCAGCCGAGGTCACCGACGCCCCGGTGGCCCAGGAGCCCGATCGGCTGCGCGGCACGCCTGAGCAGGTGGCCGAGCGGCTTGAGCGCTTCGCGGCGATCGGGGTCGAGCACGTGGCGCTTCAGTTCCTGGTCGGGCGCTACCCCGAGCGGCTGCATCAGATGGAGCAGCTCGCGCCGGTGATCACCCAGTGAGCCGCACGGTCGTCGTCACCGGGGGCGCGAAAGGCATCGGCCGTGCGGTGGTGCAGCGGTTCGCCGCGCTGGGCGATCAGGTGGTCGCGCTTGGACGCGACCGCGCGGCCCTCGCGCAGCTCGAGCTCGAGGCCGGGGTCGAGGTCGAGGTCGCGCAACCGGTGCGAACAATCGCCTGCGACGTCACCGACGAACGGGCGGTGAGGGCAGCCTTCGCGCAGCTCGACGAGGTGGATGTGCTGGTCAACAACGCCGGCTTCGGCGAGAGCGCCTCGCTGGCCAAGACCACGCTGGAGTCCTGGGCGCGTCACTTCGATGTCAACGTGAGCGGCCCGTTCCTGTGCATGCGCGCGGTGGTCCCGGGGATGCGCGCCCGCCGCAGGGGCTCGATCATCACCGTGGCCTCGACCGCCGCCCGCGTCGGCACCCCCTATACCAGTGCCTACACCGCGTCCAAGCACGCCGCGGTCGGGCTGACGCGCGCCGTGGCCAGCGAGCTGGCGGGCAGCGGCGTGCGCGTCAATGCGGTCTGCCCGACCTTCGTGCGCACCGAGCTGACCGCACGCGCGATCGCGCGGATCGTCGAGCTCACCGGCCGCTCGGAGGCCGACAGCGAAGCGGCGCTCACGCGCAGCTCGCCCCTCGGTCGACTGCTCGAGCCCGACGAGGTGGCCGAGGCGATCGTGTTCCTGGCCTCGCCCGCCGCGGCGACGATCAACGGCCAGGCGCTCGTGATCGACGGGGGCGGGATCCAGGCCTGATTTTTTTTATGGCCCCGCTGGCCCGGGGTTTTTGTCCCGCGACGGATGTGCTCGCAACCAGGTACGTTCAATCGACGGCGTGAAACGAATCTGGTCTGCAGGGAATGCCTAGCTCCTCACCCCACCAGCGGGTGTGGGTACCCGCAGCGCTGCTCCTCGTCGCGGTGCTCGTCGGCGCTGTGGTGGTGATCGCGTCGGGGCGGTCCGGTGGCGCAGGCGCGAGCGGCGGGCCGGCCGCAGATCCGCCCCCCGCGAGCGTGCTCACCGTCGGCAGCGCTCCGGTCGGCCACCCGATCCCGCCCTCATTCGTTGGTCTGTCGATCGAGTTCCCGGCGCTGGAGCAATACGCCGGGAACAACCCGAATGCGGTCAACCCGATCCTGCTCACGCTGATCCGCAACCTCGCGCCGGGCCAGCGGCCGGTTGTGCGAGTGGGAGGCGACAGCACCGACTGGGCCTGGTGGCCCGTGCCCGGCATGGCCAAACCGCTTGGCATTCGCTATACGATCACGCAGCGCTGGCTGCGCACCACCCATACGATCGCTCAGGCGCTCAACGCCCGCCTGATCCTCGGCATCGACCTGGAGGCCAACAGCACGAAGCTGGCCGCCGTCGAAGCCGGGAAGCTGGTCGGCGGGATCGGCCGGGGATCGATCGAGGCGCTCGAGCTCGGCAACGAGCCCGAGCTCTACGCAGCCTTCGGCTGGTACACACCGAAGGGAGGGCGACCCGTGCACGGACGCCCCCCCGGATACGACATCGCGTCATACACGCGGGACTTCTCGCGCTTTGCCCCGGTGCTGCCGCGGCTCCCGCTCGCCGGACCGGCCACCGGCGCTCCCGGGTGGGTCACTGGCCTGGCGCCGTTTCTCGACGCCGAGCCCAGGGTGCGCGTGGCGACGCTGCATCTCTATCCACTGCAGCACTGCGGCGTGAAGCCCAGCTCGCCTGTGTACCCGACCATCCCCCACCTGCTCCTGCCCTCCTCGACCCAGGGCCTGGCTCAGCGGGTGGCTCGGTACGTCGCGATCGCTCATGCTCGCGGGGTGGCGCTGCGGATCGACGAGATGAACAGCGTCTCGTGCGGCGCCACGCCTTCGGTCAGCCAGACGTTCGCCGCCTCGCTGTGGTCGGTCAACGCGCTGTTCGCGCTGGCCCGGGTCGGGGTCGACGGCGTGAACATCCACACCTACCCCGGCCTCAAGCACGAGCTGTTCCGGTTCACCGACACCGGCCACACCTGGAAGGGGTTCGTCGACCCCGAGTACTACGGCATGCTGATGTTCGCCCAGGCTGCGCCCGCGGGCTCGAGGTTGCTGTCGCTGGCCGGCTCGGCCGGCTCCGACGTCGACGCCTGGGCCACGCGCGCGCCCAACGGGCAGATTCGGATCGTGCTGATCAACGACAGCACGGGCAGACGCTCCGTCACGGTCCGCGTGCCCGCGGGCTCAGGCGTGGCCGCACTCGAGCGCCTGCAAGCGCCGAGCGTCCATGCTCACACCGGCATCACGCTGGGGGGTCGGACGTTCGGCGCCGCCACCACCACGGGCCAATTGGCCGCGCCGCTGCCGAACTCGGTCACGCCCACCAGCGGCGGCTACCCGGTCAGCCTGCCGGCCACCAGCGCCGCCATGCTCACGCTGTCTCCCACGACTTAAGGTCACGGCGCTCGGCGCTCGGTCGGGTATGTGAGCCGTTGGGCGAGCAGAGCCCGCGTGGCCTCGATCCCGTCGAAGACCTCGACGAAGCGCGTGGTCAGGGGCGAGAGCCCGAAGCGGATCACATCCGGCGCGCGGAAGTCGACGATCACGCCCCGTTGCACGAGCCGCTGGCACAGCGTCCGCGCCTGCGGGTGGGCCAGCGCCACGTGCGCGCCCCGGGACGCCGAGTCGCGCGGTGAGGCAATCGAGACGCCGAACTCGGCCAGCGTGGCATCGGTGCAGGCGATGGCGAACTCGGTCAGCGCGATCCCCTTGGCGCGGATCGGCTCGATCCCGGCCTCGGCGACCAACCGCACCCCCTCGTCGACGGCAGTCAGCGCGAGCACCGGCGGCGTCCCGGATAGCAGTGCGCGCACGCCCGCAGCGGGCTCGTAACCGGCCGCCATCTCGAACGGGTCGCGGCGGCCGAGCCACCCCCAGATCGGCTGTCGCAGACCGGGCTGAAGCTGGCTGCGAACGTACATGTAGGCGGGGGCGCCGGGTCCGCCGTTGAGGTACTTGTAGGTGCAGCCGACGGCGAGATCGGCGCCGTCGGCGTCGAGCCGGACCGGTATCGAGCCGGCGCTGTGGCTGAGATCCCACAGGGTCAGTGCGCCGGCCGCGTGCGCGAGGGCATTGATCTCGGCCATCTCGGCGATGTGGGCCGATCGGTAGGCGACGTGCGAGAAGGTCACCAGCGCGGTGCTCGGCCCCAGCGCGCCGGCGAGCGCCGCCGCTGTCGGGCCCGCGTCGCGGTCGCACTGCAGCCAGCGCAGCTCCAGCCCCCGCGCCCGGGCCAGTCCCTCGAGCACATAGCGGTCGGTGGGGAAGTTGTCGGCGTCGGTCACGATCTCGCGCCGGTCCGGGCGGGCAGCGAGCGCGGCATCGGCGAGCTTGTAGAAGCACACCGTGGTCGAGTCGCCGACCACGACCTGCCCGGGCGCCGCGCCGAGCACGGCGGCGCCGAGGCGGTCACCGATCTGCGTCGGCAGCTCCATCCAGCCCTCTTCCCAGCCGCGCACGACACGCTCGCCCCACTGCACCCTGGCCACCTCGTGCAGGCGCTCGAGCGTCGAGCGCGGAAGCCGCCCCAGGGAGTTGCCGTCGAGGTACACCACGTGCTCGTCGGTGAAGAACCGGGCGCGGAAGGCCGACAGCGGGTCCGCGGCGTCGAGCGCCGCGGCGTCCTCGCGGCTGGGGATCATGGGAGCGCTCACGCGTGACCCAACCCGCGGCCGACGTCTTGACTTTTGATCATTGATTCGGATACTAAGTCGTGGATGGAGTCGCGACTTGCCGGGCTTGCCGAGGGAGACTCGAATCGCGGTCATCGCACGCTGGCGGAGAAGGCGTTCGAGACGTTGCACTCGGCGATCATCACCGGGCAGCTGCGGCCGGGCACGCGATTGCCGATCGAGGAGCTCGCGGAGGTGCTCGAGATGAGCCCGATGCCGATTCGCGAGGCGGTGCGGCGCCTCGACGCGGCGGGGCTGGTCGAGAACATCCCGCATCGCGGCGCGCGGGTGACCGAACTGTCGGTGACTGATCTGGCCGAGGTCTACGAGGCGCGCCTCGCGCTCGAGGTGCTGGCCATCCGCCGCGCGGCCGAGCGCTACGGCCTGCCCCATGAGGTGGCGGCGCGCGAGCGCCTGGCCAGGCTCAACCAGATGACCGACGACAACTCAGCCGCCACGTCGGCCGCCCATGCCGCGTTTCACTTCGCCCTGTACGACGCCGCCGCCTCGGCCTGGCTGCTGCGCCTGATCCGCCCGGTCTGGGAGACGAGCGAGCGCTACTGCCTGGAGGTGCCTCAGTGCCGCCAGCTCGCGGCGCGCGGACCCGAGCACGAGGCGATCCTGGAGGCCTGCGTCGCCAACGATCCCGACCGCGCCGCCGTCGCGCTGCATGACCACCTGGCCACGACGGCCAACCACGTGTCGGTGGCGATGGGCGGCGAGCCGCTGTTCGAGCTCGGCATCACGGTCGTGTAGAAACGCTGGCTCAGCGACCGAGATAGGCCCGCTTGAGATCCTCGCTCTGCAGCAGCTCGGACGCGGGGCCGGAGAGCACGATCTCGCCGGTTGAGAGGACGTAGCCCCGGTCGGCGATCGACAGCGCCATCGCCGCGTTCTGCTCGACCATCAGGATCGCCACGCCCGACTCGTGGACTTCCTTGATGATCCTGAAGTTCTGCTGCACGAGTGCCGGGGACAGGCCCATCGACGGCTCGTCCATGAGCAGCAGCCGCGGCCGCGACATCAGCGCCCGGGCCATCGCGACCATCTGTTGCTCGCCGCCGGAGAGGGTGCCGGCGAGTTGGGCGCGGCGCTCCAGGATGCGGGGAAACAGCGCGTGGACGCGGTCGAAATCCTCCTCGAGGTTCTCGCCGCGGCGCAGCACCGCGCCGAGCTCGAGATTCTCGCGCACGGTCATTTGGCCGAACAGGCGGCGATTCTCCGGCACGATCGCCAGCCCGCGCGCGATCCGCTTGGGCACCTCCCAGCGATTGACCTCCTCACCGTCGATCAGGACACGACCGGACCGCGGCCGCACGATTCCGAGCACCGTCTTGAGCGTGGTCGACTTTCCCGACGCGTTGCCACCCAGCAGCGAGACGAGCTCGCCGTCGTCAACGTGGAGCGAGATCCCCTCGAGGATCCGCATCTGGCCGTAGTAGGTGGTGACGTCCTCGAGCGCGAGCAGCATCGTCACTCCTCGGCCAGCGCGGCTGGGTCGCGGCCCAGGTAGGCCTCGACCACGGCGGGGTGCTCCGCCACGGTCTCGAAGCTCCCCTCGGCGATCTTGACCCCGTGGTCGAGGGCGATGACGCGATCCGAGATGCCCTCGACGACGTGCATGTCGTGCTCGATCACCAGGATGGCCAGACCACGCTCGTCACGCAGCCGGCCGATCAGCTCGGTGATCTCGTGCGTCTCGTTGGGATTCATCCCCGCGGCGGGCTCGTCGAGCAGCAGCAGGCGGGGCTTGGTGGCCAGCGCCCGCGCGATCTCCAGCCGGCGCCGGTTCGCGTAGGAGAGGACGTAGGCCGGCTGGTTCCAGCGGTAACCGGTGAGCCGCTGGCCGAAGAACGACAGCACCTCTTCGGCCAGCGCGTTGACCTCGCGCTCCTCACGGCGGGCTCTGGGCAGGCGCAGAATCGACTCGACCGGCGTCGCTTTGGTGTTCCCGTAGGTCGCCGCCTTGACGTTCTCCTTGACCGACATGTTCTGGAACAGGCGCAGGCTCTGGAACGTGCGGGCGATCCCGAGTTGGGTGATCTTGTGCGGGCGCTTACCCGTGATCGAGATGCCGCCGAGCCGCACGTCGCCTTCGGTCGGCTCGTACACGCCGCTGATCACGTTGAACACGGTCGACTTGCCCGCGCCGTTGGGCCCGATCACGCTGACGATCTCGCCGAAGTCGATGTGCAGCTCGAGCTCGTTGAGCGCCCGTAGGCCCCCGAACGACAGCGACACGCGGTCGAACTCGAGCAGCGGCGCCACGGCTAGTGCCCCCTCCAGTACGCAGGCGCCATTACAGCACCTCCACGCGGCGCGTACCGAGCAGTCCGTTCGGTCGTGCCGCCATCGTCACGATCAGGATCGCCCCGATCATGATCTGGGTCGTGATCGCCGGGTTGACGATCAGTCGCGCCTCCCAGCAACAGGCGGCGACATAGATCGTCACCACTACAGCGACCAGGCGCCGAATGCCCTGCAGTTGCACGATCGCGATCAGCAGGGCAATCAGCACGACGTAGAGGACGTTGCCGTAATTAGCCGGATGGGCGGGGACGATCACGTATCCGTTCAACGCCGACCCGATCCAGCCGCTGCTGCCCGGGGAGCCCGCGACAGCGCTGGAGGAGATCGTCGCGACGATCGCGTGCGTGGCGTAGCCGAGCGCAATCACCCCCGCGAGCACCGCGACCAGGTGCCGCCACGGCCGCACGCGCATGACCAACGCGATCAGGATCAGGCCGTAGAACAGGTAGGCGGCGTCGTGGGGGCTGGAGAGCAGGTTCTCCGCCACGGTCACGACGACGCCACCGAGGATCGCGCCGGCGATGCTGCCGACACCGCCCAGCACCAGACAGGCGTAGATCAGGATCAGGATGTTGGCGGTGAAGTTGGTCGGGAACACGTTGTCCTGCTGGGCGGCGAACAGCGTGCCGGCGAGCGCGCCGACCATCGCCGCGATGGCGAACGCCATCACCTTGAGTTTGTTGACCGGCATCGACATCGCCGAGGCGGCCAGCGGATCGTCGTTCAGCGCGCGCCATGATCGCCCGGTGCGAGACGTGTCGAGCAGGTGCAGGATGCCCGCGACGATCGCGGTGAGGACCAGCGCCAGGTAGTAGTAGCCGAGCGGGGAGACGATCTTGACCCCGAAGCTGTGCACCGGGTCCAGACCGAACAGCCCGTTGACCCCTCCGAGCGTCCCGGGATCGACGTTGTTGACGATCTCGACGAATGCCTGCCCGACGAACAGCGTGACGATGGCGAAGTAGTCACCGGACAACCGCAGGGCGACCAGGCCGATCAGCACCCCGACCCCCCCGCAGGCCACGACGACAATCGGGATCGACAGGATCGTCGACAGGTGAACCCCGCCTGAGCCGTCGGTCCCCAGCGCGTTGGAGGAGAAGATCGCGTAGCCGTAGGCGCCGAAGCCGAAGAACGCGATGTAGCCGAGATCGAGCAGGCCGGCCCAGCCGACGGCGATGTTGAGCCCAAGCGCCAGCATCGCGTAGAGCAAGCTGTTGAAGGCAACCGTCTGAATGTTGACGTTGGTCGAGATCTGGCCGAAGATCACGCCGGCCAGCGTGACCAGCGCCAGCCGTGGCCACCAACCGACGCGAGCATCGGCCACCGCGAGCCACTTGCGCCAGCCCGAGTCATCGCCGCGACGCTGATCGGCCCGGGCCACCCATTCGTCGACGCCGATCGGAGTCATTGCTGCTCCCCGCCCGGTCCGAGCCGCTCGAGTGCGATGGGATGCGGGGCCAGGCGCATTTACACCTTCTGCAGCGGCGGTCGCCCGAAGATGCCCTGGGGCCGGATCAGCATCACCGCGATCAGGATCCCGAACACGATCAGGTCCGAGTACTGGCTCGAGATGTAGCTCTGGGTGAACGACTCGCACAGGCCGATGAAGATGCCGCCGATCATCGCGCCGGGAATGCTGCCGATGCCGCCGACCACGGCCGCCGTGAACGCCTTCAGTCCGGCGAGAAAACCGATCGTGTTGGTGATCTGGTTGAAGGCCAGCCCCGACATCACCCCGGCCACGCCGGCCATCGCCGATCCGATGAAGAAGGTAAGCATGATCGTGCGGTTGACGTCGACGCCGAGCATCTCCGCCGCCTCGCGGTCGGAGGCGACCGCGCGCATCGACTTGCCCAGCGTCGTGCGGTGGACGATCTGGAGCAGGCCGAACATCATCACCACGCTGATCACGATGATCATGATCTGGACGATGTCGATCCTCAGCGGGCCCCAGTGGATGCCGATCGAGAACGGTATCCAGGCCTGCGTGTCGTAGTTCTTGGGGAAGCCTCCGAACAGCAGCAGGACCGAGTTCTCGAGTACGAACGAGATGCCGAGCGCGGTGATCAGCGGCGCGATCCGCGGCGCGTCGCGCAGCGGCCGGTAGGCGAAGCGCTCCATCGCCACCCCGAGCCCTCCACATCCGAGCGACGCGAGCGCGAACATGATCAGCAACAGCAGGGGCACGGGGATCGACAACGCCGTGGGGCCACCGAACAACTGGAGCACGACGTAACCGATGTACGCCCCGATCATGTACACGTCGCCGTGGGCGAAGTTGAGCAGCTTCAGGATCCCGTAGACCATCGTGTAGCCGAGCGCGATCAGCGCGTATAGACAGCCCGTGGTGAGGCCGTTGACGATGGTTTGGATGAACTCCTGCACGTCGTCCAGTCAGACCTTCCAAGCAGCGGCGCCGCCCACGCGAACGTGGGCGGCGCCGTGGAGCCTAGTCGTGATCCGTCACGAGGTCCTACTTAGTGGGAATCGCGACGTACGTCCCCTTGCCGCTGACGTGGAACAGATAACCCGGGCTGCCGGCCAGGTTCCCGTTGGACGCAAACGAGATCGGGATCCCGAGCACGTTCGCCGCTGCGGGAATGTCCGTCTTCTTGACCGCGGCGAGCACGTTCGAGCGACTGGGCGTCTGCCCCGCCTTGCACACCGACGCGATCGCCTGCATCACGACCTGGGTGGCCGCGTAGGTCGGCACGCCGAAGGCGCCGTACGGCCCGTACTTCGCCACACCGGCCACGACCGCCTTGTCCAGCGGGCTGGTCGAGGTCGAGATATCCGGCCCGAAGGTCGAGATATAGGTGCCGGGGATCTTGAACTGCGACGGCGAGTTGGTGCCGTCGGTGCCGAACAGGATCACCTTCTTGTGCTGCTGCTGTGCGTCGAGGCCGAACTGCTGTGCGTTGGGAGCCGACTGCCAGGGCAGTACCGCGACCGTCTCAGCCGAGTTCAATTGCGAGGTCACGAGCGACGAGAGCGCGTTGGCCAGCGTCGCGCCGGTGTCGGTGCCGTTGTAGGTCTGATGGTTCACCTTGATGCCGGCCTTGGTCAGGATCGGGGTCATGACCTTGACCAGGCCCTGCGAGTAGGCCTCGTCATCATCGATGATCAGGACCGCCTTGGGCTTGAGGTGGTTGACGATGTAGTTGGCATCCTGGGGCCCCTGGACATTGTCGTCCGGCACCACACGGAAGAACGTCGGGTTGGCGCCGCTGGCCAGCGCCGGCAGCGTCGCCGATCCGGAGACGGCTGCCAACCCGGCCCGGCCGAGCAGCGGGCCGACCGCCTCGACCTCCTGGCTGCCCGATGGCCCGACCACCCCCACCGCTGGCGAAGCGATGATCGCCTGCGTCTTGGTCGTGGCAATCGATGGGGTCAGCTGGGTGTCGTCCTGATCGAGGGTGACGTTGGTGCCGTTGGCCTTGTTGTAGTCGGCCACCGCGAGTTGCGCAAAGTGCAACTGCTCAAGCCCGACCTGGGCGACCGGACCGGTGAACGGGCCCTCGATGGCGATCGACGTGGTGCACTTGCCGCTGCTGGCGACAGCGGTTGTGCTGCTGCTGGCACTGGCAGCCGCACTGGTACTGCTGCTACTGCTGCTGCTACTGCCGCAGCCGGCCGCGATCAGCGCCGTGAGCGCCATCGCGGCGAATATGGTGCGTTTCTTCATGGGTGTGACCTCCTCCTCTGGAGATGTGTCTCGGTCGTCATTGCGCTTCCGAGTTGTGGTTGGCGACGTAAGCTGGGGTCCCGTCGGGGTAGTAGGCAGCGGCGGGCGAACCGGCCGGGCGGAACACCGCGACCACGCGCATGGCCTGTTCACCAGTGTTTTCCAGGCAGTGCACCGTGCGGGCCGGTAGCTGAATGCAGGCTCCGGTGGCCACCGGAGCATCAACGCCGCCGGAGTGAAGCACGCCTTGGCCGTCAAGCACGTAGATCACCTCGTCATAGGTGTGAAAGTGGTCCGGTGCGCGGGTGGTCGGGATGTAGCCGACAAAATGCGTGGCCGAGCGCAGGCCACTGTCGGGGTCGGCGACGATCCTGAATTCGCGGTCCGAGGTCGCCGCGCCGACCGAAAGCTCGGCCAGCCGGCGCACCGCCACGCACGGGACGCGATCATCGGCCGGCGGTTCGGGATCGGGGATGCGGACCGCGACGACGCGCAGCATCGCGGGACCTGGATTCTCGAGCTCGTATGCCTCCCCTGGGGCGACGTACACGCCGACCTCCGGCTCGAGCGCGTGAGCCTCTCCGGCCAGATGCAGCTCACCGCGGCCCTCCAACACGAACAGCGTCTCCTCGGCCTCACCGGCCCTGCGTCGCTGCGAGCGGCCCGGCGCGCACTCGAGCACGGCCTGTTCAAGCGCCGGCAATCCGGTCTGCGGACCCAGGGTCGGCCGGACACTGAGGACATCCAACGGGTCGGCGCGCGGCGGCACCTCGTCCGCGTGGACGACCCGCGCCGTCACGCAATTTCCTCCGCTGAGCTCGCGGCTGTGCCCTGCCAGCCAGCCTGCGCGCTGCGCGTAACCCTGATGCTCAACGGCCCCTCCTGATTGTTCTGCTGAGACGACTCCGGTTCCGCCGAACGCGGCACGGTACCGGGTCAGGTTTGATTTTGTACTCTTGATCAAATCACTGACGCTGGGGCCGCGCAACCCGTAGTTGCTTGTGATTTGGTTAGCGCGGGCTGAACGTGTATCCGCCCTCGTGAGACCGGTAAGGAGTAGCCGATGGCCGAAGTGCTCAGCAGAACCGGTGACCTCGGTGGCGTGCGCAAGCGCTTCTCCTCGCTTCAGGAAGGGTTCGCCTTTTTCGATGCGCCCGGCGGGTCGCAGGTGCCCGACGAGGTGGGGGACGCGATCGCCCGCGCCCTGCGCGAGGCGAGCGCGAACCTCGGCGCGGGCTACGCGACGAGCCTGCGCGTGAAGGAGATCCTCGAGACGGCCGAGGCCAAGGCCGCGCGGTTCCTGGGCTGCGAACCGCACGAGGTGATCTTCGGCCCGAACATGACCTCGCTGGACTTCATGCTCTCCCGCACAGCCGGGAGGGAGTTCCTGCCCGGGGACGAGATCCTCGTCTCCTCACTGGACCATGACGGTGGCGTGGCTCCGTGGCTCGAGCTCGCGCACGACAAGGATCTTGTCGTCAAGCACATCGAGCTGGATCCGGACACCACGCTCGACCTCGACGATCTTCAGAACCAGCTGAGCCCGCGCACGCGCGTGGTCGCGTTCGCGTGGGCGTCCAACGCGGTGGGAACGATCGTCGACGCCCGGCGCGTGTGCGAGCTGGCCCACCAGGCCGGTGCGCTGGCCTGGATCGACGCGGTCCACTACGCCGCACACGAGCCGATCGACGTGCGCAAGGTGGGGGCCGACGTGCTGATCTGCTCCCCCTACAAGTTCTGCGGGCCGCATCTCGGCCTCGCGTTTGGCGCCGCCGAGGTGCTCGAGACCTGGCGACCGTACAAGGCCCGGCCGGCGCCGACCAGCCCGCTGTCGCGCCGCTTCGAGACCGGCACGCTGCCCTACGAGCTGCTGGCCGGCTTCAACGCCACGATCGACTACCTCGACTCGATCGGCGGCTTTGACACGATCGTGCCCTATGAGCGTGAGCTCGGCGAGCGCTTTCTGGACGGCATCTCCGACGCGGTCACGATCTACGGCCTGCCTGGCATGGCCGGTCGCGTGCCCACCTTCCTGGTCAACGTCGAGGGGGTCCCCGCCGCCTCGGTGGCCGCCCACCTCGCGACCCAGCAGATCGGCGTCTGGGCCCACGACACCTGGTATTCGCTCGACCTCTACAAGCGCTTGGGCTACGAGGGGGACGCGGTGCGGATCGGCTTCATCCACTACAACACCACCGAGGAAGTCGATCGGCTCGTGGCGGCGCTCGAGTCCGCCCGCACCGCCTAGACCTCGCCTAGACCCGGAGGAGAGAGACCATGCCGCTGCACCCGCAGGCGAAGGCACTGCTGGCCAATATCGAGGAGTCAGGCCTGCCGCCGCTCTACGAACTCAGCCCGGTAGACGCGCGGGCCCAGGCCGCGGTCCTGACCGAACTCGTGGGAGCGGGACCCGCCGTCGCGCGCGTCGAGGCTGTTTCGATCCCGACCACGGCCGGTGAAGTCGGAGGCCGCCGTTACGTCCCCAACGATCCGGCGGGCACCGTGGTCTGGCTGCACGGCGGCGGCTGGGTCATCTGCAACCTCGACAGCCATGACGCGATGTGCCGATTACTGGCCAACAGTTCCGGCTGCCGCGTCATCGCCGTGGACTACCGGCTCGCACCGGAGCATCCGTTTCCGGCGCCGCTCGAGGACTGCTGGGACGCGCTGGGCTGGGTGGCCGAGCGGCACGGCGACGGTCCGTTGATCGTGGGCGGCGACAGCGCCGGAGGGAATCTGGCCGCCGTCTGCGCGCGGCGTGCGCGCGATCGAGGCGGCCCCGATCTGGCGGCACAGATCCTCGTCTACCCGGTCACCGACGATGACATGACCCGCCCTTCCTACCTCGAGTACGGTAGCGGCCCCGAGACGTTCCTCACCGTGCCGGAGATGGAGTGGTTCGGAAATCACTACTTCGCCGATCCCGCAGACCGCACCAGCCCCGACGCCGCGCCTCTGCGGGCGGATGATCTGTCCGGCCTCCCGCCTGCGATCGTGGTCACCGCCGAATACGACCCGCTGCGCGACGATGGCCTGGCCTACGCGGAGCGGCTGCGCAGTGCCGGCGTGCCGGTGACTCACCACCATTACGACGACATGGTCCACGCCTTCTTCTCACTGGTGAATCTGCTCGAGCGCGGCAACGAGGCGGTGGAGCAGGTCGGTGCCGATATCCGCACGCTGCTCGCCCTCACGCCCGCGCAGGCGTGAGGGCAGAGCCCGCTCGCGGGCTGGGGGCCGCCGGCGGCTCGGCCTGCGCTGAGGTCGTGGCCGCTCAGGCCTGCGGCGGTTCCGCCTCGTTCTCGGCGTCGAACAACTCGACCAGCCGGCTGCGCGCGTCCCACAGTTTCGGGATCTGACGCTGCGCGATCAGCTTGCCCAGCGTTTGGACGGGAATCCCCTGGATGCCGGTGGTCTGCTCTCCGAGGGCGCGGACGACGATCGTGTAGTGACGAATGCGCCAGACCCAGATCCGCTCGTCCCAGTCGGTCAACAGCTCCGCCAGCTCATGGAGGTGCTCGAACTCGCGGCGGCGGCGGTAGACGTCGGTCAGGTCGAGCCCGGCCCGCTCGAGCAGACGGTCGAACGCCACCGAGACCCTCTGGGTGACTCGGGGGACCTGGCGAAAGCCGGGAGAGTCAAAGCCGCTGCCATGCCCGAGCACGACTCGGATCTGCTGGTAGTCCCAGGGATCCATGTGGTTCAACATGTCGAGCTGGGCGGTGATGTATTGCAGGGACAGCACTGAGCGGCGCAGCAGCCGGAGCGCGGGCGCCACGTCGTCGGCCTCCAGGTGCGCCGCCGCCGTGTCGACCTCGGTGGTGGCGAGCTTCAACCACAGCTCCGAGGACTGATGCACGGTCTGGAACAGCAGCTCGTCGTGGTGGGTCTGCTCCTCGGGGGTCTTCTGCAGCGACAGCAAGTCGTCGGTGCGCAGGTAGCGCTCGTAGTCGCTGGCGCCGGCGCCGGGCAGGACGGGGCCGCGGAGGTCGCTCGTCTCCTCGTTCATCCGGTATCTCCTTGCCGGCGCTCTGCATCGCGGGGAGCGGTCAGGATCTCGGCCAGCGTGGCCAGGTTGATATTGCCCCCGGACACGATGCACACGACCTTGCCGGTTCCGGCGCGACCGGCCAGGGCAGCCGCAGGCGCGAGCGCTCCGGCGCCCTCGGCGATCACCCTGATCCGCTCGGCGAGCGTGCGCACCGCCGCGGCGGCATCGGCGATCGGCACGGCGAACGCCCCATCGACCAGCGGCTGCAGGCGCGGCCACATCGTGTCGAGCACGCGGCGACTGCCCGAGCCGTCGACGAACGAGACCTCATAGGGGATCTCGGTCGGCTCCCCGGCCGCGAACGCCGCGCTGAAGGCGGCTCCCGTCTCGGGCTCGGCGGTGTAGATCTTCGTCCGCGGTGACAGCGCCGTGATCGCGCTGGCGATCCCGACGGTCAAGCCGCCACCGCCGAACGGGATCACGACCGCGTCGGGGTCGGGCAGGTCCTCGAGTATCTCGAGCCCGATCGTGCCGTTGCCGGCCATCACGGCCTCGTCCTGGACGGGGTGCACGAACAGCCCGTCCACGCCCTCGATCCGACTGGTGACGATCGCCTGCCACCAGTCCTCGTAGGGCATCGGCAGCACTCGTCCGCCGAGCCGCTGGATCGCCGCGATCTTCGCCTCCGGAGCGTGCTCGGGCACCGCGATCGTCGCCGGCAGGCCCAGCTCACGCGCCACCCACGCCACACCCTGAGCCATGTTGCCGGCACTCGCGGTCAGCAGGCCTTGGCTGAGCGTGTCCGGCGGCGCGCTGCGGATCGCGTTCGCGGCACCACGGATCTTGAACGAGTTGATCGGCTGCAGCGTCTCGAGCTTGAGGTAGATCTCGGCCGGGGCGTCGTCGATGCGCAGACGGACCAGCGGCGTGCGCACGGCGACATCGGCAATCCGCCCGCGCGCGGCTTCGATCGCGGCCAGCTCGATCACAGCTCGACCTCGGTGCCGAGCCCCAGCCGCCGGGCCCCGACCACCGCATGCGCGGCGGCCGCCAGATCCTCGACCGCCAGTCCGAGCGAGCGAAACAGCGTCAATTCGGTCGCGTCGCGGCGGCCCGGTCGCGTGCCCGCGAGGACCTCGCCGAGCTCGGCCCGGACGTGATCCTCACCGGAGATCAACCCCTGCTCGAGCGCCAGCAGATACTCGCCGGCCTCGTTGCGCAGCGATTCACGGCTGTCGCAGAACAGCGCGCTCGCCGCGACGGTCTCGACGTCGATCTCCCGCGCCGCCGGCGTGCTCGCGCCCACCGCGTTGACGTGCGCGCCGGGCGCCAGCCACTCGCGGCTCAGCACCGGCTCGCGTGAGCTCGTGCTGGTGACGACGACGTCGGCTCCGCGCACCGCGTCCTGCGCGCTCGCGGACACGGTCACCGGCGGACCCCCGGCGGGCGCGCGCGCTACCAGTCGTCGCGCGTGGGCCTCGGTGGGGGCGTACACCCTGATGCGGTCGAACTGGCGCACGCCCAGCAGCGAGTCGAGGTGGGCCTTCGCCTGCACTCCCGCGCCGAGGATCGCCAGCACCCGCGCGTCCTCACGCGCGAACAGCCGCGTCGCGACCGCCGTCACCGCGGCGGTGCGGACCTCGGTAATCGCCGACGCGTCGAGGATCGCGGTCGGCACTCCGATCTCGCCGTCGAACAGAGTCACGATTCCCTGGTGCGCGTCAAGCCCGCGGGCCGGATTGCCCGGCATCAGGCAGATCGCCTTGAGCCCGAAGCTCGCCTTCCCGCCTTCGCTGGCTTGGCGCCAGCCCGGCATCAGTCCCATGAACCCCTGCGCGCCGGGAGGCATCATCACCGAGCGCAGCGGCATGAACGCTTCGTCCCGGGCGTGGGCGGCCAGCACCTCGGCCATGGCCGCGGCGCACTCAGCCGGGGGCAGCGCCGCCAGGACATCGTCGTGACTGAGGACCAGTACGCGCATCAGGCGAACATACTCCCGAGCCGGGCGCGGTCCTGCGCATCGAGCGGGTGCTCGAGCGCTTCGCGCAGCGGATCGAGATGCTCGGGCCGACCGGGACCGAGCACGATCTGCGTCACGCGGTCATCGGCCAGCAACCACGCCAGCGCGACGGCGGCCATCGACATCGCGCGCTCGATGGCGAACGCCTCCAGCGCCTCGAGCGCGGTAAACGTCGCGTCGTCGAGGAGCGGTGCGTAGGGCTCGGGCCGCTGGGTCATCCGCGAGCCCTGCGGGTATGCCTCGCCGCGGCGGTACTTGCCCGTCAGCCATCCCCCCGACAGCGGACTGAACGCGAGATACGCGAGTTGATGCTCGGCGCACAACGGCAGGACCTCGCGCTCGTCGCCGCGCTCGAGCAGCGAATGGGCGTTCTGCACCGCTTGCGGCGCCCCATTCTCGAACGCCTGCTCGAGTTGGCCGGCGTTGAAGTTGCTCACGCCGTAGGCGCGAAACGCGCCCCCCGCCGCGTGGGACTCAAACGCGGCGAGCGTGTCCGCCAGCGGGACCTCGGGATCGAAGTCGTGGGCCAGATACAGCTCGACCGATTCCACGCCGAGCCGTTGCAGGCTCGAGTGCAGCTGGCGGGCGATGCGCTCGGGCGCCAGCCCGTGGTCGGCTCCCCGGCTCATCGGGTTGTACGTCTTGGTGGTCAGCGTCGGCCGGATGCCACGGGAGCGGATCCAGTTCCCGATCATCTGCTCACTGCGACCCCCACCATAGGCATCAGCGGTGTCGAAGTGCGTGAGCCCCAGAGCCCAGGCGGCGTCCATCAGCTCACGCGCCTGCGTCTCATCCAGGCCGTGCCCGAACCACGCCGGCGACGAGCCAACACCCCCGAAGTTGCCGCAGCCAAGCGCAACCCGGGGGATCGTCAGGCCGGAACCGCCACAGCTCCGGCGCTCAATCTCCAGCGGCCCAACCATCACACCGAGACTCCATCATCAATACACATAATTCAATATTTGATCAAACCGGGGCGGCGCGGGGCAAGTCAGGGCGGCCGTGCTGATCGATCTCGCGCCCGCGTTCGCGGGCCGGGCGCCGTCGGGTCTCGCCGACTCTCAGCTGACCACCGTCTCGAGCGTCTCGATCGGCTCGAGCTGCGCGATCTCGGCCCGGCGGTCCTCCCAGTGCGGTGGGATGCACATGTGCGTTCCCAGCTCGTCCTGGGCCTCGTCGATGAGAAAGCCCTCGAGCGTCGAGTACGCGAGTTCGATCAGCGCACCGCCGGGGCTGCGCATGTAGACCGAGTAGAAGTAGCCGCGATCCTTGACATCGGAGACATCGGTGAAGCCGAGGCCGACGAACCAGTCCTTGACCACCGCCTGGTTCTCGGCCGTGACCGCGTCCAGCGCGTGATGATGGATCGTCCCCTCGCCGAACTGCCACGTGCCTTGGGGCAGGTCGGGCTCCTCGACCAGCTCGAGCATGCGGCCGTGGCCCTCGGAGTCGCCGATCTGGAACTGGTGGTGCTTGCCCTCTGAGCGCAGCAGCGTGCCGCCGAGTCCCTCGGTGATGAAGAACGACATCGGCTCGGGCTCGCGCACCGAGGTGGTCGTGCCGTGGGCGCCACGGATCGCGTACTCGGCGCTGACCGTGTGGTCATATGGCTCGCGCGAATCGGGCTCGGGGTCGCCGACGATCGAGTAATCGATCCCGCACGGATGCTTGAAATTCAGCCGCTCGGTCCCGAACAACTCCACCCGGTCGTGCTCGACGCCGAACTCGTTCAGGCGATCGGACCAGAAGCCGATCGCATCGGTGGGCACCGATAGGTCGAGGATCTTCAGCTGGTTGGTTCCCCGCCTGCCCATCCAGCCGGCCTGGCGATAGGGGAATGCGGTAAGCAGGGTGCTCTTATCGCCCATGCGGTTGCCGTAATAAAGGTGGTAGATCGGGATCTCGCCGTCGAACAGCACGGTCTTCTTGACGCTCTTGAGGCCGAGCAGCCGTACGTGGAAGTCGTAGTCCTCCTGCGCACCGCCGACGCAGAACGTCAAGTGGTGGGTGCCCCGAACAAAGCCCCGGTTGGGCATGGTGATTGCTCCTCTCCTGGCGGCTTGAGCGTCACGACCATCGTACTTCAGTCCCTCGCAGCCAATCGGCGAACCGTCCGCTGGAAACCACCCAGGTGTGGCGTCGGCGGGCCAGCTCCCCGATCAGCCCGAGCAGACGCTCGACGCCGGCGAACCACGCTTCGTCGAGCATCAGAAACGGGTGCAGAATCAGCGTCCGCTGCGCCCCGCGAGCCGGCAGCGCCTCAAGCTCTCCGGCCAGGCGATCGCCGAGCAATTCCGGGGTGAAGACGGCTTCGGGCCCGCCGTGGCGCCTCCGTAGCTCAGCGAAGCGTTCCATCAGGTGATAGGCGTCGACCAGCTGCCAATCGAACGGCACGTAGGCCAGCCCCTCGCGCACCTCGCTGGTTCCCCCGGCCGGCGAGCACCAGCGCAATCCGGCCTCGCGGAGCAGCTCCGGGGAGCGGTCGGTGAGCTCGCCGCCGGGCGGGCGGAAGCCGCTCACGTCCAATCCGAGGGTTCGGAAAGCCTGGAGCCCGTGCGTCAGCGCCTCGCGCTCGTGTTGGGCCGAGAGCTGTCCCCACGACTCGTGGCGCCAGCCGTGGTCGGCCAACTCGTGCCCGCGTTGGGCGATCTCGAGCAGCGCGTCCGGATACAGCTCGCAGTTGATCGCCTCGACACAGAACGTCGCCCGCAGCCCGTGAGCGTCGAGGGCGTCGAGGAGGCGCGGCAGCACAGTGGTCACCGACGGATGGCGGCCGAGCGGCACCTCTGGCGGCCAGGTTCCGCGCTCGAGCTCGCTGGCCTCGCCCAGATTGTCGAACGTCAGCACGAGCGCGCTCGCCAAGCGCTCGGGCCCGAATCGCGCCTCCTCGCGGCCCGCGCTCGGACGCGACGCGGCGCTCGGACGATGGTCGCGATCACGACCACTTATGTCTCGCTCCCTCGTTCATCGCCCCTTTGTACGACGATCATCGAACGTCTGATACGATGTTCGATAGTCATCGTACCAACGGCTTACCGAAGGCATATGGGAGCAGCAACCGGCACAGCACAACACCCTCATCTGCGCGCGACGCTCCTGCTGGCGTGTTTGGCGCAGTTCATGGTCATTCTTGACGTCTCGGTTGTCAATGTGGCCCTGCCGGCGATCCACAACGGGCTGCACTTTTCCGAGCAGGACCTCCAATGGGTGGTCAACGCGTACACGGTCACGTTTGCCGGTTTCCTGCTCCTCGGGGGGCGCGCGGCGGACCTGCTCGGTCGCCGGCGAGTGTTCGTCAGCGGGCTGGTGCTGTTTGCACTGGCCTCGCTGGCCGGCGGCCTGGCCGACACCCAGGGAATGCTGATCGCCGCCCGCGCGGTTCAGGGCCTCGGCGGCGCAGTGATCGCTCCGGCGTCCCTGTCGATCCTGACCACGACGTTTCCCGAGGGACCGGCACGTAACCGTGCGGTCGGAATCTGGGGTGCGATGGGCGGCGCTGGAGGTGCTGCCGGCGTGTTGCTCGGCGGGGTGCTGACCGATCTGCTCGGATGGCGCTGGATCCTGTTCATCAATGTCCCGATCGGCCTCACGGCGGCGTTCCTGGCCCAACGCCTGATCGCCGAGCACCGCAACCCGGGGAGCAAGCGCAACTTCGACCTCAGCGGCGCCCTGGCGGCGACGCTCGGCCTCTCGATCCTTGTGCTGGGAATCGTCCGGACGGACGTGACCGGCTGGAGTTCCTCTGGGACGATCGGGCTGGTCGCCGTCGGCGTGGTGCTGCTGATCACGTTCGTGGTCATCGAGGGCAAGCTGGCCACGGCGCCGCTGATGCCGCTGCGCATCTTCGCCTCGCGCACACTCAGCGCGTCGAACGTGATCGTGCTGCTGTTCGGGGGCGCCACGTTCGGGATGTGGTTCTTCGTCTCGCTCTACCTCCAGCAGGTGCTCGGGTATTCCCCCATCAAGGCCGGGCTGACCTTCCTGCCGATGACGCTGTGCATCGTCGCGGGCGCCACCTCGGCCTCACGTCTGGTGGTCAGGTTTGGCGCCAAGCCGCTGTTGGTGACCGGTATGACACTGCAGACGGTCGGCCTGCTTCTGTTCACGCGGATCACCGTTCACGGCACCTTCCTGGGCACGATCCTGGCGCCCGGTCTCCTGGTCGCGTTGGGCCTCGGATTGGCGATGGTGCCGGCGACCATCTCGGCCGTCGCCGGCGTCGCCCCAAAGGAGGCCGGCCTGGCGTCCGGGCTCGTGAACACATCCCGCTTGGTCGGCGGAGCGCTCGGACTCGCGATTCTGGCCGCGCTGGCCACGGCCCGGACGAATAGCGACTTGCACAACGTCGGCATCACCGCGCATCAGGCGCTGGTCAGTGGTTTTCAGCTTGCCTTCGCGGTAGCGGCGGGATTCGCGCTCGTCGGTGGGCTCGTGGCGATGTTCGGGCTCCCCCGAGTTCCCGCTCGCGTCGCGGTTCCGAAGGCCCAGACGGCACCGATCGAGACCTCAGCGTAACGCTCGCAGCCGCGCCGCCTGAATCCGGCCGATTGGCCAGAATCCACGGCGCATGGCTCGCTGCTTCGTCACTCGCCAGCTCCCGGGTCCGGCGCTCGATCGACTCCGCAGCGCTCACGAGGTCGGGGTGTGGCCCGAGCGCATGCCGCCCAGCTACGACGCGCTCAGGCGGTCAGCAGCCCCCGCCGACGGACTGTTGACGCTGCTGAGCGACCGGATCGACGCCAAGTTGATCGACGGCGCCCCCCACCTGCGAGCCATCTCCAACTATGCCGTCGGCTACGACAACATCGATCTGGATGCGGCCACGGCTCGGGGAATCGCGGTCGGCAACACGCCCGACGTGCTGACCGAAGCCACTGCCGATCTCGCCTTTGCCCTCCTGCTGGCCGCCGCGAGGAAGCTGCCACAGGCGATCGATTCGGTCAAGGCCGGCGACTGGCTCACCTGGGATCCGGCGCAGTACCTCGGATGTGACGTGTACGGCGCCACGCTGGCCATCGTGGGACTCGGGCGGATCGGACGGGCGGTGGCCAAGCGAGCCGCCGGCTTCGACATGACAGTGCTCCACGGTGGTGGCAGGACCGGACAGCCACTCGAGCAGGTCCTGGAGCGAGCGGATTTCGTCTCGATCCACTGTCCGCTGACGCCGGCGACCCATCACCTGATCGATGCCGCGGCGCTGTCCCGGATGCGTCCCACGGCGATTCTGATCAACACGGCTCGCGGTTCGATCATCGACCAGGAAGCCCTGGGCCACGCGCTGCGCGCCGGGACGATCGCCGGGGCCGCGCTCGACGTCACCGATCCCGAGCCGCTGCCGCGAGATCACCCGCTGCTGAGCGCGCCCCACCTGATCGTCGCGCCGCACATCGGCTCGGCCACCTACGCGACCCGCGAACGGATGGCCGAGCTCGCCGTGGACAACCTGCTCGCCGGACTCGACGGGGCGACGATGCCCCACCAGGTCAACCAAGTGGCCTAGTGCGCGTCGCGGTCGTCGACATCGGTACCAACTCGACGCGGCTGCTGATCGCCGACGTCGACGGCGGACGCGTCGTCTCCGAGCTGGAACGGATCACCACGGTCACCCGCCTCGGCGCGGGCGTCGACGCCGACGGGCGCCTGCGCGAGGACGCGATGCAGCGCGTGTACGCAACCTTGGACGAGTACCGAGCCACCATCGACGCCCACCGCGCCGATGTTGCGCTCGCGGTGCTCACGAGCGCCGTGCGCGACTCCGTCAACGGGGCCGACTTCGCGGAGACGGTGCAGGCCCGCTACGGCCTCATGGCCCACGTGCTCACCGGCGAGGAGGAGGCGCGGCTGACCTTCCTCGGCGCGAGGAGTGAGCGCGACCCCGACGAGCGCACCCCGACCGTCGTGCTCGACATCGGCGGTGGATCGACCGAGGTCGTGATCGGGTCGGGAGCCCGGGTGGGCTTTCACGTCTCGACTCAGGCCGGTGTGGTGCGACAGACCGAACGCCACCTCCACGCCGACCCCCCGAGCCCGGCTGAGCTCGACGAGCTCTCAGCGGATGTCCGGTCGATCCTCACTGACGCCGTCCCGGCCGATCAGCGCGACCCCGTCCGCCACGCGATCGCGGTCGCCGGCACCGCGACCTCGTTGGCGTCGATCGCCCAAGCGCTCGAACCCTACGACCCGGCCAAGGTCCATGGCTATCTCCTGGGGCGCACGCAGTGCAAAGGGCTCCTCGCTCGGCTGGCGGCGCTGACCCTGGAGGAGCGTCGGCGTGTGCGTGGTCTTCACCCCGACCGCGCGCCGACGATTGTGGCCGGAGCGGTGATCCTGCTGGAGATCTTCGCCCTGTTCGATCTCGAGCAGGTCGAGGTCTCAGAACATGACATCCTGCGCGGGGCGGCGCTGGGGCTGAGCGACTCGGCGTCCCGCACCACGAGCGCCGGCTGATCCGCAGCGGCCCGGGCGGAATGTGTGGCCCGGTCGAGAATCAACCCGCCCCGGCGGGAATGTCCGGTCCGGACGGGAATGTCCGGTCCGGGCGGGAGGGATTCAGCCGGTCCGTGGCGCTGAGCGCAGCCGCACGCTGATGTCCGAGCACTCGGCGCACACCGCCTCAGGCACCAGGCCGACGGCCATCAGGACGCCGAATACCTTGCAGCCCAGGCAATAGCCGAAGATCGACTCAAGCCCGGCGGCAACCACGAAGAGGATCAACACGCCATCCGCCGCGGCGTGGTCGCCCAGGATCAGCGCGAGCACCAGCGCGGCCGTGGACATCGCCGCCCCCATGCCCTGAGCGAAGCGCTTGGGCGGCCCCGCCACGGGCTTCGGCGGTCCGAGCCGCGGCGCGATCACCCGCTGGGCCAGAAAGCCCAGCGGGCTCAGCGTCGGGCCGGTCAGCACCCGCGCCCAGAATCCGTAGGCCAGCGGGATCAGCAACCAATACCACGTGGTGGCGAGGATGACGAGCACAGTCGCCAGCACACACCCGGCGACCACCCGCGCCGCCTTCTCGTTCACCGGATTGGGAAAGGAGAACAACTCCCGCATGACAGCGAGTCTAGACGATCGAGGCCGTAAATCCCACTCGTTCGGTTGTCTTTGGCGCGACGTCCGGAAGGTCTGGCGGCGGGCGGTGGCCGGCCGTCGGCGTGTCCGGCGTGCTGGTTGGCGTTCAGACTCGGCGGGCGTCTCAGACGGGTCGAAACCGACCCATCGCTGCGATTAGCTCATCACAGCTACTAGAACATTCGTCCAGTCTATCGTCACAGAGAACTGGACAAATGTACGATTGCCCTCCTCCAGCGGACGATAGATCATCCTTGACGGGGCAAGGTTCGCCTAGCGATTCGAGTCCCAACATAGGCTCGGGCGAAGCCGCAGACATCGGCGCCTCCCGCCGCTCGGGCCACACTAACCGGTCCTCTCTGGCACGTACCCCTGCCCGTCCCGAGTGGGCCAAACCTGGATCGGAAGCCGCCCGCTTAACGCGGGCGGTTTTCGTTCCCGGGACGTCCCGCCGCCGATGCGGTGGCCGCGAGCCCGGTCCGCGTCCGGTACCGCGTCACCACGCGCTCAGGCCAGGTTGGTCCTGCGCGGGTAGGCCACGCTCGGGTCGGTCAGCACGTTGACCAGCGCCGGCTTGCCGCAGGCCAGCGCCCGCTCGAGCGCCGGCCGCAGCTCGGAGGGCTTGCCCACGAGCTCGCCGTGACCCCCAAGCGCCTCGACGACCTGGTCGTAACGGGTCTCGGGGCGCAGCTCAGCGGCGACCGAATATCCGTACATCGCCTCCATCGGATGCTTCTCGAGCGCCCAGATGCCGTTGTTGCCCATGACGGCGACGATCTCGACCCGGTGGCGGGCCAGCGTGTCGAACTCCATCCCTGAGAACCCAAACGCGCCGTCGCCAACCAGGAGCACGACCTGGCGTTGGGGGTGCGCAAGCTTTGCCGCGAGCGCATAGCCAGGCCCTGACCCCAAACAACCGAACGGTCCCGGGTCAAGCCAGCAACCGGGCCGGTAGGAGTCGATCATCCGACCCGCAAAGGAGACGAAGTCGCCACCGTCGCCGATCACGATCGCGTCCCGATCGAGCAGCTGGGCGAGCTCACCGTAGATCCGCATGGGATGCAGCGGGGCTCGCGGGTCCGACAGATCAGCCGTTTCGGCTCGGCGCCTCTCCGACTCGATCTCCCGCAACGAGGCGATCCAGGCCTCGCGGTCGATCCTGGCGCCGGCGGCGCCGAGGCCCAGCGCATCGAGTGTGGCCGGGAGCGCGCCGTAGCACTCGGCCGCCACCGGCCGCGGATGATCGCGTTCAGGCTCCGCGGTGTCGATCATGACGATCTGAGCGTCGGGCGCAAACGCCGCGCCGAAACCGAGGCGAAAATCGAGCGGCACGCCGATGACCAGCGCGACGTCCGCCTGGCCGAGTCCCGCACTGCGCGCGCGGGAGAAGGCCAGCTGATGATCGGCGGGCACGCAGCCGCGTCCCAGTCCGTTGAGGAACACGGGCACTCGGAGCTCCTGGGCGAGCGATTGCAACTGCTCCTCACCACGCCCCCAGTACAGCCCGGTGCCGGCCATGATCACCGGGCGCTCGGCGTCGCGCAGCAGCGCGGCGGCGCGATCGACCGCGCTGGTTTCAGCGCCGGGACCGCGCCAGGGCTCGGGGAGCGGCGGCGGTGGCCCGGACTCGGCGGCCTCCATGAACACGTAGTCGAGCGGGAAGTCGAGAAACGCGGGACCGGAATGCGGCGTGATGGCGGCGCGCATCGCCTCGTCGAGCCGGTCTGGGATCTCGGCCGTGGCGTCGAGCGTGGCGGCGAGCTTGACGAGCGGGCGGACGAACGGCACATGGTCGATCTCCTGCAGCGAACCCTGCCCCCAACGGAACGCCGGCGCGCGTCCACCGAGGACGAGCATCGGCGAATGGTTCTCCCTCGCCGACGCCAGCGCGCTGATCCCGTTCGTGACGCCCGGCCCGGCGGTCAGCGCGCACACGCCGATCGATCGGGTCACCTTGGCCCAGCCCTCGGCGGCGAACGCAGCGGACTGCTCGTGCCGGACGTCGACGATGTCGATTCCCTCGGCGCGACAGCCGTCATAGATCGAGAACAGGTGACCACCGGAGAGCGTGAACAACCTGCTCACCCCCCGGGCACGCAAGCGCCGAGCGATCAGCCGGCCGCCGTGAAGCTGGGTGTCGGTGTCGGTCGCCAACCGGCGGGACGCTAACAGTCGGCTAGCCGCCGCGGGGCTTCAGGCGCAGCGCGTTGACGATCGCGCCGCTCAGGATCGTCAACGCGAGCAGGTAGAACCAGCCCAGCATCAGCAGGATGAACACGATCGTGGTGCCAAAGCGCGCGATCGTCGAGATGTTCGACAGGTACAACGGGAAGGCGAAGTCGATGATGCCGATCGCCACCGTCGCTCCCAGCGCCCCTGGCCACACACCGCGCCAGGGCACCCGGCGGTTGGGGACGCGCGCGTAGATCACCGCCAGACAGGCGAAAACCAGGACGAGACCGACGGCGAGCGAGCCCGCGTACACGACTGCCGTGACCCGGGCGAGGTCGAACGGGAGGTCATTGGCTCCCGCGCGCAGGATGCTCTGAGCTGTGGGCACGGCCACGGTCGCGAGCATGAACACGAGGACGACGCCGAGCATCCCGAACGCGAATCGCTTCTGCTTGAGCCAGCTCCGGGACTGACAGTCGTAGATACGACCAAAGGCCGTGTCAAGCGCGCCAAAGAACGAGGATCCGAGCCACAGGCTCGCGAGCAGCGCGAGCACCCCGGTACTGGTGGTCGAGGTCTTGATCTCGGCCAGGAGCGAGTTGAGCGTGTGTTGATCGGCACCGGGGAAGATCCCCCGCAGATCGGTCAGGATGCTGCTCTGAATGGCGGGGCTGGCCAGCACCTGACCGGCAATGAACAGGCCCAGCAGCGCGATCGGGACGATTCCGAGCAGCATGTTGTACGCCAGCATCGCCGACTGCCCGGTGATGTTCGCGTCCATGGCGATTCGCCAGAAGCGACGCAGAGCAGCGGGGACCCGCCAACGGCGCCGATCTGCGATCGCCTGGACGGGTGAGTCGGCCGGATCGATCATGTCCACAGTCTGGCAGTGGTTTTCGCCGTTAACGCCGGGGAACCTGGGCCGCGAAATGAGCGATCCCCACGCGCGCCGGACCAATCGTAGGCGCGCGGAGTAAGCGGCTCGTGGGGCTCTGGTCGTTCGTTATTCTGAAAGACGGTCATTAGGTTTCGCCACGTCTGAGGGGTTCAGATTCCGCCCGTTCCGCCGCCAAAGCGTCATCCCTACGACCAATGGTCGCCCGATGCCCGCGCGCTCGATCTTGTGGGCGATAAGTGGACGCTGCTGATCGTCCGTGATCTGGTGGCCGGGCCCCGGCGCTTCGTTGAGCTCCAGCGCGTTCTCCCCGGAATCTCGACCGAGCAGCTCCGCTCGCGCCTGAACCGGATGGTCGCCGACGAGATGCTGACGCGCAAGCGTTATCGCGAGGTGCCCCCGCGGGTGGACTACGAGCTGACCGAGCGCGCACGCGAGCTGATGCCGGTGCTCGGCGAACTGGCTCGGTGGGGATATGAGTGGGCGTGGGGCCCCCCGCGCGGCTCCGAGCGCGTGGATCTCGGCGCAATCTTCAGGCTCACGCCCGGCCTGGTCGGCGCCACCAGCGCGGCCCGCGGGACGATCGAGTTGAGCGTCGAGGATGCCAAGCCTGACGGCGCCGCGTTGTACGCGCTGACGGTGTTTCCAGGTCAGGCCACGATCGCCGAGCATGCCGCCGAGACGCCCGATGCCCGGGTGGCCGGGACGACGGCGGCGTGGATCGAGGCGTTCTCGCCCGCCGGGAGCCGCAGCGGCCTGACGCTGACCGGCGATCGCCACCTGGCCAACCTGCTGCTTGATGGGCTGGCGTTGAGCGCCGCCCCCAGCGCGGGTCCGCGGGCTGCCACGGCGTAGCCAGCCGGCGTAGCCAGCCTGCGTAGCCAGTTCCTTCCCCCTCGCCCGAATGTGGCCGACCAGTTGGCCCCGGCGCCGGGAGGCGCTAGCGTCTGGGCTCCCGCCCGGGTGGTGGAATTTGGTCAGACACGGTC
>Ga0302326_10002085_pt1 | contig 49283 bp, 37 predicted proteins | sample Palsa_T0_3_FD_202264 | JGI IMG/M metagenome (GOLD analysis project Ga0302326, IMG submission 202264) | Peat permafrost microbial communities from Stordalen Mire near Abisko, Sweden - Palsa_T0_3 | ecosystem: Environmental > Terrestrial > Soil > Palsa > Peat permafrost | place: Sweden: Abisko... | reverse complement strand
CAGCGGCCATACAGCCCTGAACTTCCGCGCCAACACCGAATTGGAACTCATTGGCAGAGATCATATCACATCCACTTCAAATTGCTACCTTTATTTATTAACGCCGCCTAAGCCCCATCACTCAAGGCGACCAAGCCACGCTTGACTTTTCGGTGACGGAGGACGCCCGCGCCATCGTTGCCCTGATCTCCACCCCGATTATGATTGGCGACCTGTTCGCGGTCTCGGCAAATGGAGACCAAACCCGGCTTACCGACTTCAATCGCAAACTCTGGTCGAAGCTCGTCATCACCGCGCCGGAAGAGATTGATTATGCGAGTTTCGATGGCAGACACATTCAGGGGTGGATTCAGAAGCCGCCCGACTTCGACCCGCAGAAGAAGTACCCGCTCATTCTGAACATTCACGGCGGTCCCCATACGGCTTACGGCTGGGTCTTTGATCATGAATTTCAATGGATGGCAGCCAAGGGATACGTGGTCCTTTACGTCAACCCGCGCGGCTCCACCAGCTACGGGCAGGAGTTTGGCAACATCATACAGTATCACTATCCTGGCGACGACTATCGCGACCTTATGATCGGCGTGGACGACCTTCTCAAGCGCGGCTACATTGACCCGAAGAAGCTGGCCGTGACTGGCGGCAGCGGCGGCGGTGTTCTTACCGACTGGACGATCAGCCACACGAATCGCTTTGCGGCGGCAGTGTCGCAACGCGACATTTCCAATTGGGCCTCCTGGTGGTACACGGCCGATTTCACCCTTTTCGAGCCAAATTGGTTTAAAGCGCCGCCATTCGAAGACCCGCAAGACTACGCCAGCCGCTCGGCCATCACCTTTGTAAAAGATATCCACACTCCGGTGATGTTTGTGCTGGGCGAAGCCGACTCCCGTTGTCCGCCTGATTCTGGCGGAGAACAGCTTTTCCGGGCGCTCAAGTTTCTCAAACGCCCAACGGAAATGGTTGTCTTTCCGCGCGAGACGCACGAACTTTCGCGTTCAGGGGAGCCTTGGCATCGTGTGGAGCGTCTTGAGCATATCGTCGGCTGGTTCGACAAGTGGCTCTTGGGCGTTCCGCATGAGGAATACGCCGTGCATCCTGAAAAGCAGTTGGCGGACCCTGCGCCTTAAGATTAGTGGCGTTGCCAAAGGACCCCGGCGATCGGGAAGAAGCGCCGGCCAGCGGGCCGGACTTTACATCTCCTTGAGTTCATTTACGCTGGGGAATGATGAACCGATGCGCGGCGCCCGTTCTTTTGGCGGGCTTGTTCTTTTTGACGCAATTCCCAGCCCAAACCCAGACGCTGCCAAAGGTTCAACTCCGTCCAGCTTTCCCGGCCTTGACGCTTGATCGCCCGGTTTGGATGTCGCAACCCCCGGACGGCTCGGACCGATTTTTTGTGGTGGAGCAGCCCGGGCGCATTCTCATAGTGCCCAAGGGAAGCGACGGCAGTCAAGTAAAGGAATTTCTGAACATCGTGGACCGGGGAACTTATGTGGAGGCGGGGGCGAACACAGGAGTGGGATTGATGAGCATCGCCTTCCATCCGGGCTTCGAGAGCAACGGACTGTTTTACATTTTCTACAGCCAGCAGAACACGAATCGCGCGGGGCGATTCCCGGGCCGAAGCGTCATCAGCGAATTCAAAGTGTCGTCCGCCAATCCTGACCGCGCCGACCTCGGTTCCGAGCGCATCCTTATGGAAGTGCCGGAGCCTTTCAGAAACAACCAGGGAGGCCAGGTGGCGTTCGGTCCGGATGGATTCCTTTACATTGCGTTCGGCGATGGCGGGTCGAACAACGACCCGTTTAACAGCGGCCAGAACACCGCCACGGCGCTGGCCAAGCTCCTGCGCATTGATGTCAATGCGCGGTCCGCCACCGGCACGGGCGCGAGCCGAAAAGAATTGCCGTATGGCATCCCGGTGGACAATCCCTGGGTAGGAGAACCCGAAATGGGAGTCAATTCGGGCGCGTGCAAGGAGACTTATGCCTGGGGTCTGCGCAATGTCTGGCGCTACAGTTGGGACCGCAAAACCGGAGATCTGTGGGCAGGGGACGTGGGCGAGGGGCTTTGGGAGGAAGTGGACCTCATCGTTAAGGGCGGCAATTATGGGTGGTGTGTGCGCGAAGGAGCGCACCATTTCAAACCCGGACCGCCAGGCGCGCAGTACATAGAGCCAGTCATGGAGTATCCCCACCGGCCTGAACTTTTGTCGCAATCAGAATTTCCAAAGCACAGCATCGGCGCGTGTATCATTGGCGGCTATGTCTATCGCGGCAAAAAATATCCGTCCCTGGAGGGCATTTATATCTATGGTGATTTTGTTTTGGGCACGATCTGGGGTTTGCGTTATGCCGGCGGCAAGGTGACCGACTACGGAACCTTGCTGGACCAGCCTAAAACCATCGCGAGTTTTGCCGAGGATGCGGACGGGGAATTGTACATGCTGTCTTTCTCCGAGCGCAATGACGGGCACGTTTATGCGATTGAGCCCAAATCGGCAGTATCACTTTACGGCAAGTAATTGAATCATGAACGGGTCCTAGGAAATTGGTATCGCCCTTGCAGGACCCGTTCACGTTCACACACGCCGGGGTCAATTTGGCGGCAAGGCCGGACTTGAAAATCTTCCCGGTTTGGTGGAAGATTACTCTTGTGAACGCTGTAAAAGTAGATGAGACCCATCGAATTCAGGTTTCGGTGCTCCGGCCCGGCGACTAAGACGAACCGGAAGTCCTGGGGGAGAATGAGGTCCTGTTCAGGAAGGTGGAGTTGCCGCGCCGCAGGCCAACTTTTGCAGAGGCAATGGCTGCCATTGAAAGCAGTCCGCTGCGGTTTACGAAAAGCTGGGATGAAATCAAAAAGGAAACGCGGTGATTCTGTTTGACTTGTGAGGACTGGCGCCCAGGACGTCACCGCGCCTTGCGCTCGCGGCCTCGGTGGCGTGCGTGCCTGTTTTTTGGGGCTGGCTCGCGGTCCCTCTCCTGCGCGGGCCGGTGTTTGCGGACTGGCTCGATGGTTTTTTCGCGGCTGCGTGACACCAGGACGATTGGGCAGCCCTCATAGCCAAACGCGCGCCGCATTTCCTGGGCGAGATATTTGCGGTACTGGTCGGAAAATAAATCCGCCTTGTTCACGAACAGCAGGAACGTCGGCGGTGACTGGCGGACTTGCGTGGCGTAGTAAAATTTCAGCCGCTGCCCCGACGCGCTGACGGGCTGCCGCCGCTCAATGGCATCGTGCAGCGCGCGATTCAAGATGGCCGTCGGCACTTTCTGCTTCAATTGCGAGGCGACGTAGCGGATGGATTCCAGCAAACGGTCCAAATGAAAGCCCGTCGTCGCGGAGGTGAAAATGACGGGCGCATAATCCAGGAAGAACAGGCGCTCCCGCACCCACCCGGCGAACTCCGCCAGCGAGGCCAGCGGTTTGTCCTGGCCTTCGCGCCGCGTTTTCTTGCTGGCGGCGCGCAATTCCCGGCGTCCGCTCTCCAGGCCGGGCACGGCCAGGTCCCACTTGTTGATCACCAGAATGCACGCCTTCCGTTCCTCGATGATCTTGTCGGCCACTTTTTTGTCTTGCGTCAGAATGCCGGCCTCGGCGTCAAGCACAAAAATGACAATGTCGCAACGGGCGATGGACTCCTCCGTCCGCTTGACGCTGAAAAATTCCACCGAATCATCCACGCGCCCCGCCCGCCGCACGCCGGCGGTGTCAATCAGCATATATTTCTGCCGGACACCCTCGGTTACGACTTCAAACGGAACGTCCACCGAGTCCCGCGTGGTGCCGGGAATGGGCGTGACAATCACCCGCTCCGAGTGCGTCAGGGCGTTGATGAGGGACGATTTGCCGACGTTGGGCCGGCCCACGACGGCCAGCTTGAGGGGCGGTTCGGCGGCGGCTTCCTCGCTTTTGGCGGCGGCGGCGGGAAGGGCCGCCATCGCGGCGCTCATCAACGCGTCAATCCCGCGATGGTGGATGGCGCTGACGGGGAAAATTCCGGCAAAACCCAGCTCGGAAAACTCGGCGGCCCCGACGTCGTCCCGGTCGTTGTCCACTTTGTTGACCGCCACCAGCGCCTCCTTGCCCGCGCGCCGCAACCGCGCGGCCACCTCCTTGTCCAGCGGCACGACGCCTTCATGCACATTGACGACCAGGATGATGACCCGCGCGGCTTCGATGGCCAATTCCACCTGCTCGAACGCCGCGCGGGAGATGACATCGCGCGCCTTTTCCCCATGCACCAGGCCGATGCCGCCCGTATCCACCAGCGTGAAGGGGCGCCCCTGCCATTCGACCTCGGCGGTGACGCGGTCGCGGGTGACGCCCGGTTCGTCGTGGACGATGGCGATGCGGCGGCCGGCGATGCGGTTGAAAAGGGCGGACTTTCCCACGTTGGGCCGGCCCACGATAGCGATTAAATCTGACATGTCAGGGAACACTACCCCGAAATCAGGGCAGACGCATCTAAATTGCCGGACGTTTCTGATGCGGGCCGCGGGGCGCGTGCGCTCCCCGAAGGAAGAAATGCGCCCGGCCACAAAGCATCTTAAATGTGAGGATTATACTTGAGCCGGAAGGAAAAAAAACTACTGTTAGCCCATGTCTAAGGTAAAACACATTGTCTTGTTGAAGTTCAAAGAGGGAACGACCGAAGAACAAGTCGCAAAGTTCTTCGAGGATGCCCTGGATTTGTCGGAGACGGTGCCCGGCATTGACGATTATGTTTCCGGCACCAACTGCAGCGTGGGCGGCCTCAATCAGGGAATGACCCACGGCTACATTATGACCTTTTCTGATGTCACCGCGCGCGACGCCTACATGGCCCATCCTGAACACGAAAAATTCAAAGCCATGGCGATTACCATGGTCGAGAACGTCCTGATCTTTGATTTTGAGGTCTAAGCTCCGTTGGGCACTTGGCCTCGGAGCGGATGCCGCTTCGCTGTCCCCATGAAACGCACGCATCACTGTAACGAGTTGCGCACGGCCCACATTGGCCGCGAGGCGACCCTCTCCGGCTGGGTCCATTCCCGGCGCGACCTCGGCGGCCTGATTTTTATAGACATCCGCGACCGCGAAGGCCGCACGCAAACGGTCTTTGACCCGTCGGATATGCCCAAGGAACTCTTCGATCGCGCCGCCTCCCTGCGCAGCGAATGCGTCGTCAGCGTGTTCGGCAAAGTCCGCCCGCGCCCGCCCGGCACCAATAATCCGAAAATCGCCACGGGTGAAATTGAGATCGCCGCCACCGCGCTGGAAGTGTTGAACATGGCCGACGTGCTCCCTTTTCCGGTGGATGACCCGGAGGTGGCCAAAACCGTCAACGAGGAGTTGCGCCTGCAATACCGTTATCTGGATTTGCGCCGCCCGGAAATGGTGCGCAACTTCCGCCTCCGCAGCAAAGTCGCCACCGCCACGCGCGTTTATTTTGACGAACAGGGCTTCCTGGAAGTGGAGACGCCCATGCTCTTCAAATCCACCCCCGAGGGCGCGCGCGAGTTCCTCATCCCCAGCCGCCAGCATCCGGGCAAATTTTACGCGCTGCCGCAGTCTCCGCAGCAGTTCAAGCAAATCCTCATGGTCGGCGGCATCGAAAAGTATTTCCAAATGGCGCGCTGTTTCCGTGACGAAGATCAGCGCGCCGACCGCCAGCTTGAATTCACGCAAATTGACCTGGAAATGTCCTTCATCGAACGCGAGGACATTTACACGCTGATCGAAGGACTGCTGAAACGGATTTGGAAAACGGCCCTCGACATCGCCATCCCGACGCCCTTCCCACGCCTCTCCTTCCAGGAAGCGCTCAATCGTTTCGGCAGCGACAAGCCGGACATGCGCTTCGGACTGGAGCTGGCCGATTTCACGGAAGAATTCCGCGCCGGCAAATTCAAAGTTTTCAGCGGCGCGATTGCCGCCGGCGGCGTGGTCAAAGCGCTCAATGCCAAGGGACTGGCCGACGCCACCCAGGGCCAGATCGAGACCATGACCGAGTACGCCAAGAGCTTCGGCGCCAAGGGCCTGGCCTTCATCAAAGTGGAAAAAGGCGAATGGAAATCGCCCATCGTCAAGTTTTTCAACGACGCGGAAAAAGCCGCCTTGGCCGACAAACTAAAAATCGAGGAAGGGGACCTGATCCTCTTCGCCGCCGACCAATGGCTGGCCGCCTGCGAAATCCTGGGCAAAATCCGCCTCTATTGCGCCGACGTGCTGAAGTCAAGCGGCAAACTGATCATCGAGCCGAACCGATTTGATTTTCTGTGGGTGGTGGATTTTCCGTTGCTCATGTTCGACAAGGAACAGAACCGCTGGTACTCCAGCCATCACCCTTTCACCGCGCCGGTGGCTGAGGACGTTCCGCTGCTGGCCACGGACCCCAAAAAAGTGCGCGGCCAGCATTACGACATCGTGGTCAACGGCGTTGAGTTGGGCGGCGGCTCGATTCGCATTCACCAACCCGCGGTGCAGAAAATGGTTTTCGAGCAAATTTTGCAAATCCCGCCCGACCTGGTCAAGGCCCGGTTCGGCTACATGCTGGAGGCCTTCCGCTACGGCGCGCCGCCGCACGGGGGGATAGCCTTGGGTTTCGACCGTCTCATCGCCATTTTGTGCGGCACGCCCAGCATCCGCGACGTGATCGCCTTCCCCAAGACCGCCAAAGGGGCCGATTTAATGACCGATTCCCCCGCCGGCGTCGAAGCCCGCCAACTGCGCGATCTGTATCTGGAAATCAAAGTGGCGGATAGAGAAGTAAAGCCGGTGCCGCCGGTAACGCCGCCGCCTGTCAAGAGCACGTAGCACACGAGTCTTTAGGAAGAGTGTTCTGCGTGGTATCCAGAGCATGACCGCAACGCCGAGGGAGCCTCCGATCTTGTTGAGTCGGGAGCATCGTCCAGACAGACAAAGGACGAGATGAACAGAGCCGCGACGAAATGAATTGCATCACGGATGGCATGGGGCGGAAGCCGCAAACCCAAGAAAAAAGACATTTTGACAGGATGAACAGGATTTACAGGATAAAATTCTTTTGTTCAGCGATTTCCGAATCCTGCGCATCCCGCAGCGCAATTTCAAAAAACTCTTCATTATTGAACAATTTTTGCCGCGAAAGAACGCAGCGCGGCCAGCCGCAACCCAAGAGATGATGGGGATGGAAGAAGAAGCAGCGGAGAAGTGTCAGGGGAATCATGGGCAGGGGAATGATGGGCAGTGGAATAATTCTGCGAGATACGTTTCCACATTCCTCCCCCGAATGCTTTCGGGGTTCCCCTGCCAGATTCTCTTGAGAATGATTGATTTCGACAAATTGCACTGCAAGAGCAGAGCGCGACAAGCCGCACCCAAAACCCGCCCGGAAGGAAACTGTTCCGCGCAGAGGCGCTGAGGTCGCAGAGATGAAATAAACTCTGAACGTATCTTTCTTTCTTCCTGTTGTTTCTCTGACGACCCTCCAGCCTCCATGCTCCAAGTCAGAATGAGCGTGTTATTTGTCCGGGTGATTGGCTGGAACTCCGGTACAATGGTGAGCCGGAAAACGGCCTCGGCGTTAGCTATTCCGCCATTGACTGTCGTGCCATAGAAATTGCCGTCGCGGCCCTGCACCAGCCCGGCAAAGGGATTTGCGCCATCATTACCGCCGGTGAAAGAATACAAACCGGTGAGCGCTCCATTGGTGCTGATTTTGAACACGCTGCCATTGCCGTACCCCTCAAACCCCGGGTAGATGCCGCCGTCGATAGTCGCGCCATAGAAATTGCCGTCGCTGCCCTGCACCGGCGCATTGGGTCCAGCGCCATCATTTGTGCCATTAAATGAATGAAGGGTGGTCAAGACCACCCCGGCGGAGGTTCCTAAAGCCGGCAGCACGAGCGCGGCGGCCCAGAGCATTCGTGTGAGCAGAACAAAAACCGGTTTCCTGCCAGACACCGGCTCGGTCATGGCGCAAGTTCCACGTCCGACATGGAGTGTCGTGAGATGGACTTTCACGAAGGTAAAGTCACTGTTCACGTTTTTCCGGCTACCGGACTGGAATGATGAGGGATTGGAAGCTGGACGGCAACTACAAAAATGGGTGATTCTCGCGTAGTGTCCTCATGTTGGGGAGCGCGGTCGTCCCGACCGCCGCCTTCGGCGTCTCGCCGAAGGCATCATAGATTTGGCGGTGCCTCACAAAATCGTGGGCCGTTCTGAGTCCGAGGCCAGTCGGCGGGACGCCGACTGGAGGCGGTCGAGACGACCGCGCTCCCAAAGCAGTCGCCAATGATCGCGGGTTTCCGCTTTATCCCTCACTTTATCCTTCATCCTTCATCTTTCTTTCTTTAGCATCCATGGATGGACTTCGCTGAGAAGATTCTGACCGCTTCCACTCTCGGCCCGTGGCGCGAGCAATTGCGGCGCAACGGCCGAAAATTGGTCGTCACCAATGGCTGTTTCGATGTCCTCCACCTGGGCCACGTGACCTATCTGCAACAGGCGCGCGACCAGGGCGACTCGTTGCTGGTCGGCGTGACCAGCGACGCCGGGGTGCGCACTCTTAAAGGTCCCGGACGTCCGCTCAACAGCGAGCACGACCGGGCCGGCGTCCTGGCGGCGTTGGAAGCCGTTGATGCGGTGCGTATTTTTCCCGAATTGGACGCGCAAGTTTTTTTGCAGGCGGTGCGTCCGGACATCTATGTCAAGGGCGGCGATTACACTCTGGATACCATTAATCAGGATGAGCGGCGTTTGCTCGAAAAACTGGGCGTGCAGATTGTCATTTTGGCGGCGGTGCCGGGGAAGTCCACCAGCGCCCTCGTGCAAAAGATCCAGGCTGAGGATGCGGCTGCAAAAGACTTGCCACAAGCCCCCGCAGGCGCTTTAGTTGATGCCATGCCGTCGGAAACATTCATAGCCAGCCGCTGGACCACTGGAAACCATCTCTTCCCCACCGTCATTGAGGTGACGGACAGGGCCGTGGTGCGGCACAAGCGGTCGTGGTTCAGCAAGGATGACATCAGTGTGAGCATCCAAAAGGTGGCCTCGGTTCACATCAAGACCGGCATTTTTTGGTCGCAGATACTCATCGAGTCTTCGGGTGGAACGGACCCTTTGGCCAGTCATGGCCACTATAAGAGCGATGCCCTCCGCATCAAGGAATTGATCGAGGGCTATCAACAAGGCCGCTCCGCCGAGTGACGCCAAACTGTCACAGAAACGTCACGCAGACGCCGTTGCGCGGGGCGCGGCCTTTGGCAGAGTAGGGCCATGAAACTCAGGATATTGGTGGTGGACGATGAGCCGGATGTATTGGATTTGGTGACCTACAATCTCGTGCAGGCGGGATTCCAGACGGAGACCGCCGCCGACGGCGCCGAAGCGTTGCGCAAGGCCCGGTCAACCACGCCAGATTTGATTCTGCTGGACCTGATGCTGCCGGAGATGGATGGATTGGAAGTCTGCAAATTGCTGCGGCGCGACGCCAAGACCAGCGCCATTCCGATCATCATGCTCACGGCGCGGGCCAGCGAGATTGACCGGATCGTCGGCTTGGAATTGGGCGCGGATGATTATGTGCCCAAGCCTTTCAGCCCGCGCGAGCTGGTGTTGCGCGTCAAGAAACGGCTCGAACAGGCCACCGGCTTGCCGGCCAGGACTTCCTACACTTTCGGCCCATTGCTCGTGGATGTCTCGCGCCACTTGGTCAGCGTCCGCGGCCGGCGCGTGGAATTGACCGCCACGGAATTCAAGTTGTTGACCCTCCTGCTGCAACGCACCGGCCACGTGCAGTCGCGCGATCAACTTTTGCGCGATGTCTGGGAATACGAAACGCACATTGACACGCGGACTGTTGACACGCATATCCGCCGCCTGCGCGAGAAGCTCGGCCCCGCCGCCAAATACCTGGACACCGTCCGGGGTGTTGGCTATCGGTTCTCTACCGAGCTTAATTAGCCGAAGCCTTACTGTTTGATCGGCAGGATTTTGACGTTTTTGAAAGCGACCGTGCCCGGATGGTCTCCCTGCAAACCGATGTATCCAATGTCCGATTTAGCAAACCCCGCCATGCTGGCAAACTTGCTGGCCGCGACACGGGCGTTGAAATCGTCGCTGTGCAGGACGTATTCAAAGTACTTCACCCCGTTAATATAATGCTCGCACTTTTGGGGAGTGACGACTAAACGGACATGATTCCACTGATCGGCCGGTTTGGTGGCGTCCAGTTCCTTGCCCGTGGCGGGGTCAATGGGCGGTTTGTACAGTCCGTAGAGCCATCCACACAGATATCCCGTATCTTCGGGCGGATAGTCGTCCTCTAATTGGAACTCAGGGCCGGTCGCCCAGATGGCGCGGCCTCTATCCGTGACGTGATACATGATCCCGCTATTGCCACCCGCGGAAATCTTGTAATCCAATTGAAGCTCGAACCAATCGAACTTTTTGCTGGTGACGATGTCGCCACCGCCTGCCTTTTTCGACATGGCGCCGTCTTCAATCACCCAACCCTGGCCCATATCCGGTTGCTTAAACTTATGCCAGCCGTCGAAATTCGTGCCATTGAAGAGCAACTGCCAGCCGGCGGCTTTCTCGGCGTCGGTCAATGTGTTGTCCTCCCGCGCCAGGGACGGCAGCGCCAGGAGCATCATGGACGATATTGTTACGAATAGAGCTTTGTGTATTTTCATGGGTTCTAAATAACTGATCCTTCGCCGGAAGGGAAGCAAAAAATTTCATGTCGGATTTCGCCTGGCGCGGCTGTTTAATAGGTGAGATGCAAGCAAAGTCCGATGCCCAACTGTTGCGGGAATATTCCGCGCGAAAATCCGAACCCGCCTTCGGGGAGGTCGTCCATCGGCACGCCGACCTGGTTTATTCGGCTGCGCTGCGGCAGGTCGGATCGCCGGACCTGGCGGGAGAAATCGCCCAAAGAGTCTTTATTGATCTCGCCCGCAAAGCCCGCTCGCTGGCCGGCAGTTTGCGGGAGGATGCTTCGCTGGCCGGGTGGCTTTATCGAGCCACACGTTACGCGGCGCTCAACTTGTTGCGCGAGGAGCGCCGCCGCCACGCCCGTGAAAGGCAGGTTATGCAAGAACTCCATTCCGTCTCCGAATCTTCGCCCGATTGGGCTGGCGTCTCTCCCCTCCTCGACGAGGCCATTTCCGCGCTCGACGAACATGAGCGGGACGCGCTGTTGTTGCGCTTCTTCAAGAACCAGGATTTTCGCGCCGTCGGCGCCGCTCTCGGCGTGAGCGATGACACGGCCCAAAAACGCGTCGCCCGCAGTCTCGAAAAACTTCGCACCGCGCTTCAACGGCGCGGCGTCAATACCACGACCTCGGCGCTTGCCGCCGGCCTCGCGTCCCAAGCGGTGCAAGCGGCCCCGGCTGGTTTGGCGGCGGCGTGGATCACCGCCTCGCTCGCGAGCGGAACGGCGGAAGGCGGCGCAGCGTTGACCTTATTAAAACTTATGAGCATGACAAAAATCCAACTTGGCCTCGGCGCAATTGTAGTCGCCGGCCTGGCCGCCACCGTGGCCATTCAACAACAAACCGCAAGCAAGATGGGTGGGGAAATCCAGGCGCTGCGCTTGCAATTGACCGGGCTTGCGGCCGATAACGAAAGTCTCTCTAACCGCCTCGGGCAAGTCCGCGCGCCTTCGCCGCTGGCCGGCGATCAGTTCCGCGAACTTTTGCGGCTGCGCGGCGAGGTTGGGCGGCTCCGCGACACGACGAACCTTTTCGGAAAGCTGCAACAAGAAAATCGCCATATTCAAGCGAGCGCATTGGACAGCACAGCGGAACAGTCGTCTGAAGCAGATAAGTTTTCCCAGCACCGGCTGCACATGGTCAACGCCGCCAAAATGATTGGAGTAGCTTTTCGGATTTACGCCAATGACAACGAAGGCCGGTTCCCCACCAGCTTCGCGCAATGCAGCAACGAACTTGCCAAGACAACCAACTTTTTTGGGGATGTTCCACTGGACACTTTTGAATTAGTGAACGCAGGGAAGGTCAGCGATCAGTTGCCGTGGGCGTTCATATTTCGTGAGCAAACTCCACGCCTATCGCCAGATGGAGGCTGGTCGCGGGTCTATGGCTTGGCCGACGGCAGCGCCCAAGAGGCAACCTCGCCTGACGGAAATTTTGATACGTGGGAGCAAAATTGGGAGCAAAATCATACGGTGCCGACTTCCGCAGGCAGCCAGTAAACGGCGGTGAGCGGGCGTAAGTGGAAAGCGGCGCTGGCGCGCGCACTCCACGACGCTTCGCGTTCACGGCACTTGGCCGATGTGCCGCCAGGTCTTGGAGTGCGGAACGAAGTTCCGCTTTGGCCCTGAAAAAGACATTGTCCCCCAAATAGAAGAATAGATTACCGCAACACACTCCCACACGACGGCGAAATGTTTGCGCACTTTCCTTTGCGGCGATTTGTGGTTCATTAGAACTGGTATCGGATTTGATGCTTATGCAATTCAAAAAATTGATGATGTTTGCAGTATTCGTGACCGTTCTGAATTGGAGCAGCCGAAGTTTGGCTTGCTCTGCCTTTTATCTAAAAGGCCACGATTGCATGGTCATTGGGTTCAACGAGAATTGGAGCTATTTGCCGGGCATGGTGATGGTGAACAAACGGGGATTGGAGAAGGACTGCATTGGATGGTCGGATCTCGTTGCTACGAATCCGCCCGGTTCCCGGCTGCACTGGAAAGCCAAATGGGGTTCCGTCACTTTCACCTGCATGGGGATTGATCTTCCCTCCTATGGCCTGAATGAAGCCGGACTCTTCGTCGTGGAACTGGCCCTCCACGACACGCGCTCGCTCCCGGATCCCTCCCGCCCCAATATGTTCTATGCGCAATGGATTCAATACCAAATCGATAACTTCGCCTCGGTCGAAGAGTTGGTCGCCAATTTGCCCACCACTCCCGTCATTGACTGGTGGCCCAAATTTGAGGGCAGTCATTTCTTTGTCGCCGACGCGCGAGGCCGCACTGCGGCGATTGAATTGATCGATGGCAAATTGGCAGTCTCTACCGGTGAACGCATGAAAGTTCCCGTGCTTTGCAACGGGCCTTATCAGCAGGAACTGGCGGAGTTGGGCCAGTATCAACCCTTCGGCGGGGTCAAGACTTTCGACCTCGCTTCCAAGCCCACTTGGGCCACGCGCTTTATCCGCCTGGCGCATCGCCTGGCAGATTATCATTCCCCTCCCGAAGTGCAGCCGCCGGTGGAGTTCGCGTTCAAGACCCTGGACGAGGCTACTGCGGGCGTTTGGCAACTGGTCGTGAATGAGACTGATCGCACGCTCTTTTTCCGCACCGGGCCTTGCCGGACCATCAAGTCCATTGACCTCCGTCAATGCGACTTCAGCACCAATTCCCCGATCCGTTTTGCGGATCTTCACCTCAATGTCAAAGGTGACATCGCCTCTCTCCTGGCGGTTTGGACGCCGGAAATCAATCAATCCTACGTCATGTCCGGTTTTCCTGCGGCCTATACCCGGGAGGATTTTTATCGTTCGCCTGAGTATCGGGTTCTATTGCGAAACTTGCACGACTACGCGGATCGGCTTCAGCGTCAAGTGTGCGTGAAGAACGCGTTTTGAGGATCATTAGAACTGTGCTTATCGGCTCGCTCCAGTTGAAGTCCAATTTGTTTCTGTCGCCGCTGGCAGGCTATACCAACCTGCCTTTCCGCCTGGTCGTGCGCGAGATCGGCGGGCTGGACCTCGCCACTACAGACCTGGTCAACGCCCGCTCGCTCCTGGAACGAAATCCCAAGGCCCTCAAGCTGATCGAGACTTGCCCCGTGGACCGGCCGCTGGCGGTCCAGCTTTTCGGCTCCGTGCCCGAGGAAATGCGCGATGCCGCCGCGTATCTCGAATCCATCGGCGTGGCCTCGGTGGACATCAACATGGGCTGCCCGGTGCGCAAGGTCTGCCGCGTCGGCGGCGGCTCGGCCATGATGACCGAATTGGACAAAACGGCGCGATTGGTGCGCGGCATGGTCGAAGCGGTCAAGATTCCGGTCACCGCCAAAATGCGGCTGGGTTGGGATGATCAGAATCTGACGGCGCCGGACCTGGCGCGCGTCCTGGAAGACGCGGGTGTGGCCGCGATTTTTGTGCATGGCCGGACGCGCGAGCAAGGCTTCGGCGGCGCCGTCAACCTGGCCGGCATAGCTGCCGTCGTGCGGGCCGTGCGGGCCATTCCCGTCATCGGCAACGGCGACGTCACTACGCCGCAAGCGGCCAAATGGATGTTTGACGAAACCGGCTGCGCCGGCGTGAGCATGGGCCGCGGGGCGCTGTATCATCCGTGGATTTTCCGGGACACCGAACACTATCTGCGCACGGGCCAGTTGCCGCCGGAGCCGGAGTTCGAGGAGCGGGTGCGGGTTATGCGACGGCATTTGGATTTGATGGTGGAAGTGTTCGGCGAGGAGCATGGCTGCCGGCTTTTTCGCAAAATCGGCCCGTGGCACTCCAAACGGTTCGGGCCAGCCAATGAATTCAATAAACGCATCGTCAAACTGTCCAGCCTGGCCGAGTTCAACGTCATACTTGACGATTACCGCCGCTGGCGCCTGCAATTCCTCGACGAGGATGGCCGGCTCAAGCCACGCTATCTTCCGACGCCAATGGAGGCCTCGTTCATGCGCGAACCAGCCGTGGCGCAACGCACGGAAATTCCGGTGCCCAAAGGCCCGGTTGAAGTCTGGTGAGCCACTAATCGGGATCCATGCAGCCGGGATTTAACGCAAAGTCGCAGCGCGGCCAGCCGCAACCCAATTTTCACCACGAAGGACACGAAGATCACGAAGAAAAATCGTACAATCTGTCATATTCAATACTTCGTGTCCTTCGTGCTCTTCGTGGTGAAAAAGTTTTGTCAGAAATGAGTGAATTCGGGATATTGCACTGCAGAGAGCGCAGAGAAAAAGCAGGAAACAAGGTCCGCCATGCAGTCCTTCTCCGCGACCTCTGTGCCTGCGCGCATCTGTTTCTTCCGCGAGTGATCTTGGTTCAGGCCTACTCGCAGTGCCAGGCCGTGGAATGTTGCTTTGGGAGCAAGATGTTTTGAACAGGAGACAACAGAGAGAACAGAGCATCACTGGACATGGTCCAACTCTCCGTTTCCTCTGTTGCCTCATTTTCAAATCGTGTGTTTGGTTGCGGTGTACCGCGCTGGCAGAGGAATAATCCTGAAAGCCTTTCTTCACATTCCTCTGCCAAACATTCCCTTGCCAGATTTAAAGAATTTTGAACATTTTTCAAATCAGGTGTTGCACTGATGGGGCCTTTTGGCACAGAATAGCGAAATTTTATAGAAAACAGATGCAACGAGCCGGATGAGCGCGACCACATTAAACACAACCAGCCCAAATGGGTGGCCATTGAAGCAAGGCTTGTACGATCCGCAGTTTGAACACGACGCCTGCGGAGTGGGTTTTGTCGTCAACATCAAAGGAAAGAAATCGCACAAAATCATCCGAGACGCCCTGACCATCCTGGTCAACCTGAACCACCGCGGCGCCTGCGGTTGCGAAGCCAACACCGGCGACGGCGCCGGCATTCTGATGCAAATGCCGCACGGATTTTTCAAGGAGGTGTCGCGCAAGGACAAAATCAAGCTGCCGCCGCTGGGCGATTACGGAGTGGCGATGACTTTTCTGCCGCGCGATCCCAACGAACGGCGCACTTGTGAAAAGTTGTTCGAAAACATCGTGGTCGAGGAAGGGCAGAAGTTCTTGGGCTGGCGGGTCGTGCCGACCGACAATTCGACTCTGGGGGCGACGGCGCGGGCGAGCGAGCCGTGCGTCCAGCAGGCCTTCATCAAGCGCAACGCGAAGCTGACGGATGAGATGGCCTTCGAGCGCAAGCTCTACGTCATTCGCAAGCGGGCCGAGCGGGCCATCCGCTACAGCGGCGTCAAGGGCGGCCATTGGTTTTACGTTTCCAGTCTCTCCTGCCGCACGCTGGTCTATAAAGGGATGCTCTTGACCGAGCAGATGGATCAGTTCTATGCCGATTTGAAAAATCCGGCGATGGAGAGCGCGCTGGCGCTGGTGCATTCGCGTTTCAGCACCAATACTTTTCCCAGTTGGGAGCGCGCCCATCCCAATCGTTATATCGCCCACAACGGCGAGATCAACACGTTGCGCGGCAACATCAATTGGATGCACGCCCGCCAGGCGATGTTCCAAAGCGAGCTTTTCAGCGACGACCTCAAGAAACTGCTGCCGATCATCAACGCCGACGGCAGCGATTCGGGCATCTTCGACAATTGCCTGGAATTGCTGGTGCTGGCCGGGCGGTCGCTGCCGCACGCGATCATGATGATGATTCCCGAGCCGTGGGCCAACCATACCACCATGACCGAGGAGAAGAAGGCGTTCTACGAGTATCACAGTTGCCTGATGGAACCGTGGGACGGCCCGGCTTCCATCGCTTTTACCGACGGCAAGAAGATCGGCGCCGTTCTGGACCGCAACGGGTTGCGGCCTTCGCGTTACTATGTCACCAAGGACGATTTGGTCATCATGGCTTCGGAAGTCGGCGTGCTGGACGTGCCGGCCGAGCGCATCCTTCTAAAAGGGCGCCTCCAGCCAGGACGCATGTTTCTGGTGGATACGGAGGAAGGCCGGATCGTGGCCGACGAGGAGTTGAAATACAAGATCGCCACCGAGCAGCCTTACCGGCAATGGCTCAACGAGCACCTGCTGGATTTGGCCAGCGTCGGTGAATCTCCCCACACGACCGAGCCTTCGCACAACACCGTTTTGCAGCGCCAGCAGGCTTTCGGGTACACTTTCGAGGACTTGCGCATCCTCATGGCCCCGATGGCGCGCGACGGCGTCGAGGCGGTCGGTTCGATGGGTTGCGATACGCCGCTGGCGGTGTTGTCCAGCAAACCGCAACTGCTTTACAACTATTTCAAGCAACTCTTCGCACAAGTGACCAATCCGCCCATTGACTGCATCCGTGAGGAATTGGTCACCTCGGCCGAGACGACCATCGGTTCGGAGCGCAATCTGCTCAAGCCCAAGGCCATGAGCTGCAATCTCCTCCGGCTGCGCTCGCCGATTCTGACCAACGAGGAATTCGCCAAACTCAAGCACATCCAGCAGGCCGGGTTCAAATCGGTGACGCTGCCGATCCTCTTCAAGGCGGCCGACGGCGAAGCGGGGCTGGCCAAAGCGATGGAGGACTTGTGCGCGCGGGCCTCCAGCGCGGTCGAGGCTGGCGCCAACATTCTGATCTTGTCCGATCGCGGTGTGGATGTCGAACTGGCGGCCATACCCGCGTTGCTGGCGGTGGCGGGCGTGCATCATCATCTCATTCGGGAAGGAACGCGCACGCGCGTCGGCCTGGTGCTCGAATCGGGCGAACCGCGCGAAGTCCATCACTTCTCGCTGCTCATCGGCTACGGCGCCGGGGCCGTCAATCCTTATGTGGCCTTCGAAACGCTCGATGACATGATCCGGCAGGGCCTGCTGGTCAACATCTCGCACAAGGATGCTTGCAAACACTACGTCAAGGCGGCGGTCAAAGGCGTCGTCAAGGTCATTTCCAAGATGGGCATCTCCACGATCCAGAGCTATCGCGGCGCGCAAATTTTCGAGGCCCTCGGCTTGCACCCCTCTGTCGTGGAAAAACACTTCACCGGCACCGCCTCGCGTGTCGGCGGCGTGGGGCTGGATGTCATCGCCCGCGAAGTGCAGCTTCGCCATTCCGTGGCTTTTCCCGATCGGCAGGTCAACGGGCGCGTCCTGGATGTCGGCGGTTTTTATCAATGGCGGGCTGAGGGCGAGTACCATCTTTTCAATCCCCAGACGGTTCACAAACTCCAGCACGCCTGCCGCAACGCGGACTACAAAGCCTTCAAGGAGTATTCGCAGGCGGTCAACGACCAATCCAAAAAATCCTGCACCTTGCGCGGCTTGCTCGAATTGAAGGTCGGCAGCCAGCCTCCGGTGCCCATTGAAGAAGTCGAACCGCTGGAAACCATTCTAAAAAGGTTCAAATCGGGGGCGATGTCCTACGGCTCCATCAGCAAGGAGGCGCACGAGGCGCTGGCCGTGGCCATGAACCGCATCGGCGGCAAAAGCAACACGGGCGAGGGAGGCGAAGACCCGGCCCGTTACCAACTCGAACCCAACGGCGATTCCAAGAACAGCGCCATCAAACAGGTCGCTTCGGCCCGATTCGGCGTCACCAGCTATTACCTGGTCAATGCTCGCGAGTTGCAAATCAAAATGGCGCAAGGCGCCAAGCCCGGCGAAGGCGGCCAATTGCCCGGCCTGAAAGTTTATCCCTGGATTGCCAAAGTGCGTCATGCCACGCCGGGCGTGGGCTTGATCTCTCCCCCGCCGCATCATGACATTTATTCGATCGAAGACCTGGCGGAATTGATCCACGATTTGAAGAACGCCAATCAGAACGCCCGCATCAGTGTCAAGCTGGTGGCCGAAGTCGGCGTCGGCACCATCGCCGCCGGCGTGGCCAAGGCCCATGCCGACGTGGTTTTGATCAGCGGGCACGACGGCGGCACCGGCGCGTCGCCGCAAACAAGCATCAAACACGCCGGTGTGCCCTGGGAATTGGGCCTGGCCGAAACCCATCAAACGCTGGTCCTGAACAATCTCCGCAGCCGCATCGCGGTGGAGACCGACGGCCAGTTGAAAACCGGACGCGACGTTGTCGTGGCCGCTTTGCTGGGCGCGGAGGAGTTCGGATTTGCCACGGCGCCGCTGGTGGCGTTGGGTTGCATTATGATGCGGGTGTGCCATCTCAACACCTGCCCTGTGGGCGTGGCCACGCAGAATCCGGTGTTGCGCAAGAATTTCACTGGCGACCCCGCCCACGCCGTCAATTTCATGCGCTTCATCGCACAAGAGCTGCGCGAGTGGATGGCGCAACTGGGTTTCCGCACCGTCAATGAGATGATTGGCCGGACCGACCTGCTGGAATCCAGGGAAGCCATTGATCATTGGAAGGCGCGCGGGCTTGATTTCACCAACATCCTCTACCAGCCCAAAGCGCCCGAGGACGTGGGCCGTTATTGCCAGATTGCGCAGGACCACGGATTGGAGAGGGCGCTCGACAATACGACTCTGCTCAAACTGTGCGAGCCGGCATTGGAACGGCGGGAGAAAGTCAACGCCACGCTGGAGATTAAGAATGTCAATCGCGTCGTCGGCACCATTCTTGGCAGCGAAGTCACCCGGCGCCACGGCGTGGAAGGACTGCCGGAGGACACGATCAAGATTCATTTCAAGGGTTCAGCGGGACAAAGTTTCGGCGCGTTCATGCCGCCGGGGTTGACGTGGATATTGGAGGGCGACGCCAACGATTATTTGGGCAAAGGTCTCTCCGGCGGCAAGATCATCGTTTATCCGCCGGAAGGGTCCACTTTCGTGGCCGAGGAGAATATCATCACGGGCAACGTCGCCTTCTACGGCGCCACCGGCGGCGAAGCTTATATTCGCGGCATGGCCGGCGAGCGTTTCTGTGTGCGCAACAGCGGCGTTTTCGCCGTGGTGGAATCGGTCGGCGATCACGGTTGCGAATACATGACGGGCGGGCGGGTGGTCGTTCTGGGGCAAACAGGCCGCAACTTTGCCGCCGGCATGTCAGGGGGCGTGGCCTATGTCCTGGATGAGGCGGGCCAATTCAGCCGGCATTGCAACCAGCAAATGGTCGTGTTGGAGCGGTTGGAAGACCCGGCGGAAATCGAGGAAATCCGCCTCATGATCCACCGTCACGCCCAATACACCCGCAGCCAGCGCGCCTTCAAGGTCCTGGCTTTGTGGGAGGAAATGACGCCCAAGTTTGTCAAAGTAATCCCCAAGGATTACAAGCGGATGCTTCAATGCATGCGCCGCGTCGAGCAAACCGGCCTCAGTGGCGAGGAAGCCGTCATGGCCGCCTTTGAAGAAAACGCCAAAGACGTGGCGCGCGTCGGCGGCAGTTAAATGGCGGCATTCCAAGAGAATTCATGGGAAAACCCGAAGGTTTCATAGACTATTTGCGCGAGCTGCCCCTGGACCGTCCAGCCTTGGAGCGCATTCGCGATTGGAACGAATTTCATCTTCACCTGGACGAGAAAAAATTGCGCGAGCAAGGCGCCCGCTGCATGGATTGCGGCGTGCCTTTCTGCCACACCGGCGCGCTTCTGAGCGGCATGGCCACCGGCTGTCCCATTCATAATTTGATCCCGGAATGGAACGACCTGGTTTATCGCGGCCTCTGGCACGAGGCCCTCGAACGCCTCCACAAAACCAATAATTTCCCCGATTTCACCGGTCGCGTCTGCCCCGCCCCGTGCGAAGGTTCTTGCGTGCTGGGCATCATTTCTCCCCCGGTCACCATCAAGAATATCGAGTGCGCCATTGTGGACCGCGGATGGGAGGAAGGCTGGATCAAACCCGAACCTCCGCCGCATCGCACCGGCAAGAAAGCCGCCGTGGTTGGCTCCGGCCCGGCCGGTCTCTGCGCCGCCGCCCAACTCAACCGCGCCGGCCATTTGGTCACCGTTTTCGAACGCGCCGACCGTCCCGGCGGCCTGCTCATGTACGGCATCCCGAATATGAAGCTCGACAAGGAATTGGTGCAACGCCGCGTCGCTCAAATGGCCGCCGAAGGGGTCACGTTTCTTAACAATACCGAAGTCGGAAAGGATTACCCCGCCCAGAACCTTTTGCGCGAATTCGATGCCGTCGTGCTCTGCACCGGCGCGACCAAGCCGCGCGACCTGCCCGTCGAAGGCCGGAACCTCAAAGGCGTCCATTTCGCGATGGAGTTTCTCCACGCCAACACCAAGAGCCTGCTGGACGGCCACAAAAACGGCGCCTACATTTCCGCCGAGGGCAAAGACGTCATCGTCATCGGCGGCGGCGACACCGGCACAGACTGCGTCGGCACCGCCATGCGGCATCATTGCAAAAGTCTGGCGCAATTGGAAATCCTGCCGCAGCCGCCCTCCGCGCGCGCCAAGGACAATCCGTGGCCCGAATGGCCGAAAGTCTATCGTCTGGATTACGGCCAGGAGGAAGCCGCCGCCAAATTCGGCGCCGACCCGCGCATCTACCTGACCACGGCCAAGAAATTCACCGGCGGCGCATCCGGCCGCGTCCATACCGTCCACACCGTCGAAATCGAATGGCAGCGCAATGAAAAGGGCCAATTCACGGCGATTGAGGTGCCCGGCACCGAACAGGCGCGGCCCGCGCAATTGGTGCTGTTGGCCATGGGTTTCCTGGGTCCCGAACAGCCGCTGCTGGAACAACTGGCTGTGGAACGCGACGCCCGCACCAACGTCAAGGCCGAGCACGAAAAGTACGCCACTAACATCCGCGGTGTATTCGCCGCTGGCGACGCCCGCCGCGGCCAGAGCCTGGTCGTCTGGGCGTTCAACGAGGGCCGCGGCGCCGCGCGCGAATGCGATCGTTTTCTGATGGGGACAACAAATCTCCCTTAAACTGCCATGGGTCAGAACCCTTTATCCTCTGTGGTCTATAAGAAAGACCCGCCCGATGCAACCAATCACCGGACGGGTCTTATATCCCCCCAAACAACGAGGACAACATACACCGCCGGCCAATTTTGAAAATCCGGGCCAGCCCTGAATCTAACATCGGTGAAAGTCCCTGGTTCCTTCTACGATTCAGCCTCATGGTCGGGTGGCGCTCCCGCGCCGCCTTGGTTGGGGCGAAGCAGCTTCGCCCTATCAGAAACATCCGCAATGACTTATGACGATCAGGATAGAAGATCAACTCCGGCGGAGCGGCAGCCGCGCTGTGTTCCGCGGCGGCAAGAATTCCATCAAAAAGGCCAAGCCCTTTGCCAGCCTTGTCACTGAAAATAATGTGAATTTTTCCACTTGCATTCCCATCTAAGCATGGTAGTATGGAATGCGTGTGGCGCGCACGCGCTTGTTCTTTGAAATAGGGGTCACCGGGAAGGGATGTCGGGAAAGTGGCATCGGGAGGCCGGACCATCCCCGATAATTCAGGTGGATTCAACCCGATTCAGGTGGATTCAAGTGAATTCAACTAAAATGAAAATAAAAAAAGGCGAAGCGCATGAAAGCTCGCGCAAGTCGTTGATTTCCATGATAATTCCAGATAATTCCGGGTGTTTTTGGAGTTGTTCCTGTTTACGTCCAGTCAAACCCAGTCAAACCCAGTCAAACCCAGTCAAACCCAGTCAAACCCAGTCAAACCCAGTCAAACCCGGTCAAACCCGGTCAAACCCGGTCAAACCCAGTCAAACCCAGTCAAACCCGGTCAAACCACTTGCGGACTTCGCACCCCTTGAAAATTGGACTGAATTGGAGTGGATTGGACTAAAAAAATAAAAAAAGGCCATTCAACGACTTTGAACTTTGAACTTTGAACCTTGAACTGAGAATCACTCAGGCGCGGGCAAGGATTTTGCGCCAGCGGGCGAGCTGGCGGGCCACTTGTTGCGGGCCGGGCGCGCCGGCCAGATTGCGCCGCGCCATCGCCTTCTTCAAGTCGAACACCTCCAGGACGCCGCCCTCGAAGGCGGGGGCGATTTCCTGCCACTGTTGGGGCGTTAATTGATCAAGCGGACGGCCCAGCCGCGCGGCGGCGGCGACGGCGGCGCCGACAATTTGGTGGGCCTGGCGGAAGGGCATGCCATTGCGCACCAGGGCGTCGGCCAGGTCGGTGGCCAGGAGCGCCGGATCGGCGGCGGCGGCCAGACATTTGCCTGCATTGACTTTGGTGTTGGAGATCATGCCGGCCATCAGGCGCGAGGCGTTGCGCACGGTGTCGGCCGAATCGAAAAGGCGCTCCTTGTCTTCCTGCAAGTCGCGATTGTAGGTCATCGGCAGGCCTTTCAAAAGCGTCAGCAGCGACATCAAATTGCCAAAAACGCGCCCGGCCTTGCCGCGGGTCAATTCGGCGACATCCGGGTTTTTCTTTTGCGGCATCAATGAGGAACCGGTCGTGTAGGCGTCGGAGATGGTGATGAAATCAAACTCCGTCGTCGCCCATAATATCCAATCCTCCGCCAGCCGCGACAAATGGGCCGCCACCAAAGCCGCCGCCGCGCAGAATTCGACGACGAAGTCGCGGTCGCTCACCGCGTCCATGGAATTCTGCGTCAGGCGCGGACGCCCTTTGTGATCCACGAAGCCGAGCTTCGTCGCCACCAAGTCGCGGTCCAGCGGCAAAGTGGAGCCGGCGACGGCGCCGCTGCCCAGCGGACAGACATTGGCGCGGTGGAAACAATCCGCCAAGCGTCCGCAATCCCGCTCGAACATCTCCATGTAAGCCAGCAGATGATGCGCAAAGAAGACCGGCTGCGCCCGTTGCAAATGAGTGTAGCCCGGCAGGAGGACCTCGGAATACTTCTGCGCCAGCGCCAGCAGGGCGGCCTGCAAGGAACGCAAGGCGCGGCTCAAATCAACGATCTCGTCGCGCAGCCACATGCGCATGTCCAGGGCGATCTGGTCGTTGCGCGAACGGCCAGTGTGGAGCTTGGCCCCGGCGGGCGTCCGCTGGGTCAACTCCGCCTCGATGTTCATGTGGACGTCCTCCAAGGCCGGATTCCACGAGAAGCGGTCTTCGCAGATTTCCTGGGCGATGTCATTGAGGGCGGTTTCGATTTCCAGCATCTCCGCCTTGGAGAGGATGCCGATCCTTTGTAACATTTCAGCATGGGCCAGGGAGCCGAGAATGTCCTGTTCCCAGAGCCGCCAATCGAAGGAAACCGACTCCGTGAAATGAGCGACATCGGTTCCGGGGCCGTCCGAGAACCGTCCGCTGCGTGAAACTGGAGCATCGTGACTCACCAGGCCACGCACTGTAAGGCCAATGGCCGGGGAAGTCACGCCCGAAAGGGCCTCCTTGTGCCGCATCGTAATCTCGTTCTTATCGTAACAAGAAGAGATTAGGATTAGGATCAAGAGTAAGATTACGAAGCAACGGTTACACCAAATCGGTTGCGTTTCCCCCTTGCTTGGACGATAAAGATGGCCGTCATTTGGCATGGATAAATTGATCATGTCCCCCGCGCCCGGCGAACGCCTCTTGCGTTTCGTCGGCGACCGCGTCCGCTTCAGCCTCCGGCTGCCGCAAGGCTCCCCGGCCGGCGCGCGCGCGCTTCTCCGCACCAACCTGGGCAAGGCCGCGCGCCTCCGCCAGGAGATCGTCGCCACTCACGCCGGCAAAAATCCCATGTCCGTCGCCTTTTGGCGCGATGTGCCCCTGCTGCCCGAATCTTCCGGCGAATGGACGGTCGAATTGCCGTTGACGGATGTGGGCTTTTATCGCGCCAAGGCTTACATGGCCGATGCCGACGGCCGCCAAATCTGGCCTGAAGGAGCGGACGCGGGGATTTCCGTGCATCCGAACTGCTACCGCACGGGCAACACCGTTTATTGCGCTTTCACGCGCATGTTTGGCCCCTCCAAAAACGCCCGCCAGACCGTGGATGAAAAACAGGAAAAAGCACTCAACAAGCTCGACGACCGCGGTTACGTCGTCATCCCGCCCTCGGGCAAGCTGCGCGACCTGATACGGGAACTGCCGCATATTATTGACACACTGGGCTGCCGGGTGTTGCAACTGCTGCCCGTCGGGCCGGCGCCTGCCACCTTCGCGCGTTTTGGCCGCTTCGGCAGCCCTTACGCCTGCCTGGACCTCACGGCGATTGATCCGGCGTTGGTGGAGTTTGACAAGAAGACCAACGGTGTCGCGCAATTTTGCGAATTGACAGGCGAGGCGCATCGCCGCGGCGCGCGGGTGCTCCTGGACATGGTCATCAATCATACCGGCTGGGGTTCGACGCTCTACGAGAACCATCCGGGCTGGTTCGTCCATGACGCCGACGGCTCGTTTGTCAGTCCCGGCGCTTGGGGCGTGACCTGGGGCGACCTGGTCGAGTTGAATCCAAATGACGACGAATTGTGGGACGTGCTGGCGGAGGCCTTCCTGACCTGGTGCCGGCGCGGTGTGGACGGATTTCGTTGCGACGCCGGTTACAAGGTGCCGGCGCAGGTCTGGCAATACATCCAGGCGCGGGTGCGGCAGGAGTTTCCGGAGACGCTCTTCCTGCTGGAGGGGCTGGGCGGGCCGTTGGAGGCGACGGAAGCTTTGTTGACAGAAGGAGGGATGCAGTGGGCCTACTCGGAATTGTTCCAGAATTTCAGCGGCGCCGAGGTGGCGCGTTACCTCGATTACAGCCTGCGCCAGAGCGAACGGGTGGGCCTCTACGTCCATTACAGCGAAACGCACGACAACAATCGCCTGGCCTGGAGCGGACACGCCTGGTCCGTGCTGCGCAACCGCCTGTGCGCGCTGGCCAGCGTGTGCGGCGGCTTCGGATTCACCTGCGGCGTCGAATGGCTCGCGCCGGAAAGGATCAACGTCCATTCCAGCCGCGGCCTCGCCTGGGGTGACGCGCAGAATATTGTTCCCGAATTGGCGCGTTTGAACCATCTGCTGGCCGCGCATCCCTGTTTTTTCGATGGCGCCAAAGTGACCCGCCTGAGCGGGCCGGATTCGCCAGTCTGCGTCCTGCGCCGCGCCTCCACCGAGGGCCTGGATTCGGTGCTCGTTCTTGTCAATACGGATGTGCAGGCAAGCCACACCGTTCCAGTCGCTTTGTTGGATTATGAAGCGCTGAACCGCCCGGACCTGGACCTGCTGGGCCAGAAGCCGCCGCCGATGGAAATGGCCAGGCGGGAGGTCGTTTTCACTTTGGAGCCAGGCGCCGCGTTTTGCCTGGCCGCCGCCGCTGTGCCGGTGGGCCTGGCTGGCGACGATTATCGCCGCGCGCGCGCGCAATCCGCCTGGGCCATCTCAGCCCTGAGCAAAGCGCTTCTGCCGGAACAAATCGGGCCTTGTCCCTGGCGCGAACTGGCCGCGCGCATCCATGAAAACGCTCATGAATTCCTGGGCAGCCTGGCATATCTCGACCACGCCCGCACGCACACCGACTTGCCGGGCGCGCTCGACGCCGCCAAAGGAAAATACCCGCAAGTGGTGACGTGGACGACGTTGGACCGGCGGCGCATCACGCCCATTCCGCCGGGCCACTGGTTGCTGATGCGGGATGACCGGCCTTTTCGCGCTCGATTGCAATCCGGCCCGGCCGGCGCGCCGGAAGTGGCCGAAGCGATTGAAGTCCGCGACGGCTTCATCGCCTGTTTCGCGCCAAGGCAGCCGGACGTTCCCTTCGAGGCCGGGTTGGAAGTCGAGCGTTACGCCTCGACCACCGAGATTTCGCGCGCCCAGGTGCGATTCTTAAGGGCCGCGCCGGCTTTTTCCAGCCACCTCGCCAAGCCGCCCGCCGATTCCATCATTCTGCTGACCAACGGCCGCGGCGGCATGGCGCGCCTGGGCGTGGATCTGGGCCATGTCAAGTCTAAGTACGATTGCGTCCTCGGCGCCAATCTTCATCCCGATTATCCGGTGGACCGCCACGTCCTGGTCAAGCGAGTGCGCGCCTGGATTTCCGCCGACGGTTTTGTCACGGCGTTGAACCTGCAAAACCTCGCCGCTTTCGACATCGGCCAGCCCGCCACGTGGAATTTTGTGGCCGAGGCGGGCGACAGCCGGACGGTTGAGCTGAGGATGACCGCCGACATGCTCCAAGGATCCAACACGACCGTCTTCACTTTCGCGCGCCAGCCCGGCACGCGGCCCGCCGACCTGCCGCCGGGGTTTGACGTGCGCATCATCGTCCGCGTTGATATCGAGGACCGGAATTTCCACTCGGAAACGCAACGCAACAGCGGCGCGGAGGCTCACTTCACGCAGCATTGCCATGTTCTGAGCGATCAGATTGGATTTTCCTTCACGCCGGCGCAGGACCGCCAGTTGCGAGTCGTCAGCAATGCCGGCCGCTTCCATGCGGAGCCGGAATGGTGTCAGGGCATCCCGCACCCTGTCGAACAAAGCCGCGGCCAGACCGGCTTCGGCGACGCCTACAGTCCGGGCTGGTTTGAGCTTCCATTGGAGAAAGACCGGCGCGTGATCCTGTCCCTGTCCGCCGAAACGCCGCCCCCTGCCTTCGAGTTGCTGGAACCGGCCGCCGCCGGCCCTTTGGGCAAAGATTCTTTTGGCCGGCGTTTGGAATTGGCGGCGCGGGCCTTTGTCGCCCGGCGGGGAACGGGCCGCACGATCATCGCCGGCTATCCGTGGTTTCTGGATTGGGGGCGCGATACTTTCATCGCCGCGCGCGGACTTCTCCCCGCGGGCATGGAGACGGAGGTGGCCGAAATGCTCGTCACCTTTGGCCGGTTCGCCGAAAACGGCACGATGCCCAACATCATTCACGGCGACAATGCCTCCAATCGCGACACCTCGGACGCGCCGCTGTGGTATGGCGTGTTGTGCGAGGAAACGGCCGGGCGCGTCGGCGCGAGTCTTTATGCGACGGCGGTCAATCCCTCCGGGAAAACCATCGCGGACGTGCTTCAGGAAATCGCCGCCGGCTACGCGCGCGGCACGCCCAACGGCATCCGCATGGACCCGGCCTCGGCTTTGATCTGGAGTCCGGCCCATTTCACGTGGATGGACACCAATTATCCTGCCTGCACGCCCCGCGAAGGCTACCCGGTGGAAATCCAGGCGCTCTGGATACGCCTGTTGCGTCAACTGCAACGTTGCAACGCCAAGCCGCTGGGGGAGCCTTGGGACGCCCTGGCCAATCGGGCCGAACAGTCCTTGCGGAAACTCTTTTGGCTGGAAGAACAAGGTTACGTGGCCGACGTGCTCATCGCTCCGCGCGGCGTTTCCGCCCCCAACGCCATCCGCGATCAAGCGCTGCGCTGCAACTTTCTCTTCGCCGTCGCCTTCGGATACTTCACCGGCCCCCAGGCCCGCCGCGCGGTTGCGGCCGCCTTTCAACATCTTTTTGTGCCCGGCGCGATGCGGTCGCTGGCGCCGTTGCCGGTCTGGCCGCCGCTGGAAATTAAATCGCCCGATGGCCGGCCGCTGAATAATCCGCGCGAGCCGTATTGGGGCCGCTACCAGGGAGACGAAGACACGCGACGCAAGCCCGCCTACCACAACGGCACGGCCTGGCCGTGGTTGCTGCCGACCGGCTGCGAGGCGCTGGCCAGGGCCTGGGAGGCTGCGCCCGCCGCGCTGGCAGCCGCCAAAGCCTGCCTGGGCAGCGTGGAATCTTTATTATTGTCAGACTGCCTCGGCCAGTTGCCGGAAATTCTCGACGGCGACGCCCCGCACCAGGCGCGCGGCTGCGACGCCCAGGCCTGGAGCGTCCTGGAAGCGCTGCGAGTCTGGAAGCAGTTTGAGAATGTTCCTTCCTTGGAAGCGGGCCATGGTTAATCAACACTGTTGGGGTGCAAATCCGTCTTGACAACCGAACCGTCGGCGGCCGAAATAAAGACCACGCCAATGTCCGCATCGTGATTCGGATGTTGAAGCTTGGCCGCCCAGAATTTGACTTTCCAAACCGGGCCTAGATCGCCGTGCAGCAGCCAAAGTTGCGAGGCCCGCAGCGTGAGGTTTTGCAGAAGCGGCTGGGACTTGGCAATCTCCAGCGCGCGGTTGGAGTCCACCAACAATTTCGACCTGTCAAGCACTCTATCCTCGCCGGTGACCGGTTCGAGCAGCCGTAGCGGATGTGTGACCTTCATTTTTTGCCCCGCGCCGAATTTCACCTCGACAGCCTTGAGCGTCGAGTCCGGGTCATAATAAACGACATACCAGATGTCGGGCGTCAGGACGCCGATGGATTTTTCCGAACGAATTTGCACGACCCGGTCCTTGCTTTGGTCACCCACATAATGATTGCCTTCCTTGATAAGCTGAAACGCCGTGAAATCGCCGGCCATCGCCAAAGGCGCCAAGGCCATCGCGGTCGCGACAGCCAAAAAAACTCTCCAGTTTTTCTTCATGTTCCATCTTAATCTTGAAACACCTCACAGGCAATGGAGATTTAGGGTAGGAAAAATGCCTTCAATATTGGGGTGGAACCCGAAAGGCCGGCAAGCTATGAACAGGTTGAACTCAAAATGACTCGCTTCCGGCAAACAGACAAGCGGCTCCTGAAGCAGTTGGAGCATACCCCATCCGCAGAGGCAGGGGCTGGTTAATCTACGCTGTTGGGATGCAAATTCGTTTTAACACAGACCAAGTTCGAGCGTCAGACGACTTTGAACTTGCAAGACATTGTGAGCGATCCGGGCCTCAGCCTGTTTCGCTTTGGCTCTCAAAGGCGGCGCTGGCGCGCCGCGCTCCAAAACCTCTCGGCACACCAGCCGCCTTCTTGCACGCGAAGCGTCGTGGAGTGCGGAACGCCAGCTCCGCTTTTGCCCCCGAAAGCGGCGCTGGCGCGCCGCGCTCCAAGACCTCTCGGCACACCAGCCGCGTTCTTGCGCGCGAAGCGTCGTGGAGTGCGGAACGCCAGTTCCGCTTTTGCCCCCGAAAGCGGCGCTGGCGCGCCGCGCTCCAAGACCTCTCGGCACACCAGCCGCGTTCTTGCACGCGAAGCGTCGTGGAGTGCGGAACGCCAGTTCCGCTTTTGCCCCCGAAAGCGGCGCTGGCGCGCCGCGCTCCAAAACCTCTCGGCACACCAGCCGCCTTCTTGCGCGCGAAGCGTCGTGGAGTGCGGAACGTCAGTTCCGCTTTCGCTCCCGAAAGCGGCGCTGCCGCGCCGCGCTCCAAAACCTCTCGGCACACCAGCCGCGTTCTTGCACGCGAAGCGTCGTGGAGTGCGGAACGCCAGTTCCGCTCTTGCTCCCGAAAGCGGCGCTGGCGCGCCGCGCTCCAAAACCTCTCGGCACACCAGCCGCGTTCTTGCACGCGAATCGTTACGCTTCTGTCTTGCCCATCTACCGCAAATGCGCGAGTTTTCTCCCCATGCCCGAGAGCCAAATCCCTTGGCCGCACGCTCCGACTCACCGACTATCAGAGGCCGGAACCTATTTCGTCACAGCGGCGACCTACCACAAGGCCCACCATTTTCGTGGGGCCGAGCGTTTGCGCGTGCTTCAGCGTGGACTTCTCAAGTTGGCGGATGAATTCGACTGGCAGCTTGAGGCTTGGGCGGTTTTCTCCAACCATTACCATTTTGTGGGTCACTCACCCAGAGGCTTGCCGACGGCGGCAACTCTCGCCAAAATGCTGGGGAGCCTCCACTCCAAAAGCGCCGCCTGGATCAACCGGCTCGACGGAACACCGGGACGGCAAGTCTGGCATAATTATTGGGACACCCGCCTTACCTATCAAAGGTCGTATCTGGCGCGCCTGAACTATGTCCATCAAAACCCATGCAAGCATGGTTTGGTGGCTGTCGCGAACCAGTATCCTTGGTGCTCGGCGGGATGGTTTGAGCGAACTGCGTCTCAAGCAAAGGTTAAGAGCATCTATCGTTTTAACACAGACCAAGTTCGGGTGTCAGACGACTTTGAACTTGCAGCAGATTGGTAGTGATCCGGGGACTGAGCCTTATTCGCTTTCGCTCCTGAAAGCGGCGCTGGCGCGCCGCACTCCAAGACCTGTCGGCGCAACAGCCGCGTCCCTTGAACGCGAAGCGTCGTGGAGTGCGGAACGCCAGTTCCGCTTTTGTTCCCGAAAGCGGTGCTGGCGCACCGCACTCCAAGACCTCTCGGCACACCAGCCGCGTCCCTTGCACGCGAAGCGTCGTGGAGTGCGAAACGCCAGTTCCGCTTTCGCTCCTGAAAGCGGCGCTGGCGCGCCGCACTCCAAGACCTGTCGGCACCCCGGTCGCATCCCTTGCACGCGAAGCGTCGTGGAGTGCGGAACGCCAGTTCCGCTTTCAGCCCCAAAAGTGTGGCTGCCGAATGGCACAGGAAATTGGACCTTGAATATCGCCGCTTGACCAATGTAGGATCGAGGCGGATTTCAATGACCGATCACAAATAGTCAATAATGGATTCCAAGGTTCAACCTGCCGTCGCCGCGTCCGCCTCGCGCTCTTGGTGGAAGCCTTTGGATTACTACCAAAAGGAGGTGTTCGTCCTGGCCTCCCTCGCCTGGCTTTTTGATTGCCTGGGCCAGCAAGTGTTTGTCATCGCCCGCAATCCGGCCCTTTCGTCCCTCATGCCGGCGGGAACCGCGCCGGACAGGATCAAGGAATGGGGCGGCTACATGACCAGCATTTTTGTCGTCGGCTGGGCCACGGGCGGCTTGATTTTTGGAGCGGTGGGAGACCGCATCGGGCGCGCGCGCGCTTTGGCCATCACGATTTTGCTCTACGGGCTTTGCACTGGTTTGTCGGGGCTTGCCACGGGCATGACGGACTTCGCCGTGTATCGGTTCGTGGCCGGTTTGGGCGTGGGCGGCGTCTTCGGATTGGCGGTGGCGCTGTGCGCGGACTCTTTGCCGGACCTGGCCCGCCCCAGCGCGCTGGGCCTGCTGCAAGCCCTCTCCGCCGTCGGCAACATGATCGCCGGCATCACGGCCGTCTTGCTGGGCTATCGGCAGGCCCTGGACCCGCAGAGCGGGCAGGCCTGGAAATTCCTCTTCTTTCTCGGCGCGATTCCCCCGCTGATTTGCGTCGCGTTCCAATTCAAGTTGAAGGAACCGGAAAAATGGATCAAAGCCAGGGCCGAGGGCAAAATCACCGGCGCTCGTTTTGGCTCTTACGCTTCGCTGTTGGGCGAGGCGCGCTGGCGAAAGCCAGCGCTGTTTGGCATGTTGTTGTGCGTGGCGGGGGTGGTGGGGTTATGGGGCATCGGCTTTTTCAGCCCGGAACTGGTCAACGACATCATCGGCCGCGCGCTGGCGGCGCAGCATGTCCCCGCAGGGCAAATTCCCGGCCGGCGGCTGATGTGGGTCGGCCTGACCATGATCGTGCAGAACTTCGGCTCCTTTTTGGGGATGCTGGCTTTTACCCGGCTGGCGCATGAATTCGGACGGAAGAAAATTTTCGCGTTGTCGGCGGTGTGCGCGTTTGCCAGCACGGTGGTGGTGTTTAAATTCTTGACGCAGCCCTGGCAAATCTTCGTGCTGATTCCGATCATGGGTTTTTTCCAACTGGCGTTGTTCGCCGGGTTCGCCATTTACCTGCCGGAACTTTTTCCGCTCAGACTTCGGAGCACCGGCACAAGCTTTTGTTACAACGTGGGGCGGTTCGTGGCCGCCAGCGGGCCTTTTACGCTGGCCATTCTGCAAAAGCATTTGTCCGAAGGCGCGCAGACCCCGGCGGCAAAGATGGAGGCCTTTCGCAACGCCTGCTGCTGGGTCAGCCTGGTCTATTTGCTGGCCCTGCTGGCCCTGCCGTTCTTGCCGGAAACAAAGGGACTGCCCCTGCCCGAAGGCTGATCACGAGCATGAAAATCCTGGTCCTGACAAATTTGTATCCTCCGCACCACGCCGGAACCTTTGACAATCACTGCCTGACCGTGACCGAATCGCTGCGGCTGCGCGGCCATTCTATTTTCATTCTCACCTCCAGCCACGGGGTGGCCTCTGAACAGAGGGACGAACTGATTCACCGCCGCCTGCTCCTCAACGGCGTCTATGGCCATCCTGCCGTGACCGCCTACCTCGAACTCAAGGCGATGGAATTGCATAATAACCAGGTTTTGCTGGAGGTGATCGAAGAGTTCAAACCCGAGGTGATACACGTCTTCAGCCTCTTCGGCCTTTCCAAGTCGCTGCTCTTCACCTTGCACAACTCCAGGCTGCCCGTGGTGTACGATGTGTTCGATCATTGGCTTTCGGCCAATGTGCGCGAGGACCCGTGGCTGCGCTTTTGGAACTCCCCTTCCTTGTCCTTATTGAGCCAGTCCTCCCGCAAGGCCCTGGAAATGAGCGGTGAACGCGGTCGTCTGGACACGGCCGCGCCCACCCGGCTCATGAAAGGCTACGACCGCGTTCCGGCGCTCTTCGGCGTGGGCAAAGCTCGCGCGGCCGTGGAACCGGACTCCATCCCCGGCTTCCGTTTCGACCACATTTACTTTTGCAGCCAGGCGCTCAAAAGCTTGACCGAGCAAGTCGGCTTTTGCGTGCGCCATGCCGCCGTGATCTATCCAGGCATCACCGCCGCCTACATTGGCGAGATCAAACCACCCGGAGCGGTGACTAAAAAGTTTTTGCTGATCAGCAGATTGGTCGAGGAGTCCGGCGCGAAAACCGCGCTCAAGGCGCTCCAGATTGCGCGCCAGGCGGGACTCAAGATCAGCCTGAGCATTTACGGGCGCGGAGAATCCAGCTACGTGGCGGAATTGCGCTCGTTTGCCGTCGCCCGCCAACTGCCGGTGGAGTTTCTCAATGTTTCCAACCAGAACAGCGATTTGCCGGCGGTCTATAAGCAGCACGATGCCCTTTTGCACACGCCCGAATGGGCCGAACCTTTCCCGTTCACGCCGCTGGAGGCGATGGGCTGCGGCCTGCCCGTCATCGGCGCGTCTTCCGGCGCCGCCGGCGAATTGCTCCGGCACGGGGAGAATTGCCTGACCTATCCGCCCGGTGACGCCCCGCAATTGGCCGCGCGCATCCAGGAGTTGCTGATTTCCCCCGCCTTGCGCTGCCAGATGGCCGAAGCGGCGCAGTCGGAGGTGCTGCAAAAATTTAACGATGTGACGGTCATGGACCAAGTCGAGAATTTCCTGACCGACGCGCAGGCGCAAATGGAATGACGGCGAAGCGAATGAACATTCTGGTCATACTTGCGGGCTTGGCCGGTTTTTGCGTGGTGATGTGGGATTTCCTCCGATTCCTGCCTCCCGAGCAAAGCCCCCATTTGCGCCGCTGGTTCAAAAACTGGATTTTCAAGGGTCTCCTGACGCCCTTCCTGCTCTGGATTATCTTCAACTCCGCCGCGTGGAATTGGCTGCCGCCTTTGATGCCCGGAGTGGAATTCGCCAAAGTCAACGGCGCCTGGCCGCAAATGATGCGCGACGTCGCGACCCTTGGCCTGTTTGTCATCAGCACTTATTGGGCGGCGGTCACGGTGGCTTGGTTGTTGGCGGTCTTGTCGCGCCAAACCGCCGAACCTGCCCAATTTCGGAATTGCTTCCTTATCTGGTCGGCGATTTTAGGACCGGTGGCGGCGCTCCTGACCTGGTCCTTGGGATGGCGCTTTGCCGGGCTGGGCGCGACCATCTGGCTCCTGCCCATCCTCCAGCAAGTCCTGGCGTTGCAGCCGGAACAGAAAACGGCGCCCATTTATTCCCGCGCCATCGCTGCCATTCACCTCGACAGATACGAGGACGCGGAGAAGGCCGTCATCAAAGAGTTGGAATCCTGCGAGGACGATTTTGAGGGCTGGATGATGCTGGCGGAACTTTACGCCAACCAATTCCACGACCTGCCCGGCGCCCAGGAGCTTCTCCGCCAAACCTGCGATCATCCCGCCACGACCCCTTCCCAATTCGCCGTCGCGCACCATCGCCTGGCCGACTGGCAACTCAAGCTGGCCCAGGACCCGGACGCCGCGCGCGCCGCGCTGGAGGAGATTTGCCGCCGCCACCCTCGGTCGCACCTCGACCGCATGGCGCGGCTGCGCATCGGGCAAATGCCGGCCAGCCGCGAGGAATGGATCGCGCGGCAAGGCGTCAAGAAGATTCATTTGCATACCTTGCGCGGTCCCAGCCGGGATTCCGGCGCGGCCTCATCCGCCCCCATGTCGCGCCAGGAGGCGTTCGCCCGCAGCCAGCAATGCGTCCAGCGCCTGCAAAGCAACCCGGACGACATCGCCGCGCGCGAAGAACTGGCGCGGCTTTGGGCCGAGGAACTGGATCAAGTCGAAATGGGCGTGGAGCAACTGGACTTGCTTCTGGCCATGCGCGGCGTCGCCCCGGCCAAAGCCGCGGAGTGGCTGGGTCTGTTGGCCTCGTGGCATCTCCGCTATCCGCAAAACCTGCCTGCCGCGCGCGCGGTTTTGGAGCGATTGGTTCGACTCCATCCACAATCCCCGCAGGGCTTCGCCGCGCAACGGCGATTAAACCTGCTGGACTTGGAGGCCAAAATGCGCCAAGCTGCGGGCGCTCGCCAGGAGCGACTCTCCTGAATCAAAAGACATGAATAGAACATGGCCTCTCTTTTTGATTTCGCTGCCTTTGGCTGCGCCGATGGCGGGGCAGGCGCAATTCACTTGCACGACAAATGCCGGCGCCATCACCCTCGCCGGTTACACCGGGTCTGGCGGAGATTTGACCCTGCCTGCCACGACCAACGGCCTGCCCGTCACCAGCATCGGGCAAAATGCGTTCTATAACTGCGCCAGCCTGACCGGCGTGGAGATTCCAGGCAGTGTCGCCAAGGTCGGGGCGTATGCGTTCAAAAACTGCGCGAAGCTGGCCCACGCCGGCATCCCCACGAGCGTCACGAGCATCGGCGAGGCCGCGTTCGAAGACTGCGCCAGCTTGACCAGCGTCACCATTCCCGGCGGCGTCACCAACATCGGCGAGCTTGCCTTCTCCGGCTGCACCGGCTTGACCAACGCCACGATCTCCGATGGCGTCACCAGCATCGGTCTGGATGCTTTCTTTGGTTGTTCCAGCCTGGCCAGCGTCACCATTCCCGGCAGCGTTGCCAGGTTCGGGGCCTACTCATTCAAGGATTGCGTCAAGCTCGCAAGCCTCACCATTGCTGGCGGCGTCACCGCCATCGGACCCGTTGCTTTCCAGTCTTGCGGCAGCTTGACCAGCGTGGCGATTCCGGCCAGCGTCACCAACATCGGATATGGCGCGTTTTCCAGTTGCACCAACCTGGCCGCGATTAACGTGGACCCGCGGAATGCACGTTATAGCAGCATCAACGGCGTGTTGTTCAACAAGAACCAGACCACGCTCATTCAACACGTTCCGGGCGCGGGAGAAAGCTACGCCATCCCTGCCAGCGTCAACAGCATCCGAGATGAGGCTTTCGTTGATGGGGTCAGTCTGACCAGCGTCACGATTCCAGGCAGCGTCACCAATATCGGAGATGATGTGTTTGCCGGTTGCTCCAACCTGACGAGCGTCACCATCCCCAACAGCGTCACCAGCATGGGAGGCGGCGTATTCGACCACTGCGCCCGCCTCGCCCGCGTCACGATTTCCAGCAGGGCCACAAACATCGGGACTTATTTGTTCACTGCCTGCTCCGCCCTGACCAGCATCAGCATCCCGAACGGCGTCACCAGCATCGGCCATGATGCGTTCAACGAATGCACCAGCCTGGCCAGCGTCATCGTTCCCGGCAGCGTGACCAGCATCGGGCAGGATGCGTTCTATGGATGTTCCAGCCTGGCCAGCGTCACCATTCCCGGCAGCGTCACCAACATTGGTCCGTTTGCGTTCGAAGACTGCACGAATCTGACTGGCATCCATTTCGAGGGCAATGCTCCCACTGTCAGTTCGTCCTTGTTTCTCTCCGACACCAACGCGACGGTCTATTATTTGCCTGGCACAACCGGGTGGAGTTCCCCTTTTGCCGGCCGGCCCGCGCGCAGCTCAACCCGCTGATCGAAACCTGCGCCCGCGGCAAAATCTGTGCTCGGCTGGTGTCAGGGCAGACGCATCTAAATTGTTGCAACCCATTGAAAATCAAAAATACCTTGGTTTACGTGTTGCGACCTCTTCCTCCGGGGAGCGCACGCGCCCCCGCGTGCAGCGGGTCGCGCCTCGCGGCCCGCATCAGAAACGTCCCGCTATTTAGATTCGTGTGTCCTGCGGCGGGTTGACATACGCTCACCGGACAGGCATTGTGCCGAACTTGGAATCGGTATGAATTGCCAAGGCCAACTTTCTTTACGAAGAAATCAATGGCGGGCGCGGATGCTCCGCCCCTTTGAGCCATGTCCGGCTTTCACTTTGATCGAATTGCTGGTCGTGATCGCCATTATCGCCATCCTGGCGGCCATGTTGTTGCCGGCCTTGAACAAAGCCAAATCGGAAAGTCTCGGCATCAACTGCATGAGCAACTCAAAGCAGATGGGGGTAGCCTGGCACATGTACAGCAGCGATAGCAGCGGGAGCTTGGCGAACAACATGGTTTTCAACGGTTTCGCCAATCTGACTCCTCCGGAGACCGGTCAGAAAGTCGCCACACCCAATTGGGTGTACGGCATCATGGATTGGACCGCTTCCCCGGACAACACCAACGCGTCCCTGATCGCCAATGGCTTGCTCGGCCCCTACGTCCCGCAGCCTAAAATCTACAAATGCCCGGCCGATGTGTACCTGTCGCCCTTGCAAACGGCCAAGGGATTTCCCGAAAGAGTCCGTAGCATCTCCATGAACGGCTATATTGAGGGCGGAGGGTATGCCCACTCGGGCGCCGGCAATGTCTGGTATCCGACCTACCGCGCCTATTTCAAGGAAAGCGATTTGACCGCTCCGGCGCCGGCGAACTTGTGGGTGTTTGTGGATGAACATCCGGACAGCATCAACGATGGCTGGCTGGTTGAGGACATGAGCAGTCCGGACCAATGGCAGGACGTGGCCTCCAGTCTTCACAATCGCGCCTGCGGCTTCAACTTTGCCGACGGCCACAGCGAAATCCATAAATGGAGGGATTCCACCTTCCCCCCCTCGCGGGTCGCTTACGACTCCATCACCGATCTCATTATTGACAACAGCGGTGACATTCCATGGATCCACAGCCGCACAAGCGTGCCGCTGAATTAGAATTGCTTTCTTTTATATGGGGATTCGCCAAAGTGAAAGAGCGGCGGGGCCTCACGCCTTCAGTCCTTTGAGGCCGGCCTCCCATTTCTCGTTGGCCTTGATCATTTCGTTCCAGGTTACTTCCGCGCGCCGATAGGCGGCCGTGCGGCCCAGAATGGTGGTGAGGTTGCTGCGCGCGCTGGGCGCGACGGTGGGATTGGAAAAATCCGCCGACGTGATGGCTTTGTGAAAAGTGGCGATGTTATTGACAACGCCATCCGTGTAGAGGTTGGCCAACGTCCCGCCATTGTAGGCGTCGTCGCAGAGAACCTTGACCACGCCGAAATAATGCGTGTCAATGACACCCGCCTCGCCATAAACGCGGCATCCGATGTCCTCCCAGCCCTTGCCGGCCTGCTTGGAACTGAAAGTCAGCCGCACGTCGTTGGGATATTCAAAGATCACCGAAAAATTGTCCCAGACGCCGTTGGGCGCGGGCGCTCGGCTCCGTCCGCCGGCGCCATAAGCGCTCAGGGGCGCGGCGTCAAGAATCCAGCAAGCCACGTCGAGCGCGTGAATATTCTGCTCGGTGATGATGTCGCCGGAAAGCGTGCGGTCCGCCCCCCAGGCGCGCAAGCGGGCCTCGTCGTTGTTCGGATTGTCCCTGAGCACCGCATCCATGTGACTCCAGGTGTCGCCCGTTTGGTAGGCCGCTTCGCCCGAAATAATCCTGCCAATCCCGCCCGCATGAACCACGCGCACGGCCTCCTGGTAGGAAGGGTGTGCGCGGGTCTGGAAATCCACCAGAAAAACCAGCTTCTTCTCCGTGGCTTTGCGCCCGTTCTCCGCCATGGTCTGGCAACCGGGCACGTCCACCGCGATGGGCTTGGCGCAATAAACATGCTTGCCGGCCTCGATGGCGGCCGTGGCTTGTTCTGGATGGAAATAAGGCGGCGATATAATGACCGCCGCATCGAGCTTCTCGTCGAGAAGGCGCTGATACGCGGACAATCCGCTAAAGCGCCGGGCCTTGTCCACCTGAAATTTTTCTCCCGCCGCTTCCGCTTTGTCCGGGAAATAATCCGCCACCGCCACCAGGTTGTAATGGCCGTCTTTCAGAAACAGGTCGGCGATCCACGTGCCGCGCCCGCCGCAGCCGATAAGGCCGATGTTGATTTTGGCATCGCTGTCGTCGCCGCGCGCCAGTTCTGGTCGCGCGACCGCAAGCGACAAGGCCGAAGCCCCGGCCGTGGCCAGGAATTGCCGGCGCGTGAAAGAGGAGTGTTGAAAAGGATTCGATGTTTCATTGCTCATAGGCTTGCCAGCTTTCTGTTTCACCGGCTTGATTTGACCGGATTCATCTGAATAAATTGCGCCGGATTCGGCCCGGTTCAAGCAGGAAATATCCCTTTGAGAAACTTCAAATCCGCGCGGTAATCTTCCACCAGCGAGTGGGGCGCGGCGGCTTCGATCTCAATCCAGCCCCGGTAGTTGATGTCGTCCATCGCCTGGCGGACTTTGTGAAAATCAATGCGTCCCTGGCCAAGCATGAACTCTCCGTCCTTGGCGTGAAATTCGCAGACGCGATCCTTGAGCATCCGGATTTCCTGGTAAATGTCGTAGCCCTTGTCGGTGGAATTGCCCACGTCATAATAGACCTGCACGGCAGGAGAGCCGACGCGCTGGAGAATATCCAGATTCTCCGCGGCACTGAGATAATTCTCCAGGCCAAGGATGACGCCCGCTTTCTCGGCGCGCGGGGCCAGTTCCTTGAGCAAATCCACCGTGCGATCAATCCCCTCTTTGTCACCCTTGAGTTCGCCGTGATAAAACTCCGCGACCAGGATCACCTTGACGCCCAGCGCCCGCGCCACGGCCATGGAATCGAGCAGCCAAATCGCGGCGCGCGGATCGCTCTTGAGGGGAATCTCGTTTAATTCCGCCAGCGCCAGCGAGGCGATCTCCACTCCGTTTTGGCGGGCGGCGCTCAAATAAGCCTGCTGCACGGCGGGCTGGCGCAGATGCATCTGGTCGCCGAGGCTGCCGAGGTTGACCTGGACGCCGTCGAGGCCAATGTCGCGCGCGACTTCAAAGCAGGAGGGATCGGCCTTGCGCAAAGACCATTCGGGCGCGCCGATTTTAAAGCCGCGGCTGCCCGGCGCCGCCAACAACGGGGCCAAGGTGGAACCGAGCGCCAGCGCGGCCGCAAACCGCGTCGTGCGCCCGATCATCTCCCGGCGCGTGGATTTCACAAACCCGTCAGTCAAACCACGAAAACCATGCTGACGGCGGCTCTCGTCTTTGGCGAGCTGTTTACTTGGCGCTAAACTCATAAATTCTCCCCCGAAAAAGAGAGCGACATAATCAAGCTATTGCCCTGACCTCCTACAGCTATCAAGAACAAATGTGAATCATTCTGGCGAACCCCAATCATTAGAATCGCACTGTTACGACCGAGACGGGTAATCCGTCGCTCATCAGTCATTCTTGAACGGCTCTACGAGTTCTTTAGCCTGCGCGATGGACAAACGGGGACAAGCATTTGTGATATCACTCGCTGTGATCGCGCTAAATAGTGGTTGTTTGGCCCGAAGTTTCTTGATTACATATGGATCGCCACTCAGCAGGTTTCTGACAAGGCCCGATGCTCTTCGGTAAGCGCCTTGCTGGGTCGGGTCGATCCAGCCCCAGGTTCTCAATACGTAATCCTCTGCGAAGACCGTAGCTGCGCCCTCCTCAAGGACGGTGCCTTTTAAGGTCGGCGCTAACAGATGCACCGTTTCGTGCGCGGCCTCATAGCAAGCCTCGATCATGTTGGTGGCGCACATTGGCGTTAGTTGGATTATGATTTGATGTGTGTTTCCAGGGTACCAAACTTCTGGATGTCCACGCGCGCATAATTCTATTCCCAGCAGTGTCCAGCGCTCGTTTCGTTGACCATACTTTTCCTCCGCGTCAGCCAGCATTTCTCCCACTCGCGATACAATAGACCACGTGAAAGGCGCTGGATTGTTGGTCAGCGGTGTCGCGACAAAAATGCTGGCTGCTGTTTGGCCGCATGTTGCCGGCCAGACCCCCAGCACAGTGGATAGCAACGGCAGCAGACTAGTAAATATTGTCCTCGACAGGAAATTTCTTCCCAATCTCAAACGGTTGTCTCCCATAACCACGAGCCAGCATTTGCCATGCCGCAATAGTCTCACACCGACCTGTATTTGGCTTGAAAACCCGGCGCAGTCGCACGCTGCTGGATTAAACCAATGATTTCGCAGCGCGACAGGCCTCTGGAAAGCCCATTGGATACCATGCCAAAAGTCTAGCAGATTTCTGGCGCCAAGGCAACAGGGCCAGCTCTTGAAGACGCCGTCCCGTCCGTATATGGTCAACTCCATGACGAAACATCGCATTGGTTTGATCGGCGGCAGCGGCCTTTATCACATCGAAGGATTGACCCGCCAAAAATGGGTCGAGATGAAAACACCCTTCGGGCCGCCCTCCGACGATTTCCTCACTGGCGAGTTGGCCGGGCGCTCCGTGGTCTTTCTCCCGCGCCACGGCCGCGGCCATCGCATCCTGCCCAGCGAGCTGAACCATCGCGCCAACATTTTCGGAATGAAAAAACTCGGCGCGGCCTGGATTCTCAGCGTCAGCGCCGTCGGCTCCTTGCAGGAGCGCTACCAACCATGCGACATCGTGTTGCCGGACCAATTTGTTGACAAGACCAAGCAGTCCGCCGGGCACACGTTTTTCGGGCGCGGCATCGTGGCGCACGTGGCCTTTGCGGAGCCGATTTGCGCCGAGTTGCGGGAATTGCTCTTCCAGAGCTGCCGGGCCGAGGGCGCGCGCGTCCACAACGGCGGCGCTTACGTGAACATGGAAGGGCCGGCCTTCAGCACGCGCGCCGAGTCGCTCACGAATCACAAGCTCGGTTACGACGTCATCGGCATGACCAACCTTGGCGAGGCCAAATGCGCGCGCGAGGCGGAAATCGCCTACGCGACGATGGCGATGATCACCGATTACGATTGCTGGAAGGTGGACGAGGCGGACGTCACGGTGGAATTGATCGTGGCCAACCTGCTGAAAAATGCCAGCCAGGCCAAGGCGATCCTCAAAAGGGTCATCGCCCAAATCCCCAAAGAGCCAAACTGGCCCTGCCACGACGCCTTGAAAAACTCCATTTTGACCGACAAGAAGCTGTGGCCGCGCAAGACCAAGACCGAATTGGCGCTTTTGCTCAAGAAATATTCGTGAAGCCCAATCAAAGGAAGCAGGACAAATTTGCGAGAAAACTCGACGGAAAGGAGATGGTGCTTGCGTAAGGACCGGCATCTGTGGTATGCTATGACAAATGGGTAACATTATTTCGACCATCACTTCCAAGTGGCAGGTCACCATACCGGAAGACGTGCGAAAGGAAATACCGCTCAAGATTGGACAGCGCATCGCGTGGGAAGTGGAGGGCGATAAGCTTGTCGCCCGCCGCATTCGCTCGATCAGCGAACTGTCAGGCTGTTTGAAATCGGCCGCCGCTGCGACCAAAGGCAAAGGATCCCTCGGCGTGTTCGCCGAGGCCGCCCTGGCCCGGCATGATCGCATTTCGAAACAGAAGCCATGACTTCGATAAGTTCAAAGACATCCGCCGGTTCGATCCGGCTGCCTAAACCCGCTTGGCTCCGGTTCAGACAAGGTATCGTCTCGTAAATTCACTCCAAGGGCCTCGTCCGGGGCCTCTTTCGCTCTTTGATGTTGGCCCCTCCGCATGAGAAAAGGCCATTTTGGCGGAAAAATCACGCCGGGGCGAAAAACATTGAATATCCTCCATTGCAATCCCATCAAACCATGCTAGAGTGTCATTGTGTGGCGCTCGCGCGCCTGTTCTTTGAAAGTTTGCAGAGGGAAGGGAAAAGGGGAATGTGGAAAGCAGAAATTGGAAATTGGCGCTGCGGAAGTGCCTGCCCTGCCTCGCGTACACGCAGGGCGGGCCTCCCGACAGGATGAGGCAGATGAAGCCTGGTAACGGCTAATCACGCCTAATCACGCCTAATCACGCCTAATCACGCCAACAAAAAAATAAAAATCATGCCGTGGTTCCAAATGCGGCAAATTTTGCCTGTCAACGTCGTTGAATCGCAAATGGGCACAAAACGCCAATCCAACCGCCAAAAAAAATTTGACTGGATTGGACTGGATTTGAGTGAATTGGACTGGATTGCTTACATTCCGCAGACGCCTAGGGGTCCTAGGAAATTGGTCAACAAAAGGAACGAAGACCCATTGCCTCGGACCATTTTGATTTGTTTTTCTTTGTCCTTTAGCCCAAAGGAAGCAAAGACAGGCTCGCGCAGAGGCGCAAAGATCGCAGAGAAAGGACACAATGCCTTTTTTACGCAGGTGCAACTTGCTATCTGGCAATAGGTTGCATCGCATGGTCTCGATTTCCGCTCTGCGTTCTCCGCGCCCTCTGCGCGAGAAAAGTCCACCAGGGGGTGATGATTGGCGAAAAAGGCGGAGCGGCCATTAAATAATATGAATTTTTTCACTTGAATTTACATCTAAACGTGGTATTGTCTGGTTGTAGGGCGCTCGCGCGCTTGTTCTTTGACATATGGTTGGTTGGTGGCCGGAAAAGTAGTCGGCAGGCATTGTCAGGTGGTTAGTGATTGAAAACCACGCGAAATCCTGTTTTGCATCAATGGGTGGTCAAACCTGCGTAAGTCGTTGATTTCCATGATAATTTCAGATAGTTCCGCATTTTTTTGGAAGGCCGAACATGCTTAATCTGGCTCTTTTGGAGCTTGCATAAGCGGGCCAGAGAGATGACTGTATAGCATGTCGTTTACAAGTTTTGGGCTTTCCCCGGCGATTCTGGAAGGTGTGAAAGCAATGGGTTACGTCGAACCAACGCCTATCCAGTTGAGGGCCATGCCTTTGATCATGTCCGGTCGCGATGTCATTGGCAGCGCGCAAACCGGCACCGGCAAGACCGCCGCGTTCGCGCTGCCCATTTTGTCGCTCCTGGGCGAGCATGAAGCCCGTTCGCGCTGCCTGGTGCTCGAGCCGACCCGCGAATTGGCCGCCCAAGTAGAAACGGCCATCTTCGATTTTGCCCGCTTCACCAAATTGCGCACGGCTGTTCTTTATGGCGGCGTCGGCTATGGCAAACAATTGGACGCTTTGCAGGCCGGGGCCGACATCATCGTCGCCACGCCCGGTCGGTTGCTGGACCATATGGAACGCGGCGCCTGCCGCTTGGACAACATCAAATACCTGGTGCTGGATGAAGCGGATCGCATGTTGGACATGGGATTCCTGCCCGACGTGCGCCGCATCCTTCAGAAATGCCCGCGCGAGCGCCACACCTCGCTATTCTCGGCGACGATTCCCTTCGAGATCGAGGGGCTGATCAAGTGGGCCATGAAAAACCCGGAGACGGTGGAGATCGGCCTGCGGCGCTCGCCGGCGGAGACGGTCGAGCACGTCATCTATCCCGTGGCGGAGAGCCAGAAGACGGCGCTGCTGTTGCAATTGCTGGAGCGTGTGCAATTCGCTTCGGTCCTCGTCTTTTGCCGCACCAAGCATCGCGCGGACCATATTGCCGGCCTGCTCAAACGCAACCGTCATGCGGTGGCCGTGTTGCATTCCAACCGGACGCAACGCGAGCGGGAGGACGCCTTGAAAGGTTTTCGCGACGGGCGCTACGAAGTTCTGGTGGCCACCGACATTGCCTCGCGCGGTCTGGACATCACGGTGGTCAGCCACGTTGTCAACTATGATGTTCCGCAGCATCCCGAGGATTACATCCATCGCATCGGGCGCACGGGCCGGGCCGAGCACACGGGCGACGCGCTGACGCTGATGGTGGCGGCGGACGTCAGCCATGTTTATGCCATTGAGCGGTTCATTGGGCAGAAGGTACGGCGCGTGAAGCTGGACAATTTTGATTATCAATACACGGCCTTGTTCGAGGAAGAGAAGCCGGGCCAGAAGCAAGGGTTCACGGGCAAGGTGCGCGGGGCGCGCATACGAGGCGGGTACTTTTTTGGCCCCGGGCGAAGACGCTGATCAACTCGCGTCCCCAATTCCTCGCCCAAGGTGGGCGCGAAATATTCAGGGGAGCACAGAGCTCTCGCGTGTCGTGGCTGGCGCCTTCGCCGGCCACATCTTTGAATCTTCTACATTTCCTATAGAATTTGGGGATGCCATCGGCGAGGGTGCCGATGGCGACACGCGTGGGCGCGTGTGCTCCCCGATCCGAAGCCGTCCTTTTGCTGCACGAGGATCAGGGGCGTCCCTGGCGGCCTTTTTGCATCCGCTGGCTTCAGGAGCAGCGCAAACTCTGCCGAAACCATTCCACAGCGTCCGCGAAGGCCTCGCGCGGCGGAGTTTGCGGCAGACCCAATTCAGCAATTGCCTTGGCCGGATTGAAGAACATTTTGTACTTGGCCATCCGCACTCCCGCCAGCGGCGCCTTGGGCGGACGCCCGGTGACGGCGGAGACCGCCTCGTCGAAATGCGCCGCCGCCAGCGCCACGCCGTAAGGCACGCGAAACCTTGGCGCCGGAATCCCCGTCAACTCTTCCAACACGTCCAGCGCCTGCTTCATCGTCCAATTCCCTTCGGCGTTGCCCAAAATGTAGCGCTCCCCGACCCTACCCTTTTCCGCCGCCAGGATGTGTCCCGCCGCCACGTCCCGCACATGCACCCAATTCAAGCCCGTGTCCAAATACGCCGGCATCTTGCGCTGCAAGAAATCGAGCACGATCTTTCCCGTCGGCGTCGGCTTGACGTCAAACGGCCCGATCGGCGCGCTTGGATTCACGATGACGACCGGGAAGCCCTCGGCCGCCAGTTCGCGCGCCACTTCCTCCGCCTGCCATTTCGAGCGCTTGTAATGATTGCTCATTTGCGCCCCGCTGACCGGCGTGGCCTCATCGCCCGGCACGACTTGGCCCTGCTCTTGGCGCCCCAAACCAATGCACCCCACCGTGCTGGTATAAACCGTGCGCCGGCAACCGGCGGTCATGGCCGCTTCCAGCACGTGGCGGGTGCCCTCGACATTGGCGGCATACATCGGCGCGTAATCCCGCAACCAAAGATGATAACTGGCGGCCACGTGGAAACACCAATCGCAGCCCCGCATCGCCTTTTCCAACGCCGCGCGTTGCGCCACGTCTCCCTCCACCCGTTCGCATTCCACGCCCGCCAATCCGCGCAGATCGCTGCCCGCGCGCACCAGCGCCTTGATGCCATGCCCTCGCGCCGCCAACTGGCGCACCAGATTGGCGCCGATGAAGCCCGAAGCCCCGGTGACGAAACAATTCATGCTTTGCTCGAACAGTGTTACACAAAACATCTGCGCGCCATCTTCCAAGCAAAATCTCCCAAAAAGATTCGACACCGGCTGCAAACTGTGCCTTACTCACCGTGTGCGGCCATGCTGAAGGCAATCAATAGTCCACGCAAGAAACTCACGCGCCAGGAACTGCGGGACCTGGAATTGGAGATTCTTTTCCTCGAAGGCGTCATCCGCCGCGACCCGGCTTACATCGAAGCCCTGCAAATACTCGGTGACGACTACACCCGCCGCGGACGCTTTGCCGAAGGCTTGAAGATTGACGAGCGCCTGTCCCGCTTGCGCCCCAGCGATTCGGTGGTCCATTACAACCTGGCTTGCAGTTACTCGCTCACCCAGCAAATTGATTTGGCAGTCGAGGCCCTCGACGCTGCCATCAACCTCGGTTACCGCGATTTCAAAGCCATGGACACAGACCCCGACCTCAAAAACCTGCGCCAACACGCCGCCTACAAGAGAATCCGCGCCAAACTGCGCGGACTCCAGCTCAAGACGCCCTGAATCGCCATCGCGCCCGCGAGGCGGCCCTCGGCGCCTTCGTATGAATGTCACCGCCAACCACCGCACCCGGCATTACCGCACCGTCACCTTCGACGCGCGGCGCAACGAAGTTCTTCTTATTGACCAGCGATTGCTGCCCCATCAATTCAAAATCGCCGCCCGGACCGGCTATCGCGCCACCGCCAAGGCCATCCGGGACATGGTCGTGCGCGGCGCCGGAGCCATCGGCGCCACCGCCGCCTACGGATTGGCCCAAGCCGCGCTGTCTTTTCGCGGGCGCGACCTCTCCAAATTCGCCCGTCACATCGAGGCCGCCTGCCATGTCCTCCAAACCGCCCGCCCCACCGCCATTGATCCCGTCAATGCCCTGAAGGGCGTCCGTTTGGCCATGCAATCGGGCCAGACGGTGGAGGAGCAGCAAGCATTGGCGCTGGCTGCCGCCGAACAATTCGCCCACGACGACGTTCGCCACTGCGAAGAGATCGGCCGCCACGGTGTCAAACTCATCCGGCAGAACACGCGCGTGCTGACCCATTGCAACGCCGGCTGGCTCGCCATGGTCGATATCGGCACCGCCACCGCGCCGCTCTACGCCGCCCAAAAGGCCGGCCGGAAATTCCACGTTTATTGCGACGAAACCCGCCCTCGCAGCCAGGGCGCGACCCTGACCGCCTGGGAATTGGCGCAACAAAAGATTTCCCACCACATCATCGCCGACAACGCCGCCGGCCACTTGATGCAACGCGGCGAGATAGACCTGGTCATCGTCGGCAGCGACCGGACATTGGGGCGCACCGGAGAAGTCGCCAACAAAATCGGCACCTACACCAAAGCCGTTCTGGCCCGGCGTCACGGCATTCCATTTTACGTGGCCATTCCCCTTTCGACCATTGACTGGAACCTGCGCTCAGGGCGGGACATTCCGATCGAAGAGCGCGGCGAGAGCGAAGTCTTGGGCGCGTGGGGGATGAACCCCAAAACCAGGCAATTTCTTTACGTGCGAATCGCCAATCCGACCAGCCCCGCGCGCAATCCTGGCTTCGATGTCACGCCGCCGGAATTAATCACCGGCCTGATCACGCCACATGGAATTTTCAAGCCCGCGGACCTCTGGAAAAACCGCCATCGCTTGGGCAGCGAGGTCTGAAGCGCGAGAAGCAAATGGAAAAACGGAACTTGCTTTGAAGGAAAAGCGAGATAGGATTTAAGAGGAAGGCGGGGTCGCCAAGTGGTAAGGCACGGCTCTGCAAAAGCTGTATTCGTCGGTTCGATTCCGACCCTCGCCTCCATTCGCATCCTACTCATCCTCAAGGCTTTATGCGAGTCCAGCCGCGCAACGCGAACCCAAACGCGAACCCGCGCCAGTAGCGGACTGTAGCACGCTTAAGAATGCCGTAGCCGGCTGTAAACCGACCCTCCCGGTTTTCGGACCTAACGAAAACACCGTAAAACCGCGGGTATGCGCAAACGCGAGAGACACAAAAAGACTTAAGCCGGTTGAAGCCGCCCACAAAACCTTAACGCTGGCCGGGGTCAGCCGCCTACGATGGAGGGCCGCATGAACAAGTACCGCTTGCTCAAGATGAACAGCCGGGGCGGCCGGTATTACGCCGAAGAGATCGAAACCGGCCTGCGCAAGTCGCTCAAAACGGCGGATCGTGACGAGGCCGAGAAGCTGCTCCATGCCCTGAACGAGTCCAACCGCAATCCTCACCTGAACCAGCGCATGGCCCATGTCTACCTGGCCGGAAGCGACCCGGATGCCTTGACCCGCACTTGGGAGGACGTCACGGACGCGATCATCGCATCAAAGTCCGCGGGCAGCGACAGCCACTACCGATGGACCACCGCGAACAAGGACACGGCGTATGGCCTCATCCGGGTGAAGCCCCTGTTGAGCACCACGCCGGATCTGCTACTGGCGGTGCTCAAAAAGGGCACGGTCAGCACCAACGTCTATCTGCGACGCATCCAGAATTTCGCGCTGGATATGGGCTGGCTTCCCTGGCCGATCTTGAGGAAAAAACAGTTCCCGAAGGTCAGATTCAAGCCCAAGCGAGGGATTACAGAGTGCGAGCACCGGCGTATCATCGGGCGTGAAATCAACCCGGAGCGCCGGGACTTTTACGAGCTTTGCTGGCTGCTGGGCGGGTCCCAGGGCGACATCGCCAGTCTGACCGACGAGGACATCGACTGGAACGACCGGCTCATCTGCTACAACCGGAAGAAAATGCTCCAGCGAATGCAGGAGAATCCCAACCTCAAGCCCCCCATGATCAAGTACGGCAAGAAAATCGAGGCGGTCCTCAAGGGGCGCCCCTCCAAGGGGCCGCTGTTCCCCCGCCTCTGCACCGCGCGGTCGAGCGACCGGGCCACCGAGTTCAAGCAACGCTGCAAGGGCTTGGACATCCAGGGCGTCACGCTTCACTCCTATCGCTACGGCTGGGCCGAACGCGCGCGCAAGGCGTATTACCCCCAGCGGTGCGCCCAGGAGAACCTCGGCCAGCAGTCGCCTGCCGTCCACCGCGCCTACGCCAAGAATGCCGCCGTGACCATCCCCTCGCTCGACGAGTGGGAAGAACTGGTCGCCAACAAAATCATCGACATCAACCAGATGCCCAAAGTGGCATAGGGGAACATTGCCCCTTTCCTAATCGAGCCGGAGCAAGGCGCCGAAGCACAGGCAGGTCGTTTGTTTCCGCTCACTAAAGATTGGGCGGCCATCATCGCGCCCGGTCTACACTTGGCTTTCGGGAATAATCAGGTCGTGACTCTGGACGGAAGAACCATTGTCGGGGAAACAGCCAGGCGGGACATCCGCGTCTGCGGGGCGGGGGCGTTTATGGTTCTCAAGGCCCTCGCCTTCCACATTCGCGGGGA